>JAABUK010003443.1_pt1 | contig 26722 bp, 22 predicted proteins | sample 5559141 | NCBI WGS metagenome assembly JAABUK01 (sample SAMN10711869, study PRJNA513367) | rock metagenome | isolation source: Antarctica rocks | place: Antarctica: Victoria Land, Pudding Butte nord | collected 2016-01-03
GTGTAAGTTGAAGAATGGGGTTAAGAAGGTGGGTTATGTTCTTAAGAAAAATGAAGGTCAGTTGCGGGATACATGGGAGGGGGATCAGGATTGCTAATCACTGTTGGGACAGATACGGTGTCAAGCTGCTGTATTGCAGTCATGATCTTCGTGCTGATACTGCTGCTCATATTGGTTATTGTGTTGTGAAAGCAGATTCAGACTTGCTACTCCAACAGCTCACGATCTGCGCCGCTTCTTCTTCGGCCTCGTACTGTCAAGTATCTCACTCGAGTCGCCGTTCTGGATCTCTTGCTCGTCTACCGAAGTGACCGAACGTGGTTCGGCCTCGTCACTACTGACGGGATCGGGCAAGTCACTTGGGGACAGCTCCTCCTCGAAGCTCTCCCGCGTCTCATCGTCCAGCTCCGAATCAGGTGGCTTCAGTGCTTCAACTTTGGCTAGGTAAGCTTTCGCACGCAAGATTCATTTGCTTCTCAACTTACCATAGATGTCCACAGCGTCCTCCCATAAGTGCTCCGCCAGGAAGTTGGCAAGATCAGATCCATCAGGGTAGATTTCAACGTCTCTTAGGCCGTTATCACTTTCGACAGCAGCGCCGTCGACGTTTTCGTCGTCACCTCTGCTTCCTGGCGCAGACAAATCGATACCTCGGTAATAGAACGAAGCGAAAAATCCCAACCTGTCTTGGCCAAGCTCCTCCATCGTTCTAAGACCTTGCAATACCCTCTCGTTCTGCCACAATCCTTCTCGACTTACGGCATCAACCTCCTGTCCATTGATCTGCAATTTGACAGCCTTCTCCGCCTCGAACAACGACACTGCGCATGGTCCAAGACCACGTGTCAGATCTGTCTTCTTGCTCTTCCACTTTATCGGCACTGGATCTGACACGAGCCCTTCCCTGCCTCCTTTTCTCGCATGCCGATATCTTAGCTCTTTCACCAACTTCTTGTCCTCGATTACATCGTTTGGACCGAACTCGAAGGTTATGCGCAAGCTTCGTGGATCGCCTTTTGTGCCTGGCTCATTTATCTCGAAGCGCTCAACTTCAAAAGAGGCTGTGTGAGTGAGAAGGTCGATGTCGGAGGGCTGGATGTACTGGGCGATCTGAGGCGGCGGAGAGAGGAAGACGGTAGACCAGAAGTCTGGGATGCGGGAGAGGATCTTTTGGCGTTTAGCATAGAGTGGACGCAGAGCGTGTTCCTTGGTTCTCTCTGGAGGGGAGGAGATCAGTAGTTGTGCTTAATGTATGGTGGGAGAAATCGCATACGCTGCTCAAGTTCGACATTTGCGAATTCGCGCTCCAGGCCAGATAATTCTTCTAGGGCCTTTTCGTGTTCTATAATTTCTTCATGGGTCAGTCTTGTGGATGCTCCACTGGAGGCAAAGCAGGTGTCATTGCTGGCTGCCATTACTGAGTACCGTCAGCTCCAAGCTGTACCCTGCAAAGCTTCTTCGTCGAAATTCTGCCTCAGGCCAGGCGGTCAAAAGTTCTGTGTGGGGTTGATTCCGCCCCTCCGCCCCAGGGACTTAAATAAGGCGGAGACCGCGGTGGCCGATGGACCGAATGCTTAGCTAATCAAGACCAGCCAGTTTCTGTTCCCTCGTACGACCTGATTCAGTCTCAAACCTTCGTGAACCTACAGCTGTTCTTTTGACGATCACTCGCGGAGCCTAGAATGGCATTGATCTGACCTTGTACGTTTTACTTTGACGACCCACGGTTCTGCTGACAATAGCAGGGTTGGCCTAGATCTTGGTCCAGAGTCCCTCCTCCGGTTTTTCTGTGGGTGAGGTCATCCTGCTGACCATTCAGCTGGCTTGATGATATAAGCCTTCCAGGTACGTGCTACCACTGAAGACACCTATCTCGATATCGCTATGGCCAGATCACTCTCATCGATGAGTTTATAAATCATCATTCTCCTGCAAGATCTTGGCCTGAATGTGTCTTTTTCGCCCAGCATCGCGACACATCTTCAAAACCGCACCGAGACCACCTGCAGTGACCACCGTCAACTGTCACTTTATCCGCAACATGGCGACCGCTTCGCACATCGAACTCTCTACCAATGACCCTGGTGTCTTCCGCGGCCCTATCATCAATGCTGAGTCTGCAAAGACAGCTAGTCAATTCTTGCAAGAAAATCATGACAAGTATCATATATTCTTCAACAGTGACGGCTTTCACAACCATATTGCTCATCATATCCTTTCAATCTATGCGTTGGGAGCAACAAAGCAGGAAATTGAGAAAGCATATGACATTAACAAAAGCTACCAACGTCCTCAAGAAGCTGTCGAAGAAAAGGTTGTGCAAGACATGAGCGACAGAGCTAACTTCGCCAAGTATTTGGGACAGGAGAAATACTTTCATGACTACGAAGTCTTCTTCCAAAACGAGATTGAAGCCAAGGGATGGGAAGCAGTAGTCAATGAACACCTGTTTGCGGGGGATAACCATGCCAATGCTTTGTTTGTGAGATTATACGCTGGCTTCCTCCATCCTATCATCCATCTTGGCTTTGGCGTCGAATTCAAACAACCAGCGGTCATAGCAGAGGCACTCGCTCAAGCTGCGATCCACACTGACTGGATCGGAAGACTGCTGCTTCCGGCAGAGACAAAGGCCGCCGAGCAGAAGAGTGAGAAGAGCCTTTTCGACCTTATTGAAGAGATTCAGGCGAACGAGAAGATCAAACATGCACCACATTGGGACGACGGCAACAAGGTGCGCGATGGCATCCTTGGTCGAGCCCCAGATGAAATGATCTCCTTGGCTGCACAATGGCAGGTGAAACCAGATGAGCTGGAGAAGAAGACAGCAGAAATGATCAACGCTGCTGCATACTTCACTGGCTCGGCTCAGCATCCTCCAAAACAGGTCAAGTTCGACTTTTACTACATGCATTGTATCAACTGCTCGATTTTCTTCTCCTCTTTCCTCAAGCAGGAGTGGCTCAGCACTGGCAACAAGGTCCGTCTCCTCGAATGGAAAGGTCGACTCGATCTGGCAATGTATGCATCGAGGAAGTCGCCGGAGTTGCTGATGAACGAAATTACGGACTATTCGCCAAAACAGCCTCGAGACGGCTGGGAACAAATCTTTCAGCGAGTTGACCGCCTCGAGGATGATGGTCATTCTGCAAAATTCATCAGAGCACTTGCACATGGTCAGCGGACGAGTGGTCCGTTTGAAGAGAAAGAATCATGGCCTATTCAAGGAGATTCATGGTTGCAATTGGCTCATATGGTTATTGATTCCGTCGAGGATGATGGAGATCGATGGGTAAGGAGCGCAGGTTTCTCTCAAGCCTGGGAAAAGTTCCGTGACAGAGCGAAATTGTGAGAAGTCAGGTAGACCACCCTGATGCTTGCTTCGTTGTTGAGACCTGTATTAGCATCAATGCATTGAAATCTTAACAGCTTGTAATTGTACCAGTACTCGCGCGCTTCTTTCCATCGTGATCTACATCCAATCGATGCCCCTCATATAAGTGGGCTTGGCGCCTTGAGTCGAAGCATCATGCGAGCTTCGCGTTCCAAAGCATCCTACTTTACATCCCAACACCTTCCGACATTTGTTGCAAATCCCGTAAGGTCTGTCAGTCCGGTTTGTGCTAAACGCCATGGCTTCCTCTTCAGATCCTTCTTCTGATCCTAAGAAGACCTCTTCCGCCTCGAACACATCCACCCCCACCATCGACCCCGAAAATCCTTTCATAGCCTTTCGCCGCTTTGCTGATTCCCAAATCTCTTCTCTTCTGCAATCCGTCATAGGTCTTCCATCTCTTTTTTCACAGCCTGATTCGAGTAACCGATGGTCGAGTATTGATGAAGTCGTGGCCAAACGCAGAGAAGCCATTGTTCGAGCTCGTCAAGACTTGCTCGAAGAGCTAAAACGGGACATGCAAGATTCATTCGACGAAACGGATCCTATACTCAAGCGACGTGAAGATGAGATGCAGAAGTGGGGTGCGTTGTTTGATGCAGCGAACGTGGATCGGCACAAGGAGAAGCGGGAGGCAGACAGAGAGACAGCTCGGCCTCGGCATGAAAGGCTAGGCTGGGATGGCAAGCAACGAACCGAAACAATGACTCCCAAGTGTGATGAGACGAAGAAAGACCATGATGAAAGATTTATAGTGTCGACCTCCGAGGGCACCGTCAATCTAAACCGCGTTGTGGATGGTCGAGATGAAGGTCAAGGATTCTGGATGGGCAAGGACGATCCGAGGCTGAAGTTCAACACAAGTACGGGTCAGGATCCGTTTGCTGAACCAGATCAGGCAGTTGCCTGGCTTTTGACTGATGACTACTCGCCTCTTTACCTTGATCGGACCTTGCCTTACAAAATACATCCGTCGTTCTATAAAAGTGATGCCCATGATTCCTACTTCCGTGGCGACTACCAGCCTGGGGATCTCTATCCTCGCTTCGCGTCTGATGCGACAATGCGTCATGATCCACGCATTGCTGAGATGGTTAACTGGCGCGCTGCATTTCACGATCTTCTAGATGTTCACCACTACGGCGAGTCATCGTCAATTTCTTGCGGGAGGAACGGACCTTACAGATTTTCTGCTCCAGGGAGCGCAGAAAATTGGATTTCGGCCTTAGTTTATTTGGGCTCTCTTGGCTCGCAGTGGCGCAGATTGTTTACTGAGGATTCAGTCTCCCGACCATATCGCTTTTGCTATGGGAACTCGTCAGAAGCATTTGCAGTCCCGCAGCTAATTGGTCAGCTTTACCTACGGGATGTTCCAGGCATATTTCCTCTACTACCTCTAGGAAGGTACGAAAGGAAGAATGATACGTTGGGCTTAATCTCTGGACTATGTGAACACGCAAGCAGTACATCGGTCCCAAGAGACCAGCGGATAAATCTATCCTCCGAGAAGGTCGACTTAATGACGCTTCCTGAAACACCAAAGGTCTGTGAGGAATCAAATGTGTTGAAGGCCTTGGATGACGAATGGCTGTCTTACCGGCCAGCTTTCACCAAGGCTGCAATTTCACTCATCCGAAGTCCTGATACAGAGCAATCAACGTTGCGCGCTGTCGACAGAGTTCTTCGTATGATTGAAAATCCAGAGCTCGAAGACGACGTGGAAGACGTCCTCGAAGAAGCCTTGGAAGGCATGGATCTTGCGTCCCCTAAGTTGTTCAAAGGATTGGTCAACGAACTTGACAACCTATTGCGCAACGATTACTTTGAAGAATGGAAGGCTGCTAAGATGGCCGTGGATGCCGCTCATCCTGCTGTGTATGGAGTGGCCCTTGGAGAGGCAGAGAACGAAATCCCCAGTTCGTCCCCTACGTCGCAATCTGTATCCACTTCTTCATCGTCATCACATTGCCATCAATATGATTCTGGTAGCGATCAAGCCCCGAGCTCGATCATATCCACCCTGACCACTGTCGTGAGCCGGACGTTGCCCAATGGTGGCATTGAGACCAAGAGGGTTCTGAAACAGAGGTTCGGAGACGGTAGGGAAGAAAAGAGCGAGAGTACCGAGATTCTGTCAGGGCGAAAGGATCCGAATGTTGCGGAGAAATCTGTGCCAGGAAAGCCGGAGGTCAAAGTTGTAAAGATGCCTGACCCATCAGTGGTCCCGACCGAAAATAAGAGGAAGACAGGAGGATGGTTTTGGAATTGATCGATGTAAGGGAGGCGGCCGACAGCAATTTGAGCTGCTCTTGTAGCAAACATGATTCCGATATACCACGATCTATGCATCTTGGTAGCGGAAGTGACAGGAGCGTGGTGCAGCGGAGTACATCTCGCTCAATATCGAATATGTGGGTCCGAATCTCTTTGGGCCATAAGCTATATGTGCACTGCAGTCTAATATTCAGCTCCTTACTCAGGCTCTTTGACCATGCTCCTCGGATGCTTTCACATGATCATTCAGTCAAATTGTTGCTGTTCTATAGTTCAACATCACTTTGTGGGTCTTGAATCTTGTCCAAGCGTCCTTTTTTTCCGTCAACGCACAGCATGCTTGCAATAGAAGTCATCTGATTGCTGTAGTCATTCAGCCCTTCTGGGCATAATCCTCGGGTATCGTGCCACTGTCAATCATTTGTTATGTTGCTATATCACCTTCACCATTATTCCGGACAAGGACTCTCTTGTTAGATGCCTCGGCTGTTCTTCGAACATATTGGATGCTTCTGAGCGACGTGAAAGCTTCTGTATGTACGGGTAAGCAAGTGGGCCACACATCCGACGTGAAACGTTCACTAGCTTTGGTCTTCGAGTCTGATTTCGATCAAACGGTAGTGCGCCATGCTTGCGACACCGATAAACGCCAAATCCGATCTTGGGCTGGAGACGGAATTGTTGATTTTGTTGAGTAATTATCCAATTGGAAAGGGGCTTCCATGCCCAGAATTCTGCCCCTGAGTGTTTCTCCCACTTCAATCTGAAGCTTGGAGACGGGCGGCGCATTTTAAAAACCACCATTCACCCCATCTCTGTCGCCTTGTAAAAGAAGGCTTACCTGGGTCACAAAAAGTCCTACCGCAGTACATGGCACCTACAATCTCGATCATGCATTCTCGGCGGTTTTCCAGACTTATCAGGAATTGCCACAGCAAGCAGCACAACAACCTTTTAGCCGCACCATCAGGGAATACCTTCTACTCTATCGATGACCTTACAGATTCACTGCCAATTCAAGAGCTCGGAACCTTCTCGTGACATCAAATCGAGCACGTGTGCGGAACCTGCAGCTGCTAGAAGCGAATGACAACCGTCCAAATCGCCTTCGAGGCCACTGTCGGCGTCTCTACGAGCGACCAATCTTTGAACAAACGCAGCAGGATGGCGCTCTCACACTCGTCGTGTAGACTTGCGAATGCGAGGTGAAGTCCTCAGAAAGCCCGTAATGGAATAGCGTCATACCCAGTACCAGGGCCACGGTTTCCATATCTCAAAACCGCATTCCGAGCTGCCAGTTTCGTCTGACTCAATCGGCAGAACCCTGGCTGCTATGATCTCTTACGTACATCATGCCATGGCACATAGACCTCACTTCGAGCGCGCGCCGTACAGTTGAGCTTGTACGGATATGGCCTGACAGCAGGTGGGACGATCTCTAAATGGAGGTCTCATGGGGCCGGATTCGCTCTTCAAAGCAACGTCTAGACAGAAGAAGGAGACCGATCTGACTCATCTCGGACCATCTGAGATAAGGACTTCTACGCCCGTGGAAAAGGTCTGGAGTATCTCTGGAGCAGATCCGAACTGCCCGGCCACAACTCGGCTTGCCACAACAAGCATCGAACCAGAAAAGGATTTTTGTTTGTGATGGATGCACACGTGGCGCCCTATTCCCTGCATGCTCACCTCGGTTCACTGCTGGATACAGGGGTGATTGCACGAAAACACTACCGGGCTCTGGTCTCAAAACCTTAGCTTCGCGCCATCAACAAGAAAGGCGAAGTTATAATCTGCTCAGCCTCAAATCGGAGGATAATCTTGCCTGGTTCTATCGTTCCTTACATCTTGTCACTAATCCTGCATTAAAACCACTCGAACCCCATCGAAGATGTCTCACTAATCACGATGCTTGTCTCTGCGCTTGGGGACTCAATGTGCGCGGATCAGCTCAACAAGAAAAGTCTCGCCAGTGATCTTCAAGAACGTTTTCTGCGTTAGGCAATTACTCAAACACAGCTTACACACCGCTTCCACCAACCAGCTTATTGCCTCGTCTTCCCTTACTAAAATGGACAATCCCAAGGAGTGCATTCTTGCATTCGACACAGGGTTAACCTTTCTGGCTCCCTGTTCTAGGTCAAGCTGTATTCTTTCTACCTTATTAGGGAGTCTAGGTCCGGGTCGAAGCTGTGCCTAATGCTGACTGCTAATGACTGGAAGAGGTTCTGTTGGATTGATTGCTGCTATCTCCGCGCTCCTGCAGACTAAAAGCACTAAAATATGTCAGATTAGGACTGGTCGTGGCGTCCAGTGTGAGGAAGAAACCCCCGGAAATGGCTTGTTAGGGGGAGCACTGCACTTTGCTAATTGAAGCGATCAATTATCCGTACTAGTACGCCAAACTCTAGGTTTTTGTTTATACCGTACATGCACTACCTCGCATGTTACTTCCCATTAGCGAGAACAGTCATTGACCTTTTCCTCTATCGCTTCTCGTCCGGGACTGTAAAAGGGTGGAAAGGTTAAGACCTAAACTACATTGATGCCCAAAATGGGTTGGGGACATTATATTCCTGCCCTCCAGCATGGCACCCAAGCGAGATGCTCAAAGGCATCGTTCGCCTCCGCCTTCACCTTCGCCACAAGCCTTCTCTTTCCACCAGCGATCATTCCGGCGGTTCTACCAGTTCAGCCTGTCGAGTCTGCTGGGGTCAGTCTTGCCAGCTTCAAACTCATCGAGACTATGCAAGGCGTGCCGCTCTACCACCTGTACGGTCTAGTGCGGTGTCTGGCACAAGATCAAGAGCCAGACTTCCCCATTGAGACGAAGACATGTCTGATCTCAGTCATGCTGACAATTGGGCATCAGTCTTCACAGCGGAGGTTCCGCTTGGGGAGGCTATACCGCATCCAATTGGCGTATCCAGAAATCGAGCCCTCTCAAAACTACTCCTCTTTAGCTGAGGAATGCCCTTCCCTCTGTTACAGCATTGTTGCGTACGCTGCATCTCGCATCGCCAGCAGCCAGGGTGCGGTCGACGATCGAGCGCTAAAGCATTACGCTCAGGGCGTAAGGAGTCTCGCGGATGCAGTGAACAGGCCTGCGACCGAATGTGTCACGCTCGCGGCGCTCACGTTACTCCAACACGATTTCATATTTTTTCACGCCAGAACCATTGAGACTCCCATCGAAGGAATCTATGCAATGATCGAGAAACAAGGCGGGCTGGCTTATCTGGATGGGGCGATTGGTCACGTCGCATGGTCTTGTAATTACTAAGCCTCTGTGCTACTCGATCGCTCACCGAAGTACCGACATCCTTCCCTGTAGGACGCGAAGCCTTTGAATGCCCCCGAGATCACAAAAGGTCAGGCGTTCCTAGCTTGCAAGATATGGCATATCGTTGATTCTCGGTTGCGAGAAGTCATCCAAGACGTTTGCCTCATGGTTGAGATGCTTGAACGTTCGCGTCGCTCACCTACCACGATGGGAGACTACCAGTTCTTCGGCTACAAAAGAAACGTCATCTAGAACAGCTCAAGGTTCATGTATGCAGAGTTCAATGGCTCCGCAACCATCAATGAACGCCTGGGCCTGGGCATGATTCTCTTTCAGAGCATGACTATTAGCGGGATCGATGCAATCAATGGAATCTTCGACCATCTCATCCCCAACTTCAAGCTTGCTGTCAGCGATGTCCATCTAAAGATGGCCAACCTGTTGGCGACGGAGACCGAGATGGCCATCTGGTTAATGTTCATTGAAATGGCCATTTCCGACATCTACAAAAGATTCCGAAAAGAGTTCCTCGAAAAGCTCAGCAGGATGCTTGAAGCTACATACGGAAAAGGCCTCTCCGAATCTAAAGCGAGAGTCCAAGCCGGCCTATCCAAATACATCTGGTGTGATTTCATGCTCAGCCAAACGTTCAACAAGATTTGGCCGGAAATCAAGAACACGTCTTCTCATAAAGGCACCGGAACCGCCGAGTCTGGTGACGAGGACGAGGATAACACTAGCATTGGGGATGCCCGTAGCATACTTGCAGGCTACGATATCCCTGGTGACACGGATCTTCATGAAGACGAGCCACACTTTCATGGAAAGGGCCAACAACGCGAAAGCCCTAAATGATATTAGATAACAATGGTCTATACAGATGCCGACTCGAATCTTGCGCCATACAATGCTACAACTTTGCAAAAGAGACGTCTATACCGTCGCTGACTCGACAAAAGCGCGAATCTCCGAGGTGATCTTCTCTTGATGTCGTGGGCGTTTGCAGCACATCTTAATGGCGGTTGTAGCTGTTCAAGCTAGGATATATGACAAGCCACCCACAAGAGTCTGTTGTGGCTCAAGGATGAACTTCTCAACGGAAATGTGCCTATCAAGGCCATACCTTGCTGGCATGGCTTGTCGAGACGTTGAATTTACGTCGCCTGGTGCTTTCCTCTTTTGCACTAGCAAAAGCTTACCTCTTCGTCGTTACCCTTTTGTAATGCTCTGCTGATGAGTCCCTGACTCCTGCATTCATTGGATACCACGATCTCAAGCCTTTGCCGAAGCATGCTAGGGGCAAGGGTTTTCGAGTCCACTCCCAGAACATCGCCAAGAATCTGGCATGGGGCTCATGTGATCCCCTGATCGGGAGGACTCCACTTGGTACTGCTAGGAGGAACGGAGTGCCTTCGGTGAACCAGCATTGGCCACTGCAAATGTCATCTCTCGCTCAGCTGTCGTCCGACACAAGCTGATATTAGCGGCTTGCAGCAGAATCGGCACCTTGCGAGTACTGCTGCACGGACTGTTTGCGACCATACGACTTGTCACTCACGGAAGTCCATAGGTGCAGACCGCCATTAAGCCCTCGATCGGTCGATCATCTGCCCTGGCACAGTCCAGATGGGATATCAGCGGCTTCCCAGCATGCCCTGCTACGTATGGTAGAGCATGCAAACCCTATGCGAACAAACGTGGCACTCTCTGCTAACATGATACCCTCAGCCTCTGATTCGCAATGCACAATTATCATGGAGCAGCACATTAGCGGCTCACTTTCTTCACAGCTTCCTGGAATCCTGGCAGGAGAGCTTGAGGGCGGCGGGGATCAGGCAAAAGCTGGGGGAAAGGATTGGTGAGACTGTGCCCGCTAATCATTTGTATAGCTTGGCGTGCCACTGCCTATGCACGGTCAAGATGCTGCTCTAAAGCACAAGCCGATCCTTCGGCCAAACTACTGCCTCCCATATCTAAGACCAGGATCTTTACTTGTCAGCCGATATGCAAGCTATGAAATCAAGTCGAATTGGGAATTAGAGGCCAGATCATGGAAAGAACACTCCGAGGGCTCAGTGCCCAGGAGCTGTCATCCGCACTCTCCTCCGCAGTTAAAACCCCTCTTTTCACGAGAGCTTTCAGACGCAGCAACCCAAGAGCGAAATGTTGTCTCGAGAAGAAACGGGCAGACTACCACAGTATGACTCTGACAAGGCGGCTCTCGCGCGTGCTGGCAAGAAGGAGGTGTTGAAGGTATGCTTTGCTCGTGATCGAGGCCCAATCCGCCATCCACAGACCAATTCGAGGGCTGCTGTTAACCTTCACGCATAGCGAGAGTGGGGCTTCTTCGCCGTTCTTTGTTTCAGCGCTTCTACGATATGTACGGTATGTTCTTAGTTCGGGCGCAAGACCGGCCTCGGTGAGACAAGTCATCAGCGCTTTCTTTCCCGTCATTGCTTCGGCAGCAGCTCAAGTAACCTTTCGTTCAGTGGGAAGCCACGAGTGCTCTCTTTGTTGGCGCGTACACCAATGGAGGTCCAGCGTCAGTCGTCTATGGTTTCATCATCGCCATTACCGGCACATTGGCAATTGGTGCCTCTATGGCTGAACTGGCATCCATGTTTGTCCTCTCTGTCTTTCAGCTTCGTGCTACCAGCTAAGGATGTTCTTCCATAGCTCCCCCATTGCCGGCGCGCAGTATCACTGGACTGCCGAACATTCTCCCCGAGAATTACGCGCATTCTTAAGTTGGGTTCAAGGATGGGTCACAATTCTTGCTTGGCAAGCTACAAACGCATCTGCCGCCTTCCTCGCTGCAACAATGATACAAGGCCTGATTATCTTCAACTATCCAACTTATGCGCCGGAGAGATGGCACGGAACATTGATGACGATCGCTATCGCTGGTCTCGCGGTCTTAGGATGTACTCTTGGGAAGGTATTGCTGCCGCTGTGGGAATCTTTGGCTGGAAGCCTGCACGTGTAAGTATGTTCATCCGCGGGGAAATGATCCTTGTTGATGGGGCGTTGCAGCATCCTCTTTTTCCTCATAACGATCGCTCTACTAGCCACCAGTGAGAAAGCCGGCAGCAAGGCAGTTTGGGCGACGTTCCTCAACGCCGGCGGCTGGCACAACGACGGAATTAGCTTCTGTCTCGGCTTTCTCACACCTGCTTTCGCCCTTGCGGGCGTTGATGCCGTTGTCCACATGTCCGAGGAAACGCATCACGCAGCCGTCAATATACCCCGCGCAATGGTCTGGTCCATTATCATTAATGGAATTTGCGGCTTCGCTTACATCGTCACCGTCCTCTACTCCATCATCGATGTGGATGCTGTCCTGACCAACGGCGCCGCAACCGGCTTTCCCATTATCGAAGTTTTCCACCAAGCAACCCAAAACTCCCGAGCAGCAACAGCCATGATGTGCGGTCCCATCCTCATCTTCTCCATGGCTATATTTGGTGTAACTGCCTCCACGAGCAGATTAACTTGGTCATTCGCACGTGACCGGGGTTTACCGTTCTCCAGCTTTCTATCCGTTCTGACCGATGGGAATAAAACGCCTACCCGTGCCATGCTTCTTAACTACATCGTTATCTGCCTGCTATCTCTCATCAACATCGGCAGCACCGTCGCCTTCAATGCCCTACTATCACTCGCGACAATATCGTTCTACTCCTCCTACGCTCTTCCTATCCTCCTCTTCGCCATTCGCCGCCACTCAAAAACCCGTCCAATCCAGTTTGGACCATGGCGAATGTCTAGAACTCTAGGTGAGATCTCGAACTGGGTCGCCATCGCCTTCTGCACCTTCCTCGTACTGTTCCTGCCTTTCCCGCCCATGCTTCCGGTAACGGCTGTGAATATGAATTGGGCGAGCGTAGTCTTCATCGGCGTGATGGGCTTTGCGGTTGTGGACTGGTTTGTTAGCGGCAAGGGCCGCTTTGTGGGACCCGTTGTTGAGGTTGAGGGAGTGGAGAGTGCTGGCGAGATTGATGCACAGAGTTTCGAGGTGAAGCATTGATTGGGTTGGCGTGGATTCTCAAGAGGGGAGTTCTCCAGTGTGCTTTCTGGCATCGAGCCGCAAAGACTACATCGTTACATCGTTAAAATCTTGATAAAGTGGTTGTTTAGCACCCACAACTAATCCACCTTTTCAACACGGCCATGAATTATTACTTACTGTACGGAGTACTACCGTTTCATGAGATCTCCAACTTGAAGCCCGCCCTCTACTTCTTCTTCTTCTTCTCGTAAATCAGTGTCATCCATAACACAAGCTAAATAGTAGCATCCCGTCCGGATCGCGAATCCTAGAATCCTAGTTACTACGTAGTAGTACTCCGTAGAGCCTAACTAACTAACTACAACTACAAAGTCGTGCTACATCAACAGTTCAATATATGCTAATAAAGACACAATCGTCAACAATACTGCTCGCTGCCCCCTTAACCAGCTCGCTTTTGGAGCTAGTTAGTTAATGTAGGATTCTAAGGCTTCACCTAACACACACACACACCCTTGGAAAGCCTGGTCAAGAGGCCACTAGATAAGCTTTAGATGGGTTGTTGTCTCACTTTAAACAGTAAGGTAACCAGTAACTTAGGCTTCCTGGAGGGACTCAGGTGGTACCTCAATTGGAAGGGCACTTTCAAGGGGGGTGTGTGTAATTCGAAAACAAAGGTGCTTGTATCGTTTTTATTCTGCTCACTCCGGCCATCTGATTCTCTCACGGTCGTAAATAGTGTGTGTGTTAAGACTCCAAAGTCGGGTGGCAGGCAATCTTTGTATGAATTCATCGCTTAATCAGCACGGAGCGAAAGCTTGAACGGTAGAGAATTTGGGGAATGCTAATCCAACTGCATTCTCCCGTGTTCATCTTGAGGTGTTTTCCAGGGTTCGATTCTCGCATCCAACGCCCCTCAATCCCCGCCGGCACCATCCGCCTGTTCCTTCAATCTCGCCTTTCTCCTCCTATCCCTCGCTCTAGCCTCCTTCTTGAAATATTCACTCTGAGGCCCTCGATCCTTCTTCAACTGCTTGTTCCTACTCATATTCTGCTCTTTGTACGCCATTTGCCCTCCGCCTGCCAAATCGGCTAGACTCCCCGCTTGGCGCCTCACCACCGCTTTCTTCTTGTTGCTGTTACCGAGGAAAGCGCCAGACCGCCCGGAGAACAGGTCTTCGTCGATCTGCTCGATGTTGGCGATGTCGGCGTTGGTTTCCTGCTGTAAGAGGACGTGGTTGAGGAGTTCGAGTCGTTCGTCTAGATTTCTAAAGGCGAGGCCGGGGAGGGAGTCCATGCCGGACAGTTGCGTGATGACTTTGAAGGCGTAACCTTGATCGACGAGGAAGGCTTGACGTTTGGCTGAGTAGCCCATCTCGGAGGTATCCTTTGACACAAGCGAGTAGAAAAAGGCGTTGAATCCTTCGTCATTTCTGCGCTTGGCCCGGAGGATACGGCCTAGCCGTTGCGCTTCTTGACGTCGGGAGCCGTAATGTGAGGAGATTTGGATGAGACAGGTGGCCTCGGGGAGGTCAAGAGAAGTGTCACCGATTTTAGAGAGGAAGATGGTGTTGACGTCGTCATTGTGTTGGAAATTTTCTAGGATTCGGATACGTTCTTGTTGGCCTGTGCCGCCGTAGATGTAGGCTTTTTTCAACTTTTCGGCGTATTGTTTCAGGGCGAAGACATTGTCGGAGAAGACGATGATTTTGTCGCCACGCTTTTCGTGATAGTCAATGAGGAATTGGCAAACTTGAAATTTGGTTGGATTCATGATGTAGAGGAGAGCTTGTTTACGAGAATTGAGACTTTGGTATTCTTGGTAGAACTCGATGGTCATAGGACACCAGACTTCTGCGCATTGAACTTTGGCGATGTGGCCTTGATCGGCGAGTTCCATCCAATTGGCTTCGTAGAGTTTTGGTCCAATGATATAATTGAGATCGGTGATCTTGTCGTCTTCTCGAAGCAAGGTGGCTGTTAAACCAAGCTTGCAATGTGCGCGAACGTTCTCAGCGACTTTGCGGAAGATAGCGGCTGGGACGACATGGACTTCGTCAAGAATCATCAATCCCCACTCTCGACTTGTGATCCACTTCATCATTTCTTCTGAATCATGTGCACGCTGGCGTGTCTGAGAAATCATTGAATATGTCGAAACAATGACGCCTGTCTCCCCTCGAAACTTCTCCTTCTCTCCTGAAGTAAAAACTGCTACATCACCAGAATTGATATCAGACCATTTCCGAAATTCGTTACTCCATTGGAAGACGGACATTGCGCTTGTACACAGTACGATAATGCCCTTCCTGATTGTACAGCCGGCTGTAATTCCAACTAGGGTTTTGCCAGCGCCGCATGGTAATACAATGATTCCACTCTTTGCTCTTCCATTGCCAAACATCTTGCTCAGTGCTTTCTCTTGGTAGCTTCGGATTTGCGTATGCGGTTTGAGATCAACCCTCAGGTCTGGATTTACCCGGTCATTCTGGTAGTCATACTCCGAAAGTGCTGGATAGCCAATATCAAGGCATCGTTCCGCAACCTTTTCCCGAGTATTCGGTCCAATCTCGAAGCTGTGGGTCTGCTTCGTGGGATCCTCCTCATCATCCTCGTCTCGCAACGCCATCATGATCTCGTCTTCCTTCGGATCCCTACCTTCCATTGCAGGTTCTGCACTCTGCGCTTGCTGATCTGCAGTCTGCTTTGCTCCTCGAGCGTCGCTTGTCCCTGAAATTACCACAGCTTTGTTGAACAGAGTCCCTTGTACTACTTCCGCTCCTTCTTTTCGACAAGGTCCAATGACAGGGTCCTTCAGAAGCAGCTGGATGATGCCTGGCTCCTCACTCTCAACGAAGAAGCGATTATCCCGGAGCACCAATCGAACCTTGCCATAAGATTTTGTATGCCTATTGATAAAATCACTGATAGTGCTGGGAAGTGGGGTTTTGGAAAGCTTTTCGAGCGTGCGAATAATATCCTGACCGGACAGACCTACCGATAAGGCGGCATACAGACTGTGTTCTGTCAACCTATACTCGTGGAGATATATAGGTCTCGACTGTGGTTCAGCTATCGTAATCAGAAAATCTTCTGCTTGAGCAGCAAGAGGAGAAAAACTCTCTAATGTGATTTTGGGACCCTTTTTGGAGCCTTCTGAAACGCTCGGATCAATCCATAGCGGTCGATTGTCATGATCTGGCTTGAGAGATAGGTATGAAAAGTCTTTGCTCCCGAAAATCGAGAGCCTAGCCTTGAGGCTCTTTGACTTGCTGCTGTAGGAGCTGAACGCCGTCTTCTTTTTGAACCGGTTGATGTGTTCTTGCTCGCTGCCACTAACATAGTCTTGGTCCGAGGGATCGTTTGATCCTGAAATGTACTCATCATTATCTTCGCTTCGTAGGCTGACCGGAGTTGCAGGATGGGGAGTAAAAATCTTAGAGGCTCTTCCGCTTCCAATATCTGATGCCTTTCGCTTGGGAGGCATAATAGGTAGAGATGGACGGGTCGCTCGTCGCCTCTCTGGAGGCGATTCTCAATAGCCTGCCTCGTCACCGCATTTTCATTCTTTGCACTTAGTTGCATGCGTCAATCCTCCCAATGTTTGTGCTATGCGATCAAGGAATAGAGTCGTGTTCAAAGATATACCGCGAAGGTCTATTTTCTAGATGTAGAAGAAGAAGAGAGGGAAAATGAGTCAGTCCTGCAAGCTCGAACATTGTCAGCGAGGTGGCGTCATAGCGATCTGAAAGGCTTAAAGCTCAATGCTCGGTACAGTCCAGACTCCACTTACAAATGGCTTGTTATTGACGTGAAAATGAATACTGTACGTTCATGTACTCTGACATATTGTGCACTAGCTAAAAGTCAAACGCAGATCAGGTCGACTTGGTGAGAAAAGCTCTCTACCCATTCCAAAACCATCCTGCGCCGTCACCACAACTGCCCAGAGCAACTTGGGACGAAGACAGCATATTGAAGCAGTCATCCGATTGTCAACACATGCTAACAATCCGTGTCAAGGCTCGGATGGGGTGTCCTCTGCGTCGCCGGTGGCGGTGCGTACTACTTTGCAAAGAAATCAATCAACGCAGACCGGGCCTCTCGTCATGAAGCAGAAATGAAGCGAAAAGTACGATTCCAAAATCTCGAACCGGTTGCGCCCATTGAAAACTCGCCGAAGCCGAAAATGAAGAAATTTATATCAAATGGAGAAGGCCAGGATTATGCAGGAAGTCCAAGCGCTGAGGCGAGCGAAGATGCTGCTCCGGTGGGACATGCACCAGAGACGGAGCAACAAAAGATCAGGGAGAGGAGTAAATATGAGGCCGCCGAGCCGTATAGAAGTCGAAAGGGGGATAGGTTTAGCTGAAGCAGGGAATGGGGCTCCGGCCATGTACATCATAACATTGGAGAAAGTGCAGGAAACTCATAATTTTGCGAATGGTCAAGAGCAGAGCTGCAGTTCTCCGATGCTTCTTGATCTATTGCATGCTATTCCGAGCAGTAATGATGCTTGGGCAGCCACCCAGCGAACTCCACAAAGCAAAGACCCGATGTAATCGCTGATGCATTCTACGAAAACCAATGTGCCCCGCTCCAAAAAGTATCAGTCTGGCTCACGCTCCTGTGCAAGACGCCTGCCCATGCTCTTGAATTTGTTCGAGTCTCTTGGAACTCCATGTCAAAGCTGTATCCTATTTCCCATAAGTTGATCGGAGAATGGATCGTCTTTCTATCGTGCGTGGCAGCAGAGCGGCACATGATGCTTTCCGGCATTCGGATGCCCCAGTCTCTTCTCTCTTTGACTCTCCATAGCAGGTGGGATGAATGGTACGAGGACAGCTGTGGTGATCAAGCCTATTGATACTGCTTGTTGCATGCGAGTAGCTGGCTTCGAGGCACGGGCAGAGAAATGTCGAATGGCGGTTTGGCTGATGTGAGAGGTGACGGATGAGGCAATTGCCATCTTGATAGCTGGATTGTGAGACTTGCTCTCCTCGAGAAAGGCACCGTGCTAGCGAGTGGCTGCAACCCTCGCGTGCGGGCAAAGGATGTGTTTCGAGGTGTCAATTTTCTTGAGAGTGAGGATGAAAGATAAGAGAGAATATCTGAGCTGGGAAAAGTGATCTGTGCGCTTCTGTCGAAATGTCGGGTGTGTTGATACTTGTACGAGAGCCTCTCACACTGCGGGGGCAGGGGGAGTCGCGTTTTAACTAATCAATCTGCGGGCCCTGAGATGTGTCAGGCTCCATCTATTCTTTGGCAGAGACGCACTGCAGGGAATTCTGATGTTGTGGAGGTCTTTCAGCTGGATCAAAGCGGTAGAGAAGCGGCCTGAAGAGTGCACTTCTTCACAAATGAATCTATCATATAAAGTGGCCACAAAAGTCCCCCTGCTAAGAGCCGTCAGATGCTTTCCGCCGTATTTTTCCGTAACGGTTGGTGTAATTATGGAGTCGTTACTCATCGATTAGAAGGCACTTTCCTACCAAGCTGTGACTGCTGTTGGCTCCACCGCGACGCCAGGGGTTTCCTGCTTTTTCAGTCCTCCCAAAACCACGAGTCGGATATTGCTGCTTTGAGGAGCAGTTGTTGACCTCAAATGTGCAATGGCATCTCATCAGATTACTATCGAAAAAGCCAAATTTTCTGCTGGTCTGCTCAAGCCGGACATAACCACCGTGAACCGTGACCAGATCACGGTCTTCCTGGAACTACTCGACAGAACAATCTCGCAATGCTCGCCCTCAAATATACAGGTTTGGAGTAATTGCTTTACCTAAGCTATGATAAGATGCTGAATCTCAGTGAGCAATGACAGAGCTGCAAAGCTTGGCTTTTGAGCACCATTGTGCCTTCGTCTACAAGGATTGTTGTGCTGGGCAAATATCTGGTTTCTCTAGCCAAAGCACAGGAGGCTTTGAGGAGTAAAGATGGGGTTAACGAAAAGAAAGCGTCTGCGACTTGTCGGAAACGATTACATATCCTCTACCTTCTGAACGACCTACTTCATCACACGAAATACCACATACCGAATTCTTCTCAGTTTTCCGCTTTCAGTGGTTTTATACAGCCGTTTGTACTTGATCTTATCCAACTCGCTTCGCTCGAGAACCGACCAAAGATCCAAACGAGGATAGACAGTCTATTGAAAGTGTGGGAAGAAGAGGCATACTATAGCAAAGACTATGTCAACAAGTTGCGAGAAGCGGCGACAAATAGTGCCTCGGGTGCGGCAAATGACACCTCTACGGATCATGTAGCCTTGATCAGCCGATCCACGTACGCGAAAGAGCAGCCCTATGTGATGCCACAAAGCCACGGAGATCCTAGCACTCCGTATCACGATCTGCCAGCAGGAAACATGATGCCCCATATCTTGCCGAATAGACCAGTGCCACTTCGACCAGAAGAGATTCGAGCTCTGCAATTTGTGGCGGGGCCTGCTGACGACAGTTTGGTTGTTGCTGTCAAAGACTTCTTGGCGGCGGTAGAAAAGATTGAGAATCATGTGGATGTCAGAGACGATGAAGGTAGTGTTGAGGACATAGACGAACTTGGACAACCTCTCATACGCGATGAAACCAGAGATCTCGTCGCTGCCCGTACCTATTACGGCTGGAGTCATGAATTTTGCGACAAAATGAAAAGCCGGGTGGGAAAGAACTATACGCGATCAGGCAGAGAAAGATCCTACAGCTCAAGCAGCAGTCGAAGCCGAAGCCCTCGAAAAAGGAGGCGGTATAGCAATCCAGCAAGTAGCAGATCTGCTTCCTACAGTAGATCACGGTCCAGAAATCGGTCTCCACACCACAATTTCAAACATGGGCTTCGGGAATATACTCCCACAGACAGAGAATATCCTGGGAGTCGGCCTTGTTCTCGGTCACGCACATACCCACCAGCAATAGCACAATCAGGGACTCAGCCGTCAGCGGTCACGGCTCCATTTTATCATATGCCTTCGGAGAATGCTCGACCTCCTGGATGTCCTCTTCCTGTTCCGCCGCCTCCCATCATATCCCCTCCTAATGTGGAGTTCAACCAACACCCTTTTCCACCGCCTCCGTTAGGTCCAGGTAGTCTTCCTATTCCTCCTCCCCGACCAGCAAACTTCTCCGGACCGTGGCCGCCACCACCTCCTCTACCGTCAAATGTGGCATTCAACACACAACCGGGCATGCAGCCATATCATACACCACAGGGCTTTCCGAGGCCACCGCCTTATCAAGGAGGCCAGCAATATGGAGGATCAAAGGGGAATAAATGGCAACCGTGAAGGATGTTTGTTCACCAAGGAAGAGCACGAACGAGCGGACGCCGGTGTCAATCCATCTTAGAACGAACGTCACAGGGAATCATTCTAGGAATACAGGAATTATCGTACTGGATCTCTAGTGATCTTTTCCTGGCTATATTATGGCACAGCAGCAACCCCAATCAATGTCGATGTCTCCCTGTACAAAGAGCCCATTAGATAGGAGGACCATATTGATTGACTATTTACGCCTTTTTTGCCCGTAGCGAGTACCTCGCTACCAGTAATTATCCGTAGTCTCCGGTGGCTCGATTTCATTGATTGGTCTCACTGGGTCGTCGTGCCGGGCCTTCTCATTTGTTGAAGACTGCGGAAGCAGTTTTCCGGCCTATTCGTGGGCTCCTCAGTGCTAATGCCAGGGAGGGGTTAGCAGATTTCTGAGGAAAAGCCACGATGTCATCCTGTCGCTGTTAGCGCTTAGTCAAGTTCTAATCTGACGTCACTCCATGCGTGAGGCTGAATCCTTCCGACTCCTTCTGCGTAACGCGCGGGCCTGCAACAAGATGAGAGAAATCCAAAGAGATCCATTCATCTCGTTCGCTCGGTGGACTGTACATCAGATCCGACGTCGCAGCATTTCGGAGTCACGGTCGAGCTTGTCTGGTTCAGGAGGGACTGTTCCCCGCGCCGCTAAGATCAACGATCGTGAACATACTGCACAACTCTGGACCAAGATAATGCGACCACTTGCGAAAGCGTACGTACGGAGTACGTGAGTGGTTGAACGAACAACTGCCTGGGCACCCCTGCAACATGGACCCTCTTTGTTCTTTCGTCAGTGATCTGCACGGGTCCCACCCAGGGACGGTTTGTGGAGCAAATGTCTTCTGGCCCCTCGAGTAGAATCCACTCACCTCTTGGCACGCACATTGAGACCCTGCATCATATGCATCATTTGCATCACCGATCCACTGCATGCCTCTTACTAGCACTGCTAGTTCTTGAACCCTCGCCCGTTATGATGTCGTGGAGTACTCGAGATTAATTAGCGCAGCAGTCGTCGCGGAATGTGGAGGAGAGAGTGTGGTGTGTGTGCAACCAGCCTCGCCCCCAACTACTCTGTGCAACAACAATTCGTTACACCTTTCCAAGACTACATATTCGCACCATGTTCATGTGTACTGTAAAGTACCACCGTCAGCAACATTAAACACACAACATTTCTCACCTTAGACCATTCAAAAGCGAAAACTGGCTCTCCTCTGCCAATCCCTCCTCCATTATATCTGCCGTTCCCGCAAGCCAGTCAGCATCTCACCACAATCTTGATCTTGAATCCGAGCCAAAATGGCATCTCAATACGAAACAATACAATCAACCACCGAACCCCCATTCCCCTCCTCCAAACCCTTCGCCTACGAGTCAGATCCGGTCGCTGCCATGACAGAATATTCTCGGGTCATGCACAAACACACCATGAAACAGATGGAGAATGCTCGACGAGCGTCTCGACGAAGAGACGCAGACAGTAGCGCTGTATCCGCCGATGCTCAAATGCGGAAAGGAGACTCTATACGTAGTGAAAGCTCGTGAGGAAGCCTTCCATAGCTATGGACGGCATGCATTTTGGTTCAGAGCTTGAGGGATTAGACAAGCTTGACATGGTCGGATGGCCTTTCCGGCAACTTCTCGTGTCATGAACTGGCCACTGCATTCTCAGGCGCGTTCATGAGAGTACACATACTTGTTAGCGGGGATCTTCGTGTCGCGTGCGACGACAGACTACATCAGGAGCTGATATCATATGAAATTCTGCCGTCTACGCACTCTGGTATCCATATTTGATCTACGTTCCCTCACTTCATTCTTCTATTGTGCAGCCGGGATTTCAAATCCTACGGCGACCCTGCTTTTCGATCAACGACTTCTTCGACGAGCAAAGTTTATCTACACCGCATACGAAGCGGCTTCGATTATACCAGCAAAAATCTCTGTTGCATTATATGTACCGCCTGGATTTTTGGTGTTGGAGGTCTGTCTCCGTTCGTGTCATGCTTCCTTCTCCAACCCCCATTTGAAGATCGCCGGACTTTGCACCCTTATACGTCACCGCTCTCGTCACCACGCATGAGTGTTCTGCAAATCTTTGCACTTCAGGCCGTGCAACAGTATCGCTTTGCCTCGCAATACGAGGGTCGTCGAGTTCGATCGCTCGATCCGTTTATTGCCAAGTGCTCGTTGACTTTTTCCCGGGCTTACTGCCACCTGTTACCTCTTGTTTGATTGCCACACGCAAGATCAGCGGAGAAAGGCTTTCTGATTTGCCTGTCTGTCAGATTCGCCATTGACGGAGGTCGCTCAAAATTGAGAAGAAAAGCATCAGGTGACCAACCGTGCTCTATGTGGTGGGTGTCATGGTATGACGGTGCGATCTTGGCCTATCCTTGAGGTCTCGGATTGTGCTCCTTATCTCCTTCCTACGATCTGTGATGAGGTAATAAATCATCAGCGCCTCTCACAGCCTAATTTGGATCCAGGAGTCGAATCTCCAACTTCAGCCACTACTTCGGCTTGCACCCAAATTCTCAACTTAATTCCTTTTCGTACCCGTGGCATGATGGCAAGGAGCAGGAGCTGATCAACAGCACCACAGTGGTGCGGATACCATATCGATCGCCAAATGCCTTTGTTCCAGATTGGAGTTTGATCCGCCTGTGCCGATTTAGAACAACGCTTTTGTCCTCATTTTTGTCCTCATTTTTATCCTTTTTCTTTATGCCAACCTTGCAAGACTTCACAATGTTCTTTATCAGTGTCGTCCCAAGCTTTCATCAGCCACACAAAGAAGGACAACTACGTCTTTATGTCATGGCCAAACCGCGGAGACAACGCGCTGTCTCACAAAGCAAAACACGAACGGAAGCAAAGGTTACAACTGGGTGACATGTAACAATGGCTTCTATCAGCTGAGCAGCAAATTCAGTCTTTATCGAGGACGACAATGGAACCACTAGTCCCAGACACCTCGGCTACTCATACAGCCCTTCAGTTTCGTCCTTCTCTTCTCTCTCCATCCCTCACAAACCTCAAACCACATCCAGAATCCTAATACAGCAAAAGACAAGACAAATTTCTGACATCCAGCACCGAACTTACACACTAGCCAAGACCAACCACACCACACCCGCAACCATGTGCCACATTCTGAGCCACTACCAGGAAGCCTGCTCCCACACCCGTACCCAGGTTGTCAGCACGTGCAGTCGTGACATGATCCCGGCCTACTGCAAAGACGTTCAACGACAGGCGGTACGGCATGGAGGGGAGTGTGCGGCATGTCAGGCGGCGAGGACGGCCTTGAACCAGAAGCGGAGGGGGAGTGAGTTGGATGGGGGAAGGTATAAGCGGTAAGTTTGCGTGATGAGGGAAAGGATGGGCGAAGGGGAGAAATGAGGCGAGCTGGTAGGAATAGAGGGCTGAGTTGGCTGCCAGCAGGCTGGTCCTTGCTGGGGCCGATGTTCTGCTCTCTCTCCCTTGTCTTGTCTTCCAGGTTTTGCTGGACAGGTGACTTGAATTATACCGAATTCCCACATAGCAAGCTTTCATAATTGTGCATCAGAATTTCGTGATTGATGAGAAATCCCAAGGCGGTGGTCACCTGCCTGACGTCGCTGCCGATAGCTGCCGAGGGTACAGTGCCGACGAAGCTAATCCTGACTCTTCTTTCGACCATTCCTCTCTTAACAAGTGTCGATGATACAGTGTCCTGTACCGCAGAGCGGGAGCCCATGCTGATCGCTATCATGCAGCTACTTCGCACAGAGGGGAGATGACTGACTTGCCGGCCTCGTACATGTGTGTGGAGTGCTATGTACCCATAGAGTCCGGCAATGACAAGGCAAAGTCACCGCACCGGTACTCGAAGTCACTCAGACGCACTCGCATCTCCTTGCTGCACCGCCACACGCCACACCTGTCAAACTCTCCGGATCCACCCTTGTCAGGATCAATCTCCGATCTGCGAGGGCTGCGCCACACATACGACGCCCTGACCGCGATTCCAGCTCAAAGTCGGGCGTTCAATCTCCCATTCCTTGTTTCCTGGCTCCACATCATGGAACTAAAACATCCCATACGAACATCATTGATCTCTGATTCGATCGTGACTAGCCGAGGAGGCTTCTGTCATCTCCACTTTAGGAGATCGGCGTCGGTCACTAGACTGCCTATGGTCGAGAGTGGTGATTGAGACTTGCTTTTGGCCGTGATCTTGACTTCCCGCTTCCTGCTTCCGTTCCCATGGAGAGATGAGAGTCGGGACGGAAGTCCAACGTCATGAGGTGTGTTGATCTAGTGATGGCCAAGGAAGGCAAGGTCTGTGATAGTCACATATGTCGGTAGGCGCGAACGGATGTCAAGTGCAAAGAACACATTCCTTGTTTTCTATCCCTGTGTTTCCTCTTCTCTTCCTCTTCCACCAACAATCAACCGTACTACTTCCTCAATTCTACTCTTCAGAAATACCTGAGGCAGCACTTTTTATCACGAATACCTGCAGCATCATCCTCTTCCAACATTCAACACCTGCCTGCCCCACAGCTCGCAGCAGTTACCAGCTCCAGCTCCTCGTCGTGAAGACCGCGCTCCTCCCTACAAGCACGCACCTTCAGAAACCACTTTCTCCAAACCCACCCAATACCAAAGCTACCCAAATCGACAAAATGGGCGCCGTCGTTTCCTGCGTAAGTTTACACAGAATTCCCTCTATTCCACACACTCCATAATCCTCCTCCCCGTCACCTTCCTACCTACATAATTACCCCTTCAACCATCTCTCTACGAAAATCCCATCTCGAAAATCCCTCTCTAATCAGTATACAAGATCCAACAAGTCTTCCGATCCATAGGCGCCTGCCTAACAGCCATCGTAAGGGGCATCAGCAACATCCTAACCGCAATTATCCAGGGAATCGCCAGCGTCTTTGAGATCATCATCTCCTGCCTGACGTGTGGGAAGATGGGGGGAAGGAGAACGAGGGTTAAACACCATGCGGGGAGGAGTGGAATCTAAGTTGCTGGCAGGAGGGAGATGCGCTGGGTGAGGGGATGGCTTGTCTGCACTGCAGAGTTGTGGGTTGGGCCACCACCGAAGATTGAGATGGAGAGGCTTTGGTCAAATCGCCAGGTAAGGCGCTTGAAGTTGCACGAGGCAGGCAGGCAGGCAAGCAAGTGGACGTGGGGCATTGCGTTGCTTTCTATTGCGTTTGGTCAATACCCACTTTTCCTACCGCACACCTCAACATTAATGATACTCTAGCATTGCTACTCCTCCAAAACTCATTGGTGGCGCTACTAGCAACCAGACCACGGGTTAAGCCCTTTAAACAATCGACAGAGCTACTACATATTCAAAGCACCTCCACCGAATAATTAATGTAGAGTATACCGTTCCTATCTGTACTCCAGCATGACTGACCCCCCCTTTCAGCACCCCTACCCTTCCCTATCTCATACTGAGCCTTTCCAGCAATGCGATCACACGAGTCAAGCCCTTTGAACGGTCGGACTGGAAGAGGGTACTTGTTTAAGCATGATGACATATCTCCATCGAATAATCAATACAAAATGCAGGAGTGTCTTATTCCTGTTGGTACTCCCCCACACGACCACCTGACTGACTGACCCCCTTTCAGCAATCCCTACTAACTACTAAGGCTTCCCGCCCTCGCGATCAGGCTTTGAGCAATCTGGGCTTTTTATGTAATCAGAAGAGACATGCGCGGTATGTATATATATAAAGTGATGAATAGAGTAGGTGTTCTATATCTAGCATAATAATACGACTCCGAGTTTTTTTCCAATCAAAGCCGGCCCATGCACTCCGTTGGCTTCGTGTGACTGCGGGGTGTTTTTATTCACTGTCTTTCTCTGTCTTTACTTTTATGCCCAAGCTGGGAATCTAAGGGGCCGCCTCCCCCAACGGAGACGGGCGCACTCCCGCCTTGGCAAGCCGTATCAAACCCCTCACCCTGGCCTGGAGACCGATTCCGTATCCCACCAGCACGATGCCCTGACACATCTCCCACGCAGCGGCCCCGTCTCGGATGGGATATTGAAGCAACCGCGGTATCTGGGTTCCAATCCCCAGATGTCTGGCCCAAGCAGCGTCCTCACAGACCGCCTTGACATTGCACAGACTTCTCAGGCCCTCTTCGCCGCCGAATCTCCCGTATCCGGATCCGTTTCTGCCGCCGAACGGGAGAGAGGTGGCATAATACGCCCCGAAGTCATTCACGGCTACCATGCCGGCTTTGATCTCTCGCACACATCGAGCGGTGTCGGCGTGATGGTGGCCGAAGACCGAGGCGCCGAGGGCATAGGGGGTGGAGTTTGCGATCTCGATGGCGTGGGTGAGGGAGTCGGCGCGCATGAGGAGGACGATGGGGGCGAAGAGCTCGGTTTGCGCGATTGGCATGCTGGGGGTGATGTTGGTGAGGAGGG
>JAABUK010003444.1_pt1 | contig 26714 bp, 25 predicted proteins | sample 5559141 | NCBI WGS metagenome assembly JAABUK01 (sample SAMN10711869, study PRJNA513367) | rock metagenome | isolation source: Antarctica rocks | place: Antarctica: Victoria Land, Pudding Butte nord | collected 2016-01-03
TCAGCCATGGCGAGCCCGGCCAGCGTATGGCGCGGGATCACGCGGAAGGCGCACATGTCGGTGTAGCGCACGCCGTAGAGGGCGCCCATGAGGCGGCCGGCCAGGGCGCCGGCGACGACCTGGTGCCAGTTCATCGAGCCGGGCTCGCGGGCGCCGCGGGTGCGCGACGCGATGGCGAAGTCGTGGGTGCCGTCGAGCACGGGCTGCGCGAGCCGGGCCAGCTGGTCCGGTCGGTCGGCGCCGTCGCCGTCCATGAAGGCCACGACGTCGCAGCCGGGCCGGGCGGCTTCGGCGCCCTTGGCGCAGGCGCGGCCGTAGCCGCGGCCGGCGTCGATGACGGTGGCGCAGGCGACGCGGGCGGCGGCCTGGGTGCCGTCGGTGCTGCCGCCGTCGCTGACGACCACCTCGCCCACGCCTTGGGCGAGAACGTCCCGCACGACGCTCTCGATCGCGCCGGCCTCGTTCCAGGTGGGGATGACGACGGCGACCCGGGCGAGACCGGTCACAAGCTCCAGCGGAGGCCGCAGCCCTGGCACGGCTTGGGGGGTTCGTCGCCGACCAGGCCGGTGCGGAAGTCGCGGTAGGCCGGGCTGTTCCAAATCTCGCGGAGCGTCTGCTGGGTGGCGTCGCCCAGGGTGTAATTCTCGTAGCCGCGGGCGGAGAAGGGGGCGATGCAGCAGGGCAGCGCGCGGCCATGCGCGGTGAAGTACATCAGCGACCAGGGGCGGCGGCAGGTGGCCCAGGGCTTGTCGTCGGCCTGTTTCTTGAGGCTCAGGCCGGGCTCGGTGGCGCCGGAGGCGTCGAGCAGCACGCCGACCTCGCGGCCGATGGCCTGGGCGGCGGCGATGACCGCCTCCTCCTCGGCGCGGGTGCTTTCGAACAGGCTGCTGTCGGCGCGGGCCATGCCGAAGCCGGCCTCGTCGAACACCAGGCGCTGCAGGTGCACCTCCTTGACGCCGATGCGGGCGGCGAGGCGGACGAACTCGGGCAGTTGGTCCACCGTCTCCTTCAGGCCGGTGAGCCAAAGGCTGACCAGCGGCTTGGTCGCCCCCGTGGCCTGCTGCAGGTTGGTGAAGGTGCTGACGTTGCGGACGATGCGGTCGAACATGTCCTTGCCGCGGACCTTGAGGAAGGTGGCGGCCTCGGCGGCGTCGAGGCTGACGCGCAACTCGTCGAGGCCGGTGTCGATGATCTCCTGGTGCTTGCGGGGGGCGAGCAGGGTGCCGTTGGTGTTGAACAGGACGTGGGTGCCGCGGGCCTTGAGGTAGCGGATCATATCGGGCAGGTGCTTGACCAGCATGGGCTCGCCGACGCCGTGCAGCACGACGCGGGCGACCCCGGGCACCTGGTCCACGATCTTGCGGAACAGGTCCATGCTCATGTCCATGGGCGGTTCGAGCGCCTCGAAGGTGCGCGGACAGGTCTCGCAGAGCAGGTTGCAGCGGTTGGTGACCTCCAGATAGAGGCAGACCGGCGGGCGCTCGGCCACGCTGTCCCGGGCGGCGACGGACTCGAAATAACGGCGCGGATCGAGCGGGGGCGGATCGAGTGGAGGCGCGTCGAGGGTTGCGGACATCTTCAGCTTCCTTTGGCGTCGAGCGCGGGATGGAGGGCGGCCCGGCGTAGTTCTAGGGTCAGCAGGACGGCGAATGGCACGAAAACCAAGCAAGGCCAGATAACCTTATCGTGCCAATCGTCAAGGTAGAGCACGGGGGCGGCGATGGTTAGCCATAGCACGCTCCAGGCCGGGGCGAGCACCGCGGGCAAAGCGAGGCCAGCCAGATACCACGGATAATGCGGCGAAAGTACGACCATGGTGGCGGTGCCGAGCAGCAGGGCATCGCGGCAGATCAGGCGGGCGCGGGCGGCGGCGTCCTCCGGCAGGGGCGCGCGGAGGGCGACCCAGGCCGCGAGCAGCAGCAGGACGGCCAGGCCGGATGCAGCGTAGGCGGGGCCGGCCCAGCGCGGCAGCGGGCCGAGTTCGGCGGCGAGGCGGAGCAGGAAGGCGCCGTGCCCACCCACACCCTCCTCGTCGGCGTAGCCCGGCAGGTAGCCCAGCAGGCGCCAGCCTGCCCCCGCATAGGCGGCGTAGCCCGCGACGATGACGGCGGCAGCGAAGGCCGGGGTGCGCCAGTCCCAGCGGCGCCAGATGGCGGGGAACAGCGCGGCAGGCAGCAGCTTGAACAGCACGGCGACGCCCAGGGCGGCCCCGGCCCAGGCGGGCCGGCGGCGGACGGCGGCGAGCAACGCCAGGGCGGCGAGCGCCGTGGCGGCGGCGTCGATATGGCCGGCGCCGGCGAACTCGCAGACCGGCAGCGGGTTCCAGGCGTAGATCAGCACGAGCTGGCCGGGCTGCCGGGCGGCGCGCAACAGTAGCAGGGCGGCGGCGATGGCGAGCCCGTCCAGCGCCAGCATGGCCGCCTTCACGCCCCAGATGCTGGACCAGGCGAGGCCGATGAGCGCGAACAGCGCCTGGGCGGCGGGCGGGTAGATGGTCGGCGCGGTGTCCGCGCGGTTGATGTGCTCGAAGATGGCGCCCCAGCCGCTGCCGGCGTCGCGTAGGGCGGCGAGTTCGGGGGCGACCGGCAGATAGAGGTACGGGTTGATGCCGGCGGCCTGCACCCGCCCGTCCCAGACGTAGCGGAAGATGTCGGTGGAGAGCAGCGGCGGGCTGGCGAAGGTCAGCAGCCGCAGCGCGGCGGCGACGGCCAGGACGAGGGGGAGGCCGTGGCGGATGGGGCCGCGCCGGGCCAGGGCGACGGCGGCGGCATAGGCGGCACCGGCCAGGCAGGCAGCCAGCACGTAGCCCTGCATGTTCTCGCGCGGCAGATTGCCGTACCAGTCGGGCTTGCCCATCGCCAGCCCGGCCGCCACCAACGCCAGCAGCGCCGCGCCCGAGGCCGCCAGCAGCGCGGTGCGCCGCATCAGGCGGCGGGCGCGGCGTGGAGCCGGCCAGCGATGCCGAGCGCGGCCAGGCAGGCGGCGGTGGACGCGGCGCGGTATGGGGTAAGCGGGCCGGGCCGGGCGGATTGGGGGCCGGACAGCTCGGAGACCAGGCGTTGCAGGCCGGCGCGGTCGTCCACGTCGTACCAGGTGTCGAGCAGTTCGAGGGGCAGCCCGGCTTCGGCGGCGCGGGCCTGGGTCTGGGCGCAGGCCTGGTCGGTGCTCCAGGCGATGCGGGCGTAGAGGCGGGTTTCCGGGGTTTGCAGGCCGAGCAGCCAGTAGCCGCCGTCATTGGCCGGACCGAGCAGGGCGCGGGGGCCGGGGGCGAGCAGGCGGCGGGCGGCCTGGGCCAGCAGGGCGGTGGGCAGGGTCGGGCTGTCCGCGTTCAGCACGCAGGCGGCGCCGTAGCCGCGGCCGAGCAGGGCGCGGGTGGCGTGCAGCAGGACGCGGCCGAAGCCTTCGACGCCGGGCGCGTCGCCCTCGGTGCCGTCGGCCAGGACCAGTTCGGTGCCGGGGGCGAGCAGGGCGTCGAAGCGGGCCTCCTGACCGAGCGGGGCGTAGGCGACGAAGGGGGCGATCGGGGCCTGCTGCGCGGCCTCGTGCAGGTTGGCGGTGATGTCCTGCAGGAAGGCGGCGCCGAGGCGCGCGGCCTCCTCGGGCTGCAGGATGGATTGCAGGCGGGTCTTCACATGGCCGGGCCGGGGCGCCTTGGCCATGACGGCGATGGCGCACAGGGCTGCCTTGCTCATGCGCGGGGCTGCCTTGCTCATGCGCGGGGCTGCCTTGTTCATGCGCGGGGCTGCAACGCCCGCTCGATGGCGGCGCGCACCCGGGCGGCGTCGGGTTTGGTGACGCTGGTGAACCAGGCCGCGAGCCGGCCGTCGCGGCCGACCAGGTATTTGTAGAAGTTCCAGCGGGGCCGGGCCAGCACGCCGCCTTCGGCCGCGAGGAAGCGGAACAGCGGGTGGGCCTCGCGGCCGGTGACCGGCACCTTGGCGGCCATGGGGAAACCCACGCCGTAGTTGCGCTGGCAGAACGCGCCAATGTCGGCGTCGGTGCCGGGCTCCTGGGCGCCGAAGTCGTTGGAGGGAACGCCGAGCACGGTCAGGCCGCGGTCCCGATAGGCCTCCCAGACCCGTTGCAGCCCGGCGTATTGCGGCGTGAAGCCGCAGCGCGATGCGGTGTTGGCGATCAGCAGCGGACGGCCGGCGTAGGCTGCGAGCGGGAGCGGCGGCCCGGCCTGGCTTTGCAGGGTGAAGTCGAAGGCGCCGGGCACTAGAGGCGAACCTCCTCGAGGCGGCGCCCGGCGGGTTCGACGCCGATGGCCAGCAGGATGCGGTGGTGAAGCGGCGACAGGGGTAGGCGATCCAGCCGGGGGCCGGTGTTGACGATGCTGCTCATTGCGGCAGGGTTGCCGCAGCACCCCCCTCCCCGTCAACCGATCCGGAGCCTGCCCTTGATGCAGACACTCGCCGGCGACGCCGTGCAGGCGGAGGTGTCCGGGGCGGGGCCGCCCGTTTGGCTGCTGTATTCGTTGCTGGCGGACGCGGGCAGCTGCGCGCCGCTGGCGGTGCGGCTGGTGCTGGCGGGCACCGGGGCGGCGTTCTCCGAGCCCGGGCCGGCGGCGTTCCGGGCCATGGCGGCGGCGGGTGGGTTCGACCGGGGTTCAGCCGGCCTTCTTCGGCGGCAGGTCCAGCTTCAGGCTCAGCTCGCGCAGGCGCTTGGCGTCCACGGCGGCGGGGGCGCCCATCATCAGGTCCTCGCCCTGCTGGTTCATCGGGAACAGGTTGACCTCGCGCAGGTTCGGCTCGTTGGCCAGCAGCATGACGATGCGGTCGATGCCGGCGGCCATGCCGCCATGCGGGGGGGCGCCGAAGCGGAAGGCGTTGAGCATGCCGCCGAACTGTTGCTCCACGGCGCCGGCCGGGTAGCCGGCGACCTCGAAGGCGCGCAGCATGATCTCGGCCTTGTGGTTGCGGATGGCGCCGCTGCTCATCTCGTAGCCGTTGCAGACGATGTCGTACTGGTAGGCGCCGATCGTGAGCGGGTCCTTGGTGTTCAGCGCGTCCAGCTCGCCTTGCGGCATGCTGAAGGGGTTGTGGCTGAAGTCGATCGCCTTGGTGTCCTCGTTCAGCTCGTACATGGGGAAGTCGACGATCCAGCAGAAGCGGAAGGCGTCCTGCTCGATCAGCGACAGCTCCTGGCCGAGGCGGGTGCGGACGAGGCCGGCGAATTTGGGGGCTTCGTCGCGCTTGCCGGCGGCGAAGAACACGGCGTCGCCGGGCTGGAGGCCGCAGGCGGTGCGGATGGCCTCGACGCGGCCGGCTTCGAGGTTCTTGGCGATGGGGCCCTTGGCGCCGTCGGCGTCGAAGGCGATGTAGCCGAGGCCGCCGGCGCCTTCCTGGCGCGCCCAGTCGTTCAGCTTGTCGAAGAAGCCGCGCGGGCGGCTGGCCGCACCGGGTGCCGGGATGGCGCGGACCACGCCGCCCGCGGCGGCGATGCGGGCGAAGAGGCCGAAGGCTGAGCCGGCGAAGGCCTCGGTGACGTCGGTGATGCGCAGGGGGTTGCGGAGGTCGGGCTTGTCGCTACCGTACTGCAGCATCGCCGTCTCGTGGGGGATGCGGCGGAAGGGGGCGGCGTCCACCGTGCGGCCGGCGGCGAACTCCGCGAAGACGCCGTGCATCACCGGCTCCATGGCGGCGAAGACGTCGTCTTGGGTCACGAAGCTCATCTCGACGTCGAGCTGGTAGAACATGAGCGTGCGGTCGGCGCGGCCGGCCTCGTCGCGGAAGCACGGGGCGATCTGGAAGTAGCGGTCGAAGCCGGCGACCATGCAGAGCTGCTTGAACTGCTGCGGCGCCTGCGGCAGGGCGTAGAACTTGCCGGGATGCAGCCGCGCGGGGACGAGGAAGTCGCGCGCGCCCTCGGGGCTGCTGACGGTCAGGATCGGGGTCTGGAACTCGTTGAACCCGGCTTGGATCATGCGGCGGCGGATGCTGTCGATGACGTGGGCGCGCAGGAGCATGGTGCGCTGCAGCTTGTCGCGCCGGAGGTCGAGGAAGCGGTAGCGGAGCCGCAGCTCCTCCGGGTAGGCGTGGTCGCCGGCGACCTGGATGGGGAGCACGTCGGCGGCGGATTGCACGACCAGGGTATCGACCTGCAGCTCGACCTCGCCGGTGGGCAGCTTGGGGTTGACGGTGGCGGGGCTGCGGGGGACGACGCGGCCGGTGACGGTGACGACGCTTTCCTGGCGGAGCGCGTCGGCGGCGGCGAACGCGGCGCTGCCGGCGGGCAGCACGCATTGGGTCAGGCCGTAATGGTCGCGCAGGTCGATGAACAGCAGCCCGCCATGGTCCCGCTTGCTGTGGATCCAGCCGGAGAGCCGGGCGGTCTGCCCGGCGTCGGCGGCGCGCAGGGCGCCGCAGGTGTGGGTGCGGTAGGCGTGCATGGCAATGTTCCTCGGAGCGGCCCGCACACAAACCGCCGGGATTTGCGGTGTCAAGTCGCGGTCTGTATGAGCCTGGGATGCCCAAGACGCCATCGGCGGCTTTCCCGCCCCCCGTGCTGGTCACGGACACCGAAGCGCTCGCCTTGCTGTGCACGCGGCTGCGCGCCGAGCCCTTCGTGACGATCGACACCGAGTTCATGCGCGAGCGGACCTACTACCCCGAGCTGTGCGTGGTGCAGTTGGCGGGGGAGCGGGACGTGGCGGTGGTGGATGCGCAGGCGCCAGGCATCGACCTGGGGGCGCTGGGGGAAGTGCTGGCGGACCCGGCGGTGGTCAAGGTGTTCCATGCGGCGCGGCAGGATGTGGAGATTTTCCTCGAGCTGTTCGGCGCGGTGCCGGTGCCGTTGTTCGACACGCAGGTGGCGGCGATGGTGGCCGGGTTCGGCGACCAGGTGGGGTATGACGCGCTGGTGTCGTCGCTGACCGGGGGGCAGATCGACAAGGCGCACCGGTTCAGCGACTGGTCGGCGCGGCCGCTGTCGCCGTCGCAGGTGGCCTATGCGGCGGCGGACGTGACCTATCTGCGGCCGGTGTACCAGCGGCTGTGCGAGCGGCTGGCGCGGGATGGGCGGCTGGAGTGGGTGCGGGCGGAGATGGCGGTGCTGGCGCAGCCCGGGACCTATCGCGCCGACCCGGAGGCCATGTGGGAGCGGCTGCGGCCGCGGACCAACAACCGGCGCATGCTGGGGATGCTGCGCGCCGCCGCGGCCTGGCGAGAGCGGGAGGCGCAGCGGGTCAATATCCCGCGGCAGCGGCTGGTGAAGGATGAGAGCCTGCTGGAGATCGCCGCGGTGGCGCCGACGACGGGGGAGGCCTTGTCGCGCATCCGCGGCGTGTCGCGGGGGTTCGCCGAGGGGCGCAGCGGCGCCGGGCTGGTGGCGGCGTTGCAGGCGGTGGCGGCGCTGCCGGAGGAGCGGCTGCCCCCGGCGCCGCGGGTGAAGGAGGGAGCGCGGCCCTCGCCCGCGCTGGTGTCGCTGCTGAAGGTGCTGCTGGCGGCCAAGTGCGAGGAGCATCACGTGGCGCCGAAGCTGCTGGCGTCGTCGGAGGAGCTGGACCGGCTGGCGAGCGAGGACGCGCCGGACGTGCCGGCCTTGCAGGGCTGGCGGCGGGAGGTGTTCGGCAACGACGCGCTGGCCCTGAAGGCGGGCGGGATCACGCTCGGGGTGGACGGCAACCGGATCAAGCTGGTGCGGGTTTAGCGGGGCGAGTTTAGCGGCGGGTTTAGAGGGGGCGGGGATGGCAGGGCGGGCGCTCGGGTTCGGCTTGGTGTTCGCGCTCATGCTGCCGGCGGCGGCGCAAACGCCGGTGCCGCTGGTGGGGCCGGGGCCGGCCGACACCGCGTTCATGTATCAGGGTGAGGCGACCAGCATCCTGGGCCGCACCGTGCGCGACCCGGCGGGTGAAACCGTGGGCCGGATCGTCGATGTCCTGGTCGACGAGCTTGGGCAGCCGCGGGCCGCGGTGATCGACTTCGGCGGGTTCATGGGGGTGGGCAACCGGCGCATCGCCGTGAGTTGGCGGGCGATGCGGTTCGTGCCGGCCGCCGAGCGCGGGCAGATTCTGCTGGACATGACGGCCGACCAGATCAAGGCCATCCCGGACTACAAGCGGTCCGTCCGCCCGGCAGACCCGCCGGTGGTGGTGGCGGTGCCGCCCGCCGACCCCGCCCCGCCGAAGTGACCCCGATTGGCATGACCCCGATTGGCATGAGCTCGCGCGCATGAGTTCGGGCGGGGCGGCCGGGCGCGGGCTGGACTGGCACAACTTCTTCATCGCCAACGTGCAGACCGGCTTCGGGCCGTTCGTCGCGGTGTATCTCAGCTCCCAGGCCTGGACGCAGCGGGAGATCGGGGCGGCGCTCAGCATCGGCACCGTGGCCGCCATGGCCAGCCAGTTGCCCGGCGGCGCGCTGGTCGACGCGCTGCGCAACAAGCGGCTGGCGGCGCTGGCGGCGTGCCTGGCGATTGCGGTCAGCGCGTTGATGCTGGCGTTCCTGCCAGCGTGGCTGCCGGTGCTGGTGGCCGAGGTGCTGCACGGGTTCGCCAGCTGCATGCTGGCGGCGGCCATTGCGGCGATGAGCCTGGCCTTGGTGGGGCGCGCCGGGCTGGGCGAGCGGCTCGGGCGCAATGCGCGGTTCGCGGCGATGGGCAGCGGGATCGCGGCGGCGGTGATGGGGGCGGTGGGCAGCTGGGTGTCGGAGGAGGCGGTGTTCTGGCTGACCGCCGCGCTGATGCTGCCGGCGATGCTGGCGCTGCGGGCGATCCGGGGCACGCGGCCGGCCGAGTCGTCGGCCGGGCGGGCCGGGCCTGGCTTGCGGCAGGCGTGGCGGCTGCTGCTGGGGTGGCGGGTGCTGCTGTTTGCGCTCTGCGTCGTGCTGTTCCATCTGGCCAATGCGGCGATGCTGCCCTTGGTAGCGGGCGAGATCACGAAGTCGCTCGGCAGCCGGGCCAGCCTGGTGATCGCGGCGTGCATCGTGCTGCCGCAGGCGATCGTGGCGCTGGCCTCGCCGTTCGTGGGGCGGGCGGCGGACCGCTGGGGACGGCGGCCGGTGTTGCTGGCGGCGTTCCTGGCGCTGCCGCTGCGGGCGTTGCTGCTGGCGGTGGTGCAGCAGCCGGTGCCGCTGATCGTGGTGCAGATGCTGGACGGGATCAGCGCGGCCGGGTTCGGGGTGATGCTGCCGCTGGTGGCGGCGGACCTGACGCGGGGGACCAACCGGTTCACGCTGTGCATCGGCGCGTTCGGGCTGGCGGCCGGGCTGGGGTCGACGGTGAGCACGGCGCTGGCGGGCGGGATCGCGGACCGTTCGGGGGTACCGGCGGCGTTGCTGGCGCTGGCGGGGGCGGGGGGGCTTGCGGTGCTGCTGCTGCTGGCGATGCCGGAGACGCGGGGGCAACCGGAGGCGGCGCTGGCGGTTTAGGGCGAGCAAGGTGCGGATTAAAAGGGAGGTTCGGGTGAAAGCGCTCGTAATTACTGGTGTGCTGCTTGGCCTGGGCGGCGGGTGCGCGCCGGCCCCCATGCAGCCGCTCGGCCTGACCCGCGGGGACCATGACGTGCAGAAGCTGTGGGACGACATCTTCGACCCGCGGACGCAAGGCAGCGACCGGACGAACTGGGAGCGGCAGCGGGAGGCGGAGCGGCGGGAGTGGTGCCGGGCGAATACGGGGTATCCGCGGTGTTCGGTCTACCGCTAAGCCGGGCGCTAAGCCGGGCGCTAAGCCGGGCGCTAAGCCGGGGGCCCCTGTCCTACTCCACCTCTCCCACCATCCCCATGGACACCGCGAGGCGGTCGAGGCGGCGTTGGACGCCTTCGCCGGCGAAGACGCCGATGCCGTCCAGGCGGAGCACGAGCCGGCCCGGGAGCAGGCGCAGGCTGGCGCCCGCCAGCAGGTCGGGGGTGCCGGCGGAGAGGGTGTATGCGAGGCGGAGGGCGGCGCCCAGCACCGCGGCGCGTGCGTTGGCGGCCGCGTCCAAGAGGGCGCGCGCGGGAGCTAAGTAGGGGGCATCCGGCTCGGCTTCGTAGCGGAGGGCGAGTGCTAGTGCGAGGAAGGCGCGGGTCGGGTGGTCGAGGCCGCCGCCGGGGTAGTAGAGCACGCGCTGGAAGGTTTGCTCGGCCCGGTATTCCGGGTGGTCGTGGCTGCCGGTGTCGGACATCCAGCAGGCGGCCTGGCGCAGGCGGGCGGCCTGCCGGGTTTCGTGGGGGAAGAGGGCGGCCGTCCAGGCGATCAGGGCGGGGGGCATGCCCAGGTCGCGGCTGAGCCGCCGGGCTTCGTCCTGCGCCGCCTCGAGCAGCGGGTCGAGCCGGCGGGCGGCTTCGGGGACGTGCTGCAGGAACCAACCCTCGCGGATGCCGAAGGCGCTGAACACCACGCGGCGGGCGCCGGTCTGGCGCAGCAGGCGGCGGAGCACGGCGGCGGCGTAGGGCAGGTCATCGACCCGGCGGCGCGGGGCGCCGGGCAGGCGTTCCAGGGTGCGGCGCGGGCTGGTCAGGATGAGGGCTGCCAGGGCGCGCGCCGCCTCTTGGGACAGGGTGTACTGGTGGACGATGTTGAGCGGGTAGGCCGCGTGCTGCATGTGGATTCGGGCCAGGGCGCGCCAGGCGCCGCCGACCAGGTACAGGTCGCGGTTGGCGCCTTCGGCGAGCCAGGGGAGCCCGGCCAGGTCGGTCTCGGCAATCGCGCGGGCGCGCTCGAGGTCGCCGTCGGCGCGTTCGGCCAGGCGGATGACGCCGAGGCGCAAGGTGGCGGCCTGGCGCACGCCGGCCGGGTCGAGCCGAACCAGCTCGAGCGAGCCGCCGCCGATGTCGGCGATGATGCCGTCCGCGCCGGGGATGCCGCAGAGCACGCCCTCGGCGGACAGCCGGGCCTCCTCGGGGCCGGACAGGACGCGGATGGCGGCGCCGGGCATGCGGGCCTGCAGGGCGGCGACGAACTCGGCGCCGTTGGCGGCGTCGCGGACCGCGGCGGTGGCGAGCACCTCGAAGGGTTCGGCGCGCATGGCGCGGGCGATGGCGTGGTAGCGGACCATCACCTTGAGGGCCTGGGCGACCCCGGCGTGGTTCAGCCGGCCGGTGGCCTGGAGGCCACGGCCCAGGCGGAGGACGGCTTTTTCGTTGAAGATGGCGGCCGGGTTGCGGCCGCTTCCCTCGAACACGACCAGGCGGACGGAGTTGGACCCAAGGTCCACCACGGCGCAGCGGGGTGCGCCGGGACCGATCGGGGTGGGCACGGTCAGTCCTGAGTGACGCGGTTGGGGCTGACGCGGTCGGGGCGGCGCAGCGGGGAGGCGGCGGCCAGGGTGCCACCGTGCAGGGCGGAGCCGCGGCCGGAGAGGGAGGGGTTGGTCATGAAGTAGTCATGGGCGGAGACGGGCCGGGGGCCGGGGTCGACGCGGCGCCAGGCGCCGTCGGGGCCCAGTTCCCAGGATTGCAGGCTGTCGCGCAGGTTGACCACCATGATCTGGTCGAGCACCTGGGCATGGACGGTGCGGTTGTGGATGGGGACCAGGGTTTCCACGCGCCACTCGAGGTTGCGGGCCATCCAATCGGCGCTGCTGATGAAGACGCTGGCGTGGTGGCTGGGCATGCGGTGGCCGTTGCCGAAGGCGAAGATGCGGCTGTGCTCGAGGAAGCGGCCGACGATGCTTTTGACCCGGATGTTGCTGGACAGGCCGGGCACGCCGGGCCGCAGGCAGCAGATGCCGCGGACGACGCACATGACCTGCACCCCGGCCTCGGAGGCGGCGTAGAGGCGGTCGATCAGCTTGTCATCGACCAGGCTGTTCATCTTGAGCCAGATGGCGGCCGGCTTGCCCGCCAGGGCGAAGGCGATCTCGGCGTCGATCAGGGCGGTGAGGGTGCTGCGGGTGGTGAGCGGGGAGAAGGCCAGGCTGTCCATGCGCTCGGGTTTGGCGTAGCCGGTCATGTAGTTGAACAGCCGGGCGCTGTCGCGGCAGAGGTCGGGGTCGGAGGTGAAGAAGCTGAGGTCGGTGTAGATGCGGGCGGTGATGGGGTGGTAGTTGCCGGTGCCGAAATGGGCGTAGCTGCGCATGGAGCCGCCCTCGCGGCGCACGACCAGAGAGAGCTTGGCGTGGGTTTTCAGCTCCACGAAGCCGTAGACCACCTGGACCCCGGCGGCTTCCATGCTGCGGGCGAGCCGGATGTTGGCTTCCTCGTCGAAGCGGGCGCGCAGCTCGATCATGGCGGTGACGGACTTGCCGGCCTCGGCGGCCTCGATCAGCGCCTTGACGATCGGGCTGTCGCGGCTGGTGCGGTAGAGGGTCTGCTTGACGGCGACGACGTTGGGGTCGGCGGCGGCCTGGCGGAGGAACTGCAGCACCACGTCGAAGCTCTCGAACGGGTGGTGGACGATGATGTCCTTGGCGCGGATGGCGGCGAAGCAGTCGCCGGCGAAGTCGCGGATGCGTTCGGGGAAGCGGGGCGTATAGGGCGGGAACAGCAGGTCGGGCCGGTCGTCGACGATCATCTGGCGCAGGTCGGCGGCGCCGAGGATGCCGTGCTGGATGACGACTTCCTCGCCGGGGATGCCTTGCTCGTCCACGTCCAGCTCGTCGACCACGAGGGCGCGCAGGTCGTCCGGCATGGCGGCGTCGACCGAGAGGTGGATGGCGACGCCGCGGCGGCGGCGCTTGAGCGCGGTCTCGTAGGAGCGGACGAGGTCTTCGGCTTCCTCCTCGTATTCGACGCCGGTGTCGCGGATCAGGCGGAACATGCCGCGGCCGAGCACGCTGAAGCCGGGGAACATGCGGTCGAGGAACAGGCCGACGAGGTCTTCGAGCAGCACGAAGCGGATGGGGGGGATGCCGGGCCCTGCCGCCGGGGGGCTGGGCTGGGCTGGCAGGCGCACGAAGCGCTCGATCAGGGCCGGCAAGGGGATCAGCGCCTTCATGCCGTGGCCGTCCGCGGCGCGGTGCAGCTTCAGCACCATGACGAGGCCCATGTTGGGGATGAAGGGGAAGGGGTGCGCCGGGTCGATGGCGAGCGGCGTGAGCACGGGGAAGACGCGGTCCATGAACCAGTGGTCCAGCCAGGCGCGGTCCTCGGCGGCGAGCGACGCGGTCTCGCATAGCTCGATGCCGGCCTGCTGCAGGAGGGTGCGCAGGTCGAGCCAGGTGCGCTGCTGCTCGGCGATCAGCGCCTGGGCGCGAAGTTGCAGTTCGCCGAGCTGCTGAGCGGGGGTGCGGCCGTCGGCGCTGACGGCGACGATGCCGGCCTTGGCCTGGCCGATCAGCCCGGCGACGCGGACGCTGAAGAACTCGTCGAGGTTGCTGGCGCTGATGGAGATGAAGCGCAGGCGTTCCAGCAGGGGATGGCGGGCGTTCTCGGCTTCCTCGACGACGCGGTGGTTGAAGTCGAGCCAGGAGAGCTCGCGGTTGATGAAGCGGTCGGGGCTGTCGGCGGCGAAGGCGGGCGGCGAGCCCGGGGCGGCCTGGTGCGAGGCCTCGTGCGAGGCTGGGTGCGAGGCTTGGTGCGAGGCTTGGAGCGAGGCTTGCTGGGCGGCCTTGGCGATGTGGCTGATCCGGGTCATGGCGGCAGCCTAGCCGAAGGCCGGGCCATGCGGCGAGGCCTCTGCCGGTTCGCCCGCGAAATCGTCATGCGGCAGGTCGGCCGGCAGGTCGGCCAGCAGGTCGGCCAGGGCCCGGGCGGCGAGGCTGCGGGTGATCGCGCACCCTTCGGCCAGCGCGGCGCGGTCCAGCCGGGCGACCGCGTCGCGGATGGCGCCGGGGGTGCGCGGCAGCCGGGCGAGCAGCCAGGCCTGCAGGGCGGGGGCGAGAACCATCTGCCGGGCGGCGGCGAGGCGGGCCAGCAGAGCGGCGAGGAAGGCATCGTCGGCGGGGCCGATTTCGCCGGCGCTGGTGGCGCGCAGGCGGCTGGCGAGGTCCGGCAAGCCGATCGGCAGGCGGGCGGGCGGGCGGGACGCCGCGAGCAGGACGGGGTGGCCGGCTTCGGCGGCGGCATTCAGCAGATGCAGCAGGGCGGGCTCGCTGTCGAGGCGGTCGAGGTCGTCGATGGCGCAGGGGTTGGCGGGCCAGGCCGCGCCCTGCAGGCGGGCGGCCGGGATGAGGGCGGCGCCGTGTTCGGCCGCCCAGACATGCAGCAGGTGCGTCTTGCCGGTGCCGGGGCCGCCCCAGAGGGCGAAGCGGCCGTGCGGCCACTCGGCGGTGTTGGCGAGGAAGCCGAGGGCGACCTGGTTGGCCGCGGTGGGCAGGAACTCGGCCGCGGTGAAATGCGGCGTGTGCGGAAAGCGGAAGGGGAGCTGCCGAGGGCGGTCAGGCATCCTTGGTCGCTTCGAGGCGGGGCGCTTCCAAATAGAGCGGGCTGTGCAGGTAGCGGCGGAGCCAGAAGCGGGCGAGCACGCCGAGGGCGGCGGCGATTGGGACGGCGAGCAGCACGCCGAGGAAGCCGAACACCGCGCCGCCGGCGAACAGGGCGAAGATGACCCAGACGGCGTGCAGCTCCACGCGGTCGCCGAGGAAGCGCGGGTAGATAACGTAGCCTTCGAGCAGTTGGCCGAGCACGAAAATGCCGCCGACCACGGCGACGCCGGGCCAATGGAATTGGGCGAGCGCCAGGCCGATGCTGGCGACGCCGCCGACGATGCTGCCGACATAGGGGATGAAGGAGAGCAGGCCGGCGGAGATGCCGACGATGAGGCCGAGGTCGAGGCCCACGAGGGTGAGGCTGACGGCGTAGAAGCCGGCCAGCAGCAGGCAGCAGATGGCCTGGCCGCGGAGCCAGGCGGAGAGGATGCGGTCCACCTCGCGGGCCTGGGCGCGCAGCACGCCGGCGTAGCGCCGGGGCAGCCAGCTATCGACGCGGGCGACGGCGCGGCGCCAGTCGCGCAGCAGGTAGAAGGCGACGACCGGGGTGACGACCACGAGGGAGAGGACGTTGAACAGGGCGTAGCCGCCGCCGACGATGCGGGTGAGCGCGCTGGCGAGGAAGGCCAGCATGGCGCCGGCCTGGCCGCCGACGAGGTCGCGCAGCTTCTCGTCGACATAGTCGGAGCCGAGGCTTTCCTGCAGGCGGACGATGACCTCGCCGGCCCATTGGCGGATGGCGAAGACGTAGGAGGGGGCGCGGCTGATCAGCAGGCCGATCTGGGCCAGCAGGAGGGGGTAGAGCAGCAGCGCGAACAGCAGGCAGGCGGCGACGAGGGCGACGACCATGAGCAGGGCGGCCAGGCCCCGCGGCATGCCGGCGCGGGTCAGCCGGGTGGTGGGCGGGTCGAGGAAGTAGGCGATGCAGGCGGCGGCCACGAAGGGCAGCAGGATGGCGGCGAACAGATAGAGCGCCGCGCAGCAGGCCAGCAGCAGGCCGAGCAGGAGGCCGAAACGCTGGGCGCGCGTGGCCTGCGGCGTGGGGGGGGGGGGGGCGTAGCGCAGTTCGGGCGGCTCGGGCCGCGGCCGCTCGGAGAGGTTGGCGGGGCTGCTCACCGTGTCGCCTTCCAGACGTAGGCCGCGCCGGAGAGCAGGGTGGTGGCCGCCACGGCCCAGATCAGCACCAGCAGCAGGCCGGGGGCGCTGAGCGCGAAGCCGCTGAGCAGCAGGGCCACGCCCACCAGCAGCAACTGCAGCGCGGTGTTGAGCTTGGAGATGGGCAGCGGCTTGATGCGGACGGGCATGGCGAGCTGCCACATCAGCAGCAGGCCGCCGACGATGACGAGGTCGCGGAACACGACGAGGATGGCCAGCCAGTCCGGCAGCACGCCGATGGCGGCCAGGGTGACGAACATGCTGACCAGCAGGGCCTTGTCGGCGGCCGGGTCGAGCATGGCGCCGAGGGCGCTGCCGCCGCGGCGGCGGGCGAGCCAGCCGTCCACGGCGTCGGAGATGCCGGCGAGAGCGAACAGGCCGAAGGTGAGCGCCAGCTGGTTGCGGAGCGCGAGCCAGACGGCGAGCGGCACGGCGCAGAGCCGGCCGAAGGTGATGACGTTCGGCAGGTTGAGGACGTCGTTGCCGCGCGTGCGGGCGAAGCCTTCAGGCATGGGCGCCTCGGGCGGTTGCGGCGGGGGGTGGGCTATGGTTGTGTCCGGCCGGACGGGTCATGCCGGCATCCTAGCCGATCCCGGCCCTTGTTCGCCACAGAGCAGAGTCTCGAGCCATGAGCAGCAGCCCGCCCCCGAACGGCGTGACCTACCGGCAGGCCGGGGTGGACATCGAGGCCGGCGACGCGCTGGTGGAGCGGATCAAGCCGCTGGCGCGGGCGACGTCGCGGGCGGGGGTGATGGGCGGGCTGGGCGGGTTCGGGGCGTTGTTCGACCTGCGCGCGGCCGGGTTCGCGGACCCGGTGCTGGTCAGCACGACCGACGGGGTCGGGACCAAGCTGAAGGTGGCGATCGAGAGCGGGCGGCACGGGACGGTGGGGATCGACCTGGTGGCGATGTGCGTCAACGACCTTGTGGTGCAGGGGGCGGAGCCGCTGTTCTTCCTGGACTATTTCGCAACCGGTGCCCTCTCGGTGGATCATGCGGCGGAGGTTATCGCGGGCATCGCCGCGGGGTGCGGGATGGCGGGCTGCGCGCTGGTTGGCGGCGAGACGGCGGAGATGCCGGGGCTGTATGCGGCGGGCGACTACGACCTGGCCGGGTTCAGCGTGGGGGCGGCCGAGCGGGGGCGGTTGCTGCCGGAGGGGGTGCGGGCGGGGGACACGATCCTGGCGCTGGCGAGCAGCGGGGTGCACAGCAACGGGTATTCGCTGGTGCGGCGGATCGTGCAGATGGCGGGTGCCGGGTGGGATGCGGCGGCGCCGTTCGCGCCGGGCTCGTCCTTGGCCGAGGCCTTGATGGCGCCGACGCGGATTTATGTGAAGCCGGTGCTGGCGCTGCACCGGGCCGGGCTGCTGCGGGCGGCGGCGCACATCACGGGCGGCGGCCTGCCGGGCAACGTGCCGCGGGTGCTGCCGGAGGGGCTGCGGGCGGTGCTGGATGCGGGGGCCTGGGCGGTGCCGCCGGTATTCCGGTGGCTGGCGGCCACGGGCGGGGTTTCTGCAGGCGAGATGCTGCGGGTGTTCAATTGCGGGGTGGGGATGGCGCTGGTGGTGGCGGACCCTGCGGCGGCGATCGGGGTGTTGGCCGAGCACGGGGAGGCGGCGGTGCCGATCGGGCGGATCGAGACGCGGGAGGGGGCGCGGGAGGGGGCGGGGGCCGATATCCGGGTGCCGGAGAGCTGGCTGGCCTGAGTTTCCTGACCTGAGTATTAGGGGGCGTGATGCGGGTCGGCGTGCTGTTCAGCGGACGGGGCAGCAACATGGCGGCGTTGCTCGAGGCGGCCTCGGTGCCGGGCTATCCGGCCGAGATCGTGGTAGCGGTGTCGAACGTGGCGGACGCGCCGGGCTTGGCGCTGGCGGCGGCGCGGGGGGTGGAGGCGCTGTGCATCGAGCACCGGCCGTTCGGCCGCGACCGGGCGGCGCACGAGGCGGCGGTGGATGCGGCATTGCGGGCGCGGGGCGTGGGGCTGGTGTGCCTGGCCGGCTACATGCGGCTGTTCACGCCGTATTTCGTCGGGCGCTGGGCGGGGCGGATGCTGAACATCCATCCCAGCCTGTTGCCGGCGTTCCCTGGGCTGCATCCGCATGCGCAGGCCTTGGCGGCCGGGGTGAAGCTGCATGGCTGCACGGTGCACCTGGTGACAGAGGCGATGGATTCCGGGCCGATCCTGGCACAGGCGGCGGTGCCGGTGCTGCCGGGGGATACGGAGGAGCGGCTGGCGGCTCGGGTTCTGGCGCAGGAGCACCGGCTGTATCCGCTGGCGCTGCGGCTGCTGGCCGGGGGCGAAACGGGCGTGCCCGACATGGAACTGCCCGACCCGGGGGCGGCGCTGCTGAACCCCTTGTCGGGCGGGGGGAGCGGGCCGTAGAAAGGGCGGAGACCATCGAGGCGCGCACCATGGCCCAGCCCACGCAGGAAACCACCGCCGGCCCGAATATCGACGAGGCCTTCGTCGCGGACCGGCAGATCTTCTGGAACCGGTTCACCTCGTTCACGACCGGGTCCGTCATAGTGCTCGTGGTGGTGCTGCTGGCGATGTGGCTGTTCCTGGCCTAGCCGCGCGGGGGCGGCGGGCCTAGCCGCGCGGGGGCGGCGGGATGACGGCTGCCGCTAAAATCCCGGTCCGCATGTCGGTGGGCGATTTCCTGGCCTGGATTCCCGGAGACAGTCAGGCGTGGCAGCTTGTCGATGGCGAGCCGCGGGCGATGGCTCCGGCGAACCGGACGCACGCACGGGGCGCTGCAGGGTGAGTTGGGCAGCCTGGCGCGGCCTGGTTGCCTCCCCTGGTTGCCTCCCTGGTTGCCTCCCTGGCCGCAAGCTGGCTTCATGCGGGCAACAACGGAGAGAGCGCCGCCGATGGCCGGCTTCAAGGTCTACACCGCCGCGGGGCCCAGCCCGGCCAACTACGATTTCGAGATGGAGGCCTTGCGGCACCTCGGCGCGGAGATCATCGAAGCACCGGCGGAGGAGGCGGGCTTCATCGCCGCCGCGGGCGAGGCCGATGCGCTGTATGGGCGCGGCACGCGGATCACCAAGGCCGTGATCGACGCCTTGCCGCGTTGCAAGCTGATCGCGCTGGGCAGCGTGGGCGTGGACCTGGTGGACGTGGCCGCCGCGACGGCGCGGGGGCTGCCGGTGACGAACTGCCCCGACACCTTCATCGAGGAGGTGGCCGACCATGCGATGACCTTGCTGCTGTCGGGCCATCGGCGCGTGGTGGAGCAGGACCGCATGGCCCGGGACGGGCGCTGGCAGGAGGGGCGGCCGGCGCTATACAACCACCCCCGGCTGATGGGGCAGACGCTGGGGTTCATTGCCTTTGGCCACATCCCGCGGGCGGTCGCGCTGCGCGCCAAGCCGTTCGGGCTTCGCATGCTGGCCTATGATCCGTTCATCGAGGAGACCCTGATGCCGCCCTATGGAGTGGTGCCGGCGAGCCTGGACGAGGTGCTGTCGCAGTCGGATTTCGTCTCCATGCACGCGCCGGGCACGCCGGAGGCGAGCGGGATGCTGACGGAGGCGCATTTCCGGCGGATGAAGAAGGGCGCCATCTTCATCAACACGGGGCGGGGCTCCACGGTGGAGGAGGCCGGGCTGATCCGCGCGCTGCAGGAAGGCTGGATCGCGCATGCGGCGCTGGATGTGCTGGAGCAGGAGCCGCCGGGCCACAACAACCCGCTGTTATCGATGACGAACGTGACCTTGTCCTCGCACGTGGCCTCGGCCTCCGCCCGGTTCGACCCGGCGCGCAAGCGGCGCGTGGGCCAGGAGCTGGCGCTGGCCGCGCAGGGCAAGTGGCCGATGAGCTGCGTCAATCCGGCCATCCTGGCGCAATCGGGCCTGCGGCGCTGGCAGCCGGTGAGCATGGAGCGCGGGCCGAACAGCTAGCCAGCTGCAGCCTTGCTGGGATTGGGCGCGGGTCAGGCGGGTCGGGCAGTTGCTCCGGGCGCCGTGGACCCGACCGGGACATACTGGCCGAGGCCCAGGGCCCGTGCGCGGAACGGCCGGAGCCGGCGGCCTAGCCAGCTCAGGCGGAGGTCCGGCCGGAAGCCCGCCCCGAACGGCCAGCCCGATCCGATGGAGTTCGCGCGCCACTCCGCATCCAGCGCCGTGCGGTCCATGCCGATCAGGCGTTTGACGTGCCAGCTCGTCACCGGGTCCGGCGCCAACTCCATGACCCGCCGCCCGTGGATGACCCGCGCCTGGAGATCGTCGCGGGAGCGGATCGGCGCGTGCAGCAGCTCGCGCAGCGGTTCGGCCGCCAGCGCGCCGGCGAGCCCCTCCGCATGGTGCTGGCCCCGGCTCAACGCGATCGTCATGGCCGCGCGCAGCAGCAATTTTGGGGGATAGCTGGTCCGCATGAGCGGCAGCCCGTGCTGCAGCACCAGCGACCGGCTTTGCGCCTGGATACCTTCCGGCCGCGCGGCGAACATCATCGTCTCGATCGAGCCGGCGCGGTCGCAGGCCACCGCTCGGAACTGCACGAAGTTGCGGACACGCAGGTGGAAGCCCCCCACCCCGACCGCGGCTGCGGCGCACCGGGCGCGCAGTGCCGCGCCGCCCATCCACAGAAACTCGTCGGCGTCGTTCGGCATGACCCAGGCCGCGCCATCCGCCATCGCCTCCTGGAGCAGCGCGTTCATCACCTCCGGCTGCCGGAAGGACCCGGGCGGCGGACGCAGCTGCAGGCGAGGGTCGGCGGTCGCGATGCGCCGGAGGATCGAGGGCGTGCTGTCGGTGGAGCCGTTATCGGCCACATAGACCCGGTTCATGCCGACCGGCCCGAGCAGGTGCCCGACGCTATCGGCGATGATCGCGGCCTCGTTGCGCACCATCATCACCGCGGCCAGCTTCAAGATGCCATGTATTCCGCAGCCGCATGCATCATGCGCGCGCCGAGCGGAGTTGGCCGGCCACGGGCCTGGAACACGGCGTGCCCGGCCGCGAAGGCGGCGCGTGCCCTGGATTTCGGCCTGGTCGACGGGTGCCCGCAGATCTATCAGATCAACACCAACCCGAACGTCCCAGCCCTGACCCGCCGCACCCGAGCGCGGTCCGCCAGTCCACCCGGGCCTTCACCTGGGCGCGACTGACCGGGCGCCTGGCCGTCCTGGCCGCGCCGCACGGGGCGGGGGAGGCGATTGCCCTCGATGTGCCCCTGTTGCGGCAGCACCGGGCGATAACCGGGCCCTCGCTGATGGCGTGGCGGCCCTGAGCGGCGGGGCTGCTTGCAGGAACCCGACCCCCACGCCATACCACCGCGCACCCTCACGCAGGACCGAGCTGCCATGGCGCCCAACCCACCCCGACCCGTGATGCTGGTCATCCTCGACGGCTGGGGCTGGCGCGACGACGCGGCCGACAATGCGGTCCGCCTGGCCGACACGCCCAGCTTCGACCACTTGATGGACGGGCCGCATGCCTTTCTGCGCACCTCCGGCCTCGACGTCGGCCTGCCCCCGGGCCAGATGGGCAATTCGGAGGTGGGCCACCTCAACATCGGCGCCGGCCGGGTGGTCATGCAGGAGCTGCCGCGGATCGGGCTTGCCGTCGCCGATGGCAGTATCGCGCGCACGCCGGCCATGCTCGGGCTGATCGAGGCCTTGCGCGGCACCGGCGGCGCCTGCCACCTCATGGGGCTGGTCTCGCCCGGGGGCGTGCATTCGCACCAGGACCACGCGGCCGCCCTCGCCCGCATCCTGGCCGATGCGCGCGTCCCCGTCCGCGTCCACGCCTTCACCGACGGCCGGGACACCGCGCCGCAGTCGGGCGCGGAGGACCTGCAGCGGCTGCAGGCGGCGTTGCCGGGGGGGGCCCGCATCGCCACCGTGTCGGGCCGCTACTACGCCATGGACCGCGACAACCGGTGGGAGCGGGTGGAGAAGGCCTATCTCGCCGTGGCCGAGGGAGCCGGGGCGAGCTTCGCCGACGCGGCCAGCGCCATGGACCACGCCTATGGCGAGGGCGTCACCGACGAGTTCGTCATCCCCGCCGCTATTGCCGGCTACGACGGCATCCGCGACGGCGACGCCATCCTGGCCTTCAACTTCCGCGCCGACCGCATCCGTGAAATCCTGGCCGCCCTGCTCGACCCGGGCTTCGCCGGCTTCGCCCGGGCACGGACCCTGCGCCTGGCCGCGGCCGTGGGGCTCACCCGCTACAGCGACGCGCTCGCCCCGTTCATGCAGGCGGTGTCCGCACCGCAGCCCATGGGCCATATCTTCGGCGAGCTGGTCTCCGCCGCCGGCCGGCGGCAGCTGCGCCTGGCGGAGACGGAGAAGTATCCGCACGTCACCTATTTCCTGAACGGCGGCCGCGAGGCGCCCTTCCCCGGCGAGGACCGCACGATGGTGCCCTCGCCCAAGGTCGCCACCTACGACCTGCAGCCCGAGATGTCGGCCCCCGAGCTGACCGACAAGGCGGTGGCTGCCATCGGCACCGGCACCTACGACCTGATCGTGCTGAACTTCGCCAACCCGGACATGGTGGGCCACACCGGGAACCTGCAAGCCGCGGTCCGCGCGGTGGAGGCGGTGGACGCCGGCCTCGGCCGCATCATGGACTCGGTGACCCAGGCCGGCGGCGCGCTGCTGGTGACGGCCGACCACGGCAATTGCGAGCTGATGCGCGACCCGGCGACCGGCGGCCCGCACACCTCCCACACCACCAACCTGGTGCCGGTCATGCTGCTGGGCGCGCCGGGGCCGCTGCACAGCGGCCGCCTGGCCGACCTCGCGCCTACCCTTCTGGCTCTAATGGGCCTCGATCAACCGCCCGAGATGACCGGCCGATCCCTCCTCGCACCCGATGGAGGCGGGCTGGGGTGAGGGTGGGGCCAAGCGGCCCGCCCCGCCCGATTCGGGCCGCCCTGCTCGCGGCCAGCCTGCTGCTGGCCGCCGCCCAGCCCGCGCGGCAGCTGCAGGACGCCGAACGCAGCCGCGCCGCCCAGCAGGCGCTCGAGCGCGACGCCACCGAGCGCCTGCGCCTCGCCCAGGCCGAGGAACGCCGCCTGGCCGACCTTCGCGTCGCCACCGCCGCCCGGCTGCGCACGGCCGAAACGGAGGCGGCCGGGCTGGCCGAGCAAGTCGCGGCGCTGGCGGCCCGGCGGCTTGCCGCCGGGCAGCGCCTGGCCGAGCGGGCCGCCGCCCTCGCGCCCATGCTGCCGCTGGCGGAGCGCCTCGCGCTCTATCCGGCCGAGACCCTGCTGGCCGTGCCCGCCCCGCCGCAGGCCGCCCTGCGCGGCCTGGCCGTGCTGCGCGGGCTGATGCAGACGCTCGAGCACGAGGCCGCGCTGCTGCGCGCCGAGCAGGAGGCGGTGACGGCCGCGGAACGCGAGATCGCGGCGGCGCTGCCGCGGCTGCAAGCGGCGCAGGCGGCGCAGGCGGTGCAGGCCGCGCAGTTGGACCGGGAGATCGTGTCCGCCCGCTCCGGCCGGGCGCTGGCCGAGGATGCGGCCGCCGAAGCCGCCCGCCGTGCCGCCGCCGAGGCCGCCCGCGCCGACAGCCTGCGCGGCGCCATCGCGGCCATGGAGGCCGCCCATGCCCGGGCCGAGCAGCAGGCGCGGGACGACGCTGCGCGCGCCGCATCGCGGGCCGGGGTTTCGCTCCAGCGGCGCGAGGCGGCGTTGGCGGAGGCGCGGCTCCGGCAGGAGGCGCTGGCCCGGCCGGCGGGACCCGGGTTCGAGCCGCACGGCCCGTCGCTCAGTCCCGTGGCCGGCACGGTCGTGCGCGGATGGGGCGACCAGACCGAGGCCGGGCCGGCGCACGGCCTCTCCTACCGGGCGCCGCCGCTGGCCCGGGTGGTGGCGCCCTGCGCGGGGCGCGTCGCCTTCGCCGCGCCATTCCGCAGCTTCGGGGTGCTGGTGATCCTGGATTGCGGCGGCGGCACGCACATTGTGCTGGCCGGGCTGGAGCGGCTCGACGTGCAGGCCGGCGCGGCGGTGCAGGCGGGCGAGCCGGTGGGCGTCATGCCGGGCTGGGACCCGGCCGTTTCGGGCGCCCGGCCGGCCTTGTATGTGGAAGTACGCCGGGGCGGGCAGCCGGTGAACCCGGCCCCCTTCCTCCGCGCGCGCGGATAGCCATCTCTGCCTAGCCATCTCTGCCGGGAACGCGTTAATCAAGTGACAACACAGTCTGCGCTAGACTAAGGCATGATGGGTCAGGCGCTCCTTGGGGGCGCGAAGGGATGATGGCATGAAGATCCGTACCGGGTTGCTTTTGGGTGCCGCTTTTGCCGCCGGCATTGCCGCGGGACCCGCCTCCGGCGTGCTCGACCGGCAGTTCGGCGTAGCCTGGCCGGTCGCCCACGCGCGCGCGCAGGAAAGCAACCGCGCCGACACCTACCGCCTGCTCACCCTGTTCGGGGACGTGTTCGAGCGCATCCGCGCCGAGTATGTGGAGCCGGTGAACGACCGCGAGCTGATCGAGAACGCCATCAACGGCATGCTCACCGGACTGGACCCGCACAGCAGCTACATGAACGCCAAGTCGTTCCGCGACATGCAGGTGCAGACCCGAGGCGAGTTCGGCGGCCTTGGCCTGGAAGTGCAGTCCGAGAACGGCATCATCAAGGTGGTCAGCCCGATCGACGACACGCCCGCCTTTCGCGCCGGGGTCAAGGCTGGCGACCTGATTACCATGCTGGACGGGCAGACCGTGCAGGGCCTCACGCTCAACGAGGCGGTGGACAAGATGCGCGGCCCGGCCGGCAGCAGCATCCGCCTGACCATCAAGCGCGAGGGCGTGAACACGCCGATCGACCTGGCGATGCAGCGGGAGGTGATCCGCATCCAGGTGGTCCGTTCGCGATTGGAGGGCGATGTCGGCTACGTCCGACTCACCCAGTTCAACGAGCAGACCGAGCCGGGCCTGCGCAAGGCCGTGCAAGACTTGAAGCAGAAAGCCGGCGGGGCCCTGCGCGGCATCCTGCTCGACCTGCGCAACAATCCCGGCGGGCTGCTGGACCAGGCCGTTTCCGTGTCCGACGATTTCCTCGAGCAGGGCGAGATCGTGTCCACCCGGTCGCGCCACCCCGAGGAGAGCCAGCGCTGGAACGCCAAGGCTGGCGACATCGCGGTCGGGTTGCCGGTGGTGGTGCTGATCAACGGCGGCTCGGCGTCGGCAAGCGAGATCGTGGCCGGCGCGCTGCAGGACCATCGCCGGGCCATCGTCGTGGGTACCCGCAGCTTCGGCAAGGGCTCGGTGCAGACGGTGATGCCGCTGCAGGGCAATGGCGCGATGCGGCTGACCACGGCGCGCTACTACACGCCGTCCGGCCGCAGCATCCAGGGCCTCGGGATCAGCCCGGACGTGGAGGTCGCGGCGTCGCGCGCCGATGTGCCGCATTTCGGCCCGGAGCGGGAGGCGGACCTGAACCGTGCGCTCCGCAACCAGGGCGGCGCCAGCCAGCCGGTCACGCAGGCGCCGCGCACCGACTTGCCCGCCATCGTCAAGGACATCCCCAAGCTGCCGCCCGAGGGCGCCGCCGCCTTCGAGGCATCCAAGCCCGAGACGGACTTCCAGTTGCAGCAGGGCCTCGTCGTGCTGCGCGCCATGGCCCAGCAGCGCCGCGCGTCGCGCTGAAGGGCTTGTTCGCGGGGACCGCCGGCCAGCGGCGGGCATGGCGCGGGCTGGGCTTGTTCTGGGCCGTGATCCTATTCCTGGCCGGCGCCGGGGCGGCCACGCTGCAGGTGCTTGGGCCACCCGCGCCGGTGCAGGTGGCGGCCACGCCAGCCCCGCCTCCGGTCCCCACTCCGGTCCCCGTGGCGGCTCCCGCTGCCCCGGCCGTTGCAGCCCTGCCTCGGCCCGCAGCCGCGGAGGGCCGGATCGCGTCGCCCGACCCTGCCTTGCTCGAGGCGTCGCGCGCCTTTCCGCCGGCCATGCTGCCCCGCGTGGCCGCGGACGGCCGGGCGGCCCGGTCCGTCTATGCCCGGCGCTTCGACCCGGCCGATACACGGCCGCGCATCGGCCTGATCCTCGCCGGAGTCGGCCTGTCCGAGGCGGATAGCCGGGCGGCGATCGACGGCGCCCCCGGCGCGGTCACCCTCGCCTTCTCCGCCTATGCCAACAACCAGGACGCCCTGATGGAAGCCGCGCGGGCGCATGGCCACGAGGTGCTGGCGTCGATCCCGATGGAGGCACAGGGCTTTCCGTTGAACGACGCCGGCGTGCGCTCGCTGCTCACCGGCGGCGACCCAGCCGACAACCGGCGCAACCTCGAATGGGCGCTCGGCCGCATCCAGGGCTACGTCGGCGCCACCGGCGCCTCGGACGGGCTGCGCGGCGAGCGCTACGCCGAGCTGACCAGCGGCCTGGCCCAGGTGGTGGAAGAGGTCGGCCGCCGCGGGCTGCTCTATATCGATCCCCGGCCCGGCCGCGCTGGGCCAATGCCCGGCGGCGCCGGGCCGATGCCCGGCGGAGTTCCCGGGCGCGCGGTGGACCTGGTCGTGGACGACCCGCCCGCCCGCGCCGAGATTGAGGGCAAGCTCGCCGCGCTCGAGCGGCTGGCCCGCGAGCGCGGCTCCGCCCTCGGCCTTGCCGGGCCGCTACGCCCCGTGACCATCGAGCGCATCACCGCCTGGGCGCGCGGCCTCGAGGAACGCGGTTTGGTCCTGGCCCCGGTCAGCGCGCTCGTGACGGCCGCACCCCGATGAGCGAGCTGCCCTACCGCCCCAATGTCGGCGCCGTATTATTCAACCGCCGCGGCGAGATTTTCGTCGCGCGCCGGGCCGACCTGCCGAACGCCGAGGGCGCGCCCGGCGGCTGGCAGCTGCCCCAGGGCGGCATCGACGCCGACGAGGACCCGCGCGGGGCCGTGCTGCGCGAGCTGGCCGAGGAGATCGGCACCGCAAGGGCCAGCATCATCGGCGAGCACCCGGAATGGCTGACCTACGACTTGCCGCCGGAGCTGCTGGGCCGTGCGCTGGGCGGCCAGTACCGCGGCCAGCGGCAGCGCTGGTTCGCCCTGCGCTTCGAGGGCAGCGACAGCGACATCCGCCTCGACCTCGACCCGCATCCCGAGTTCGACGCCTGGCGGTGGGCGCCGTTGGCGGAGCTGCCCGGCCTGGCGGTCGGCTTCAAGCAGGCGATCTACGACGCGCTGGCCGTCTCATTCCGGCGGTTCGCCGTCCCCTTTTAGCAACGCGCCGTCCAGCGCGCGGGACGCAGCCTGCTGCTGCTGCGCGAGGGCGTCCCGCTCCGCCTTCGTCTGCCCATGGCGCACCCGACTCTCCGCGGCGTCGCGCGCGGCCTCGGCCCGCG
>JAABUK010003445.1_pt1 | contig 26711 bp, 22 predicted proteins | sample 5559141 | NCBI WGS metagenome assembly JAABUK01 (sample SAMN10711869, study PRJNA513367) | rock metagenome | isolation source: Antarctica rocks | place: Antarctica: Victoria Land, Pudding Butte nord | collected 2016-01-03
CGCGCCCCCCCCCCACTCCCCCCCCCCCTTGGCCCCCCCCCCCCCCCCCACCTACTCCCCCTTAACGCAGTTCCCACAAGAGATGCCAATCCTGCAGGCACATCACCCCTAAGGAGAACTGTCATTACCCAGCAGCCAGTTTCACCTCCAGTCTTGTCTGGACTCGCATCCTGACTGCCCTCACCTGCTGACTGCACCTCTGTTCTGCAGCTGCGAGTGAACTACCCATCAGCCATCCTGTCAGTGGCCAGTGAGTCAGACTGCACGACAGGCGCTGACTGGCCCGCCACCAGCCTCACCTTTGTGTGCAACGCCCGAGGCAATGCCACCAGCGTCCTGATGAACAGCATCCTGCAGCCTGCGTTCACCTCCCAGCAGGGAGGGAACATCAGCGTGGCCAGCATCACCTTCACTGCCATTGCTGCCGGCACAGGGAGTCTGAGTGTGGACATCCTGGGTATGGCACAGCAAGGGGGGGGCTCGGTGTCTGGGGTCTCTGCTGTTGCAGCAGCTGGCACGGTGAGCCTTCTATGCAAGCCTACCCAGTGGCTGAATTTGCGGAGTTTGTGAAGTGGAGATAGACATCCTAGTTCCTTGTCTACAGCAACGCATGCGTGTCAAAATTGCTAGAAAGCGACCATTATTGGCAGATATGCAACCCAGGCACAACAAGAAGACAGAAGGTAACTGCCAGTGGCATCAAAGTTTGTCAGTGACCACAGTGTGAGCTGGTTAGTGGACACACTGTGAGTTTGTTAGTGAGTTACAGATCATTGTCTGTCTTGAATACTGCAGCAGCGCTGTCAGCTGCAGAGGCACTGCTGTGCATGCTGTCTTATGTTAGACCCTTGCTCACAGGTCAAGCAGCTATGCTGACATATTGTGTTGCACACACATTCTCTCCTGCTGCATTGGCTGATAATGCATTGCACACCACACTTTTGCCCAAATGCATTTGCCAGATGCTATAGCTGCTACCATCAGACTGTGAGGTATGATGCGCAAGAACCACGCCATATAGTCATTCATATGACATCCTGCTACGCCTCTTTGACTGTTCAACAGCCTATGCAGGCCCATCTCCGCCATACAAGATAGCTCATGCATGTGAGGTACGCATGCTGTGTTGCAGATCACAGTGTCTCTAGCAGCATCAGGGCGTAGGCACCTGCTGCGCAAAGACTTCGGCATGCAGCCTGTCAAAGTCATTCCCGCCACGCCAACTCCAGTCCAGCCTGCCTTTGACACCAAATCCAGGAAGAGAGGGAAGGCCGCCCACATGAGGGATCAGATGGCTTGGTGGCGGGAAACTAGCTTGGCGAGGCGGGAGCTAGCCACATCAGCATGTTCGCCAGAAGAGTCAGCAGCTGTGTATGGTGACATCAATTTTGACTGTCAGTTCACCTTCGTACAGGTGACATATCACGCTGATTGCTGACTCACTTGCTACCATGGAGTATGACATCAACGCATGCATAGCAAGCAGCCATATGAGTTGTTGTCTTGCCCATATTGCATACTAGAGCCATACAAGATGTGCTTTAGAACCGACAGACATGTGCTAGCAATTGATGCCTTGACCTGCCCGCGAGTGGTGCCCTAAGACAGTCTCACAGACTCTGATTGGCTAGCTTTGCTGCTTTGCAGCGGACCTTTATGCAAGACTATGCAAGTGTTGTTGTAGGTCAATGCCAAAGGCAGCCTGATGATGATAGCAAGCTTGTCAGGCTGGCATACGCTCCTTCATTGGCATGTCACCAGCTTGCATTGCAACACCTGTCTTGCTATGCACTAGAAAGCACTTTTGCTGACTTGAACGTACAGCTTTACACTGCAGTGTGGTCCTCATGGGCTGCATTGTGGACATGTCAGGACCCTAGTCTCACAGCCTCTGCCCACGTCGTGATGCTGCTTACCGCCTGCAACAACACACTGCAAGTTGTCATTTGGCGCTGCCAAGTGGTCTTATCACACTACAACTGTTGCAGGATGTGGTGCTACTGGACACCCTGAGAGGATACTGGGACAGCAGCGATGTGGCGCTCTACTACAACTACTTAGTGGCCCACACGGCTACCACTCCTCCCACCGGCACATCTTTGCCTCTGCCGCATCAGAGGCAGGAGTTGGACCCTGCTTACAAGTCAGTTGCCTGACCACCTGTCCTTGTGACTGCTGCGCCTTATGTGTTGCTGCTTGGTTGCTGGCATCAAAGCAGTCATTTCTGATTCTTTTGCCCCTTGTGTGTTTGCATGGCAGCTAATTGGCAGCTGCCGTTCCCTCTGCAGGCGAGTCATGCTGCTGTTGGTCATAACCCCTTGTGCGGCAGGATTGCAGTAGACTCGTCTTACCTAACCTTCACGACGTGGATGGCCGCAAATGCATGACATGCATAGGCAGCCAGCTGCATAGGCAATGTGGTCATCTATCATTCCATGTAGTCAGGATGTAGTCCTGGGTCTACAATGTTGCTGATACTTAAAGCTGTATGGGTGTGCCTAGCACAGTTGACAGGCTCTTTCAGATCTGCCTGCCTGATGATGCTACAGGTACTATTCGACATTGCTGGCCAGCAATGGGTACTTCATAGCTAGGCCAGACAACACGACTGCCACCAATCTGGCCAGTGTGGTGGGGCAAGCCTATCAGGCACAGCCAGGCAGCTCTGAAGACAAGGCTTTGTACCAGGTGAGTCATCACTGCTGCTGAGGTCAGCATCTTCAACCTGCAGGCTCTTCCTTAACCAATGCCACAAGGCGCAATCTTCTTTTTCCTTTAACAACAGCCGCTATCAACATCTCTTGGCATTGAACAGTCAACAAATGCATAGGCCTCCAAATGCCATGTATGCCAAGCCTTGATGTGGACTCTAAAGCAGTTCTGCACAGTGATAAAGGTGCAGCATACCTGCAAGAATTGACAGTGTGTACTGTAAGCCGCTGACCTAAACAGCTATTGCTGTCTGGTCCATGCATGCTATGTGCAGACAAGCAATCGCGTGTGCTGCACTTTGAGCAGTGCACGCAAGCATGTCAGGCTGGACGCACACATCTCAGCATGGGCATCTAAAACTGAGCCCACAATGAGGACATCCCACACTCCTTAGCACGTCACGCCAGGCGACACATGCCCAGGACTGCACCTCAGCAATGCCTTACTGGATGTCTGAGCTTGGCTTCTTTGCTTGCAGCTGATCAGCGCAGGCCTGACATGGTTCCTGGATGGCGTGTACATCAGCCTGCCCACCACAGCAGCTGAGAGCCTGAACATCACAGTGCGCTTGAGGGATACCACCAGCACTCTGCTCACCACTGGCGACTACACCCAGGTTCAGGTGGGCTAATGCTGACTTGCACACCTGGCTCTGCATGACATGATTCTTCCCCATCTGTGCTGTTGTTGTGCAAGCAACAAGTGGAAACATAGCTGCTTGTGGCAGGCGCGCATGTGTGTTTGTGTGTGTGTGGGTGTGTCTGTCTGTCTGTCTGTCTGTCTGTCTGTCTGTCTGTCTGTCTGTCTTTCTGTCTGTCTCAGCAACTGTTCTAGTGCAAGCATTCAATGCATTGACCATTTGAGGGCAAGAGACTCCACAGAGCTTTCAGACAGCAACTTGCCAAGGACAATGCATTTTGCTCATCACCCACATCAAAAGAACAGCAGCAGCAGCAGCAGTGTTGCTGCCCATCTCCATGTTTTTGACATTGACTCATGTACAGGTGGAGCTGTTGTCTGGGATGGGGCTTGGGTTTCAGGACACCAACGGCAGCGCAGGCTCAGGTACCCTCACCAGCAGTGGCACCTACCTCACCACCGCCAACTTCACTGGCAATGGCAGCTTTGAGGCGGTGGTGCTCCCCAGCCTGACAAACACCACCGGTTGTGGGTCCTACAGCAACTCACTGATTGAGCTGGCAGTGCTGGTGACCAGCTTGGATGCCACGGTGCGCTGCTGCTCATGCTGTGCTGTCTTGTGTGCTTGCTTGTCTCATGCTGTGTTTGGTGGTCTCAAGCATGTGTGTGTAAGGCAGTTACGTTTTCTGTTGGGATAGGGGAAGTGTCCAAGGGATGCCTGAACTGTTTGCTGTAAAGGTCTGGCTGCTCATTGTTATTAAGTTTTGGCCTGCCATTTAGAGGTTATCTTTGAGTGCTGCTCACGTTGCTAGGTGTCTGCACTTGATTTAACCACATACTATATGTGTGGATTTTCCATTAGCGTACTGTGCACTCCTTGTTGTCCTTCTGGCACGCTACATGGTCACGTAGTGCACTGCATATTTTGCCCACAACAGTTTGCTTGCTCATCACAACATGCTCTCTGGGGACATTTACTTCTATGTGTCATGGCCTCCAGCGCAATCACACGCTCTACCAGCTGGCTCATGCATGACCATGGTAGCTCTGTGCTTCTGGCTGTCAGGCAACTTACTACAACATAGTACCGTCAACAACTGTCTTGGTGAGAGCATGGTATATGCAGGGTCTGGTGCAGAACCAGTCTTTCTATCCATACTATGGATCAGCCCAGAAGCTTGTGTACGAAGCTGACGCGCTGTCTAGCAACATCTACTCATCCACCTTCACGCCTTACACCAGCTTCACGCTGACTGACACCTACCCCCCTGCCTTCATGCCGGGCTACCCCACGGCGATCAACATCAATGACACCACGTTCACCCTGTCAGCAGCCTTCTATGAGGCAGCCACTGTCTACTATGTTGTCATGCCTGCAGCCTCGGTAAGTAGATGTGGGTTCTACACATTCTAGCTCTGGCTTCCTGACGCCTTTTGTCACCCTACTTCATTGTATCATTCCAAATTGGCGTTGAACGGTGTTTCATCCAGTCTCAGTTGCAAGAACTGAGACCAGTTTTGCCTGGTGCATAACTTGTTGCTATCAGTGATGCTGTCACCAAAGCAAGTGTAGAGTTGCAAGTAGTGCGCTCTGAGATGTTGACAACAGTCTCAAATGGCTGCTGCAGGTTGATGCTGTGAACAACCCACCAACAATTGCCAATGTGGTGGCAGGCAGTGGTCCTTCAGCAGCCACAGCCAGTGCACCTTCCTCAGCTGTGGCCAGTGCAGTGTCCACAGTCACCTCCACCGTCACCACCTCTGGCAGCTTTCTCACCACAGCTGGGGTCAATGGAAGTGTTGTTGTGCTTGGCCTCACACCGGCCACCAACTACACGGTAAGCTTTGCACCTGTGCTTCAGTGTCTGGTGAATCCTTGTTCCCGTGCTCTTTGGCATTTGCAGCCAATTGTTGATGACTGATTGACTATGCTTGGCAAGTATGGGCAGAACTTGCATGATGGTTATCGTGGTGAAGGTTACCATGTGCATACAACTTCCCTTCTGTGATCATGTGCCATCCATTCTTGTTGGAAATCAGCACGTGATAATGGTTTGTGAGGTTGACTTGAAGTCACTCGTTTGCTTCTGGCTTATGCCACAGTCTGCAACGTATCTGATGCTCAACTCCAGCCAAATATGAAGAATGATTGCAAGTCTCATGACTACCTGTGTCTTGGTTTGGAAGCAACACTCTGCCACTGGTGCAATGCTGTCAATGAATTTGCGTGTTCAGGTGTTCATGGTGGCAGAGGATGCTAGTGGGAACGTGCAGCCAGCAGTGAGTGTCTTGCAAGGCGTAGTGACTCCCAACACTCAGCCTCCCACCTTCACCTTCCTCAACTTCACAGCGCCAACAGTAGACCAGAGCACTGGCCTGTTTGCCATCAACATGACAGTCAACACCAGTGTTGTAGGGGAGATCTTCTACAGCATCTACAGGTAGGGGGGAGTGTCAACAACCTGTCAGCTGTGCTCTGACCTCTGGCAATACCACTGCTAATTCTTATGGTCAAGGTAACATGCATGCATTAGCTGTTGCCAAAGCCACAAGCAATTAGGCTTGGGTGCACCAAGCCATTCAAACAGCACTTCAGCACCCATCAGAGCAGAAGACACCTGTTACCAGCTTTTCTCATAGGCAACTGCCGCTGAGCAACTCTCTTGCTGCAACTGAGCAGGCTCTCACCTACCATGCAGGGATTACGGCAGTGCCACCATCAGCCCATGTGCCATCTCTGGTGATCCTCCAGTGGCCACAATCACTAATGGGAGCACGCTTCCCGCCGCCAACTGCGCGTGTACAGGCGCAGGGCAGTGTGCCGCAGTGAATGCTGCCAACTTCAGCACTGATGCTACCGGCCAGGGCTCTGCAACACTGAATGGCACCCTCTCGGCGCTGCCCTTTGGCGGCCTGACCAATCAGACCTGCTTCAATGCAACCAGCCTGGGTACTGCCACTGATACCTACAGGGTACGCACATGGCTCATGGACAGACAAAGTGCCTTAGACAGACAGCTGATGTGGTGTATGACGCCTGACAGTGCTGAGCTATTGTGTACTATGTCAGCCAGATGATGCCCCAGTACCCCAAACACGGCTGCCTGCCTATCTCTAGCTCACATCTCAAGGCCATGATAGCTTGCAAACCTTTCCTGTACTGAGTCACGTGGTGCCGTGATGTGCATAAGCATCATGCAACTCATGCTGCCATCAGATGCTCCTCATTGTGAACATTGTCAGGGCACATCAGCAAAGAGTGGCAAGCATGGTGCTGCGTGTGGGTGCAGGTGTTCATGGTAGCCAGAGATAACGGCACCACCTACAATGGCTTGGCCAGCAGCTGTTCACCTGTCAGCCGCTTGCAAAGCATTGCCTCTGGCTGCCCCACTACAGCCTTTGTTGACTGCTACCAGGTGACACATCCATGATCTGAGGCCACACTTACTCACAGTCTCTGCTGACATTCCAGGGACGGCTGTGTGCACTGAATCTGATCATGTGTATTAGAATCAGATGTGAATCACTATGACAGGTCATCTTCCCCATGCACAACACGTCTGGGTGACCTGCTGTCAGTCATACAATGTTTCTAGCACGTTGCATTAGCTACACAGCAGCAGCAATGCAGCCTTGCTGTGTTCTGCATGTCACCACACAAAGCCTTCAGCTGAGTCAGCCTCTGCAGCCCTAATGAGTCATGAAGATCAATGGCCATGACCTTGCAGGCGCGCTTGACACCAGATGTTCAGAACTTCCAGTCAGGATCGTATGTGAACTGGACCCTGAGCAATGGCACAGTCGCCCCCGCAACCAACACGACTGGCCACCCTCTGCAGTTTTCTGTGAATCTGCAGAATCAGACAGTCCCCACCTTCTTGACTGGGCCAGATTTCACAGCTGTGACGGTATGCCAACTGCCTGCAGCGCTGTCTGCAGTCTACAGTACTGCTGTGACAAGTGATCACACGCAGCCATTCTCACCAACATGTAGTGAAAAAATGCAGCATTGTGGCACTGCCCTGCTCATGTGAAAGCTGTCTGTCTTTCTGGCCACAGATGGGCGTTGATGTTTCATGCATGTGGCATGATCTTGCTGACTTCACATATTGGGATCCCAAGGCTTGGTGTGCATGTTGACCTGGCCAGGCTGAGCTGGCACAATGTGAGCACCACAGCTCACCTGCATGGACATCTTGCTGTTCATGAGTGCCATGTGTGCTGATCTGCAGGGCTCAGTCCAGATCAGCTTTGCATTGTCAGCACCTGGCCTGGTCATACTTTCTATATCTAATGTCACGCTTTCAACTCCAGTGGACAGCTCTTCTGGGCCAGGATCGTTGCAAGTGGGTAACGGTAGGATACCGGTCTTTACCGGGGGGGTGAATGATGTTGGGTATCTGACTTTGGCTGGCTGTTCACCGGGCGTGCTGTATCCAGCCTCCAAGTATTTGATACAGTACTGGATTCGTGACAAGTTTGCGACAATGGACACTGTCGCCGAAGCCGCTCTGGTGACAACAGGGTCCTGAGGCAGCAAGCAAATGATATTTTCACCTGACCATATTTCAGCACAAATGATAGGCCTTATAAATTGCTAGTCAGGTTTAGTCTCTGCTCTGTTCCTGACTGTGGTACGTGTATGAATGACAAGCTGCTGAGTCCACGGTGCAGGACTAGACGCTGCTTGTGTGTTTTGAAGAGTGTTGATCACATTTGAACAAGCACTTACCAATGCTGCTGACCATTTTGGAACTGTTGCTTATGTTTGGTTTTGCTCAATAACGTGCTGTATGGCACAGAGCCTTATCATAATGCTTATGGCTATTGTAAGGCATGGTCCTACAGCTGCAAGGCATTGTCTGTGTGATATATATATACGCACAGCTGATCCTACCCACCTGGCCCATGGGTTGCAATCTGATACAGACTCTTGAGGCCTTATTGTGCAGACAAAGTACTCGGAAGCAAACACTGAGCCCATACCCTGTACCATACATGTTGAATACGGCAGGAGTGTGCATGATTGCCATGTATACAGACTTCAAAGTGCCTACTACAACAATTGAGATACGTGTATCCTGCATCCTGCATCCTGCAGCCTGTAGCCTGCTGCTAGTGAGCAGGTACATCTGCCTGCTGTTAGTGAGCAGGCACGTGTACATGTGAAGGTTTCATACCGCCATTTTTGCATCACCGCGAGCTCAATTCAGCTTCAAAGCCGTTGCTACATCAGCACTATTCAGCAGACGCATACTCAGCTGCCAGCGCTGTGATGCCAGTGTCATTGCGTGACTGGATTTGAGCTGGCATCTTACTAACACCAAACATTTGGCCAAGTGGTTACGTCAAATTTTACGAAAACCTGTGCGAATATGCCCTTAAAATGTGCCCATGTACGGCAAGCACCCCCACGAAGCTGCTTGCGAAGTGATCAAAAGCGCCCTTTGGGACACATGATCCGTCGATCCAGCTTCCCGTCATCCACTGTACGACATTCCTGTATTGGCCGTCTCACCGGTCCCACCCTGCATACCTCGCACATATTTCGTTCAATCTTCCATTTGATATGGCCGACTCGCCGCATTGGGCCTGGAACAATCTCGGCAATGGGCTGACGGGCAACGAAGTTGCAGAGGTGCAGATCTTGTTTTTCGAGGGCCGCGCGCCGATAGACATATATCGCGCCATATACTACGGTGCAGCAGGTGAATCGCAAAAGTAGCACAATCTTTGGTGTCTGCCAAGATTGACCTGGCAGGGTGGTAGCTTGTTGGCAGCGTTAACGTTCGTTGTATTGTCCCCTTGACGTTACAATGCATGCATATGGTGGTTGCGACCTGCAGGCATCATCCTGCTCTTTGTGGTGCTGGCGTTCCTGTGCAAACGATTTGACGTCGGCAAATACCGAAGTTTGCCAGATGATGCCCGCCTCGTTTTCGTCTGTCACAACGCCTTTTTTCTGATCTTTCTCACGACAGCCATCCCCTACAGCATTGCTCTGGTCAAGGTCCTCTTTGCGCCGACAGCTCCGCTTCCTTTGCTACAAAGCTCCATGTATCGGTGTATGTCCTTCCCCTTGGCACTCCAGGTCGGAATGTATGTGCTGGAGGTAAGCAAGCAGTGGAATATGTGTCAAGGATATATACATATATATATATATATATATATCATGCTTCAGCCATGCAGTCATTGTACAATGTCTGCATGTGGTCAGCCGCTGGAAAGCTTGCACAAACATGCTAGTATCAAGGCTACAACCTTAAGACTACAACCTTGAGCTGCATGCAATTTGCTGCTGGAAAGCTTGCACAAACATGCAATTATTGAGGCAACAACCTGAAGCTGCCTGTCTCTGTATTATTGCCTACTCTCTCGCTGGCTGACAGCTGATTCATGTACTGCAGGGTGGCTGCAGAGCCGTGATGCGCACAAATGCCTTTTTGGTTGTCCACCATGTTGTCTTTTGCACCTTTTCAGTCCTTGCTTTCCAGGCAGAATCGCTGTTTTTGCTCAAGGTCAACATTGTTGTCAGCTGCTTTGCTACCTATGAGTTTTTACTGTATGCAGCATTGATAGCTCGCAAGGTGCCCGCGCTTCAAAAGTGCTTTCGCTGGCTGATGATTGTTGGCCTAGGGTTTTATGCAGTGACCCGAGTGATTCAATTGGTGATGCTAATCGGCCTATTTGTGCTGGGTTTTGGTGCCATGAGTCACACCTCTAGGAACTCTGCACTCTACTGGGTCTCGATGGCGTTGTGTGCTGCTGTGATAGTGTTGCAATTGTATACATTTGTCATATACCGTGCTATATGGCAAAGCACTCTTGCCAAGCAGCCTGCCCGTCAGCTGGCCCCGAGCGTTCTCCCAGCAGATGGTGTGAAAAGAGTGGAGCTAGCAAGGACCATCAAGGTATATACATGTATGTCACAACGTGTGAGGACATATACAAGCACAGCAGCACGCATTGCCAGATTTGTGATCTCAATGTGTGTGCCACTGCGCTGCAGACACAACTTCCTCCAGAGATCACAAATCTGGCATCCGTGCTACTGTGCTTGTGTACATTGTGACTCTGGGCACACGTTGTTGATATACTTCTTTGTTTGTGAATCAGTTGTGCCGAGTGCACAAGCTTTGCACAATCACATCATTTCCTTTGCCAAGCTACTATCCATGGCCACCTGCCCACAAAGCTCAAACTGCATGTATTGCAGTTACGTTCTTATAGCTCCTGCATTGCCCTAGTGTGAAGCACTCAACATCGACTGTCTTTTGTTATGCAGATGCACTTATAGCTCCTGCACAGCCTTGGTGTGAATCAATCTACATTCACTCTCTTTTGTCATGCAGATGCCGACAATGGTGAGAAGCGAGACTGCCAGCTCTGAGCTACCTCATGCCGTGAGGCCTGAGATAAGCCTGGCCAGAAGCACAATGGCAACTGCTGGCAGCATTGATATGTTTTCAAGCCAGACTCTACTGTTGGATGATATTGTGGAGGGGATTCCTTACCGCCACAGCACTCATGATATTGTGTGACAGCCAGCCAGCATTTGCCAGGTCACAGTCATTACAAATTTAGTGAAGCACTTGCTGGGGAATTCAAGTTCATTGGCCAGCCATATGACCCCACGCACCACACACAGTTACAGTCACTCAGTTTACCATATCATATCCAGAGCGATATACCATATCATGTCCAGAGCTGGATCAACAGTGGGTCCAGCGTTTCAGCAACAGCGAGTGTATACATAGCAAAGTGAGTACAGTATAGCACAAACTATAGGCACCTGATACCGCTGCTTTCTGCGTGGCCACAGGGCTGATTTTTTACAGATCATGTTCTTTTGGCCATGCTGTGCAGATCTGCTCTTGCAAGGGCAGCTCTGCAGAGCATGTCCATAGCGTAACTGTGAGATCACGCTGTGTTTTGCAGAGTGGAATGACTGTTTTTGTAGTCCTCTGGTCTGATTGCAAGCAAATGCAGTGTGAGTATTTAATGCACTTTCTTTCCATTTCATCAGTCCAGCTTCAGAGTTGGAACATCAGCATGCAGGGAAAGACAGCGCAGGGCATCTGGACTGAAATTGCACGTATGTGTATTATAGCAGAACCACCTGTTTTTGATATTCTTCTATAGGATTTAGCTATTATTTGAAACCTACCTGTTCTTGACCTGAATGTTGGCAGCATCTGTGGAGTACTCACCAGTGATTTTTCAGTCTGCACTTGTTGTCATTGAACAGTACACTTTTGACATTGTCTACACCAGTGACTTCTCCGTCTGCACTTGTTGTCATTGAATTGTACACTTTTGACATTGTCCAGGTCTGTACCCATGACATGCCATCAGAACAAGGCCCCAAGGCTTAGTGGTATGCACATCTACCCTGTGTGGGTCACCAACAGAAATCGTATTAAACATTGAACAGCAAGTTGCAGAAGGCACGTGCACGCGTCAGCAGGAATGCAGTTAAGCACAACTGTTTAACACAATCTAGCAAATTGGCTATCATTGCACAAGAAGCAGTTGGGCTCAGTCAGACCCATTGCATGGGTAAATATCAGTGCAGCTTCTGCAAGGCTGCTCCCATTCAATAAGCACCAGGCAGAAAGTAGTAGCGCCTTGACACTAAGGCTTATGTCAGCGTCAGCAACGAAGTCTGCCTGGTGCTTTTCAGGCAACCATCAAGCGGTCGACGCATTTAACATCATGAAATCAAAGTTGCAAGCTATACAGGCCTATGAGAACCATGTGCTGACAGTGTGCAACTTGTACTCAGTGGTGTCCCATCTGGACATCTATAATACCTTCGCTAGATACACAGTTTGCCTTATTGCTGCTGCAACAACTCCATGACAATCAAGTGAAGCAGGTCTGAGCACAACTACGTAGACAGCACACCTGTCCTTGCTGCTGTTTGAGACATACCATGCAGACAAACCATAGAAGTGACTAAAAGCCTCAGGGTCTATCTAGACAATTGTAAGCAGAGATTCTTGCTGAGTGGCAGGGAACATCATTGCAACTGGCATTGCAACTTGAACAGAGGGAACTTGAAAGAAAGCTAGATTTGTATCAAGGCTGTGCCTTCAGCATGCTGGAAATTGTGCAGTGGGTGCATCATCATTGATCATGTCTCAGAGTCTGTGGCAAGACCATATATGTCACACAGGGGGGCTTCTGGCGCGCCAATACCAGCCCCCCTGGGGTTCCCTGCTGGCCCAAACCAGTAGTTCTGGGGTGCACCTGTATCAGCACATGACAATTGAGTAGGCTCGCCCTGCGAGAGGTAAAGTTGTCACTGCCAGGTTTTGAAGTCTGACTTGCATGTCAATCAAGCTCGTGCATTTTTGACGCTGTCACATGTCAGTACACAGTGCTGTGCTGTGCATCAGCATTGTGCATAGCATGCTGCTATCAGATGCTCCTCATTATGACCACCATCAGGGCACGTCAGCAAAGTTCGGCAAGCAATGTGATGCATGTGGGTGCAGGTGTTCACGGTAGCCAGGGACACCCGCACAACCTACAATGGTTTGACCAGCAGCTGTTCGCCTGTCAGCCGCTTGCCAAGCACTGCTTTGGGCTGCCCCACTCAGCCTGAAAGGTTTGTTGATTGCTACCAGGTGACACCTCTATGATCATGATCTGAGGCCATGCTTACTCTCTGTCTCTTCTGACATTTCAGGGATGGCTTTGTGCACTGGATCTGGTCATGTGTGTTAAAGTCAGGAGTCAATCACCAGGGTCTGAGTTACTCTATGTCTCTGCCGACGTCCCAGGGATGGCAAAACCAAGACTGCTTTGCGTATTGACTTTGGTGATGTGTAACTGACTCAGACATCACAATGACAGGTCATCTAGACCACGCACAACATTGTTATGAGACACCTGGCAGCAGTGCGCTGAAGCATGCAATAAGTTCAACTTCATTTGTGGAATGGAATACTGCAGCCTTTCTGTATTCTATGCATTGCAACAAAACATCAAAAGTCCTCAGCTGAGTCAGCTTATGCAGCCCCAATGAGTCATGAACATCAGTGGCCATGACCTTGCGGGCACACTTGCAGGCTTGAGACCAGATGATCAGAACTTCCAGTCAGGATTATATATGCACTGGACCCTGAGCAATGGCACAGTAACCTCAGCAATCAACACAACTGGCCACCCTTGTGCAGTTTGCTGTGAATTTGCAGAATCAGGCAGTTCCCACCTATTTGACTAAGCCCAAATTTACAGCTGTTACAGCACCAGCTGGTAACTGCAGTATGACAACTCTCTGCAGCTCTGTCTGCAGACTACACTGATGCTGTGAAATGTATGACAATGCTGTCAACTTGTCACATGCACATATCTTCACCCCTCAGGTCTCAAAAAATGCGGCATTGGAGCACTGCCCTGCTCCTGTCAAAGCTGTCTGCCTTGCTGGCCACAGCCAGATGCTTCATGCATGTGACATGATTGTGCTGACTCCAAACACTTGGATCCCCAGGGCTTGGTGTGCATGGGTAGGCTGAGCTGGCACCATGTGAGCACCACAGCTCACCTGCATGGATATATTGTTGTTTATAAATGCCATGCATGCTGAACTGCAGGTGTGGTCCCTAGGGCTAGGGCTCAGCTTTGCAGTGTCAGCACCCGGCCTGGTCAAAGTTTCCACATGTAATGTAACGCTTCAGCCTCCGTTGGACAGCTCTTCTGGGCCAGGATCGATTCAAATGGGTAACAGTGGAACACCAGTCTTTACCAGGGGGCTAAATGATTTTGGTTCAGACTCATGAGTTACTAAGGTTTACCTTGGGTGGCGCTTCACCGGGCATAGGCATGCAGGCTGCGTCTAGCCTCCAAGTATTAGATACAGTACTGCATTCTTGTCAAGATTGCGACAATGGACACTGTAGCAGCAGCTGCTCTGCTGACAACAGAGCAGGGTCCTGAGGAGCAAATGCTGCGTCATCACCCGTGACCCAGCGCCCCCCGCGGCAAAGTGCGAAAAATATTATAACGTTAGAGAGAATTCACATAGGGTGATTAAGATCTGGAAAATCAAGGTCTGACTCTTAATTATCAAACTTGACAGGAAAATTAAGATCCGATTAGCGTCCAATTAAGGCGGTTTTCTAATGACCTCCCGAGGTCACTTGACAATTGAACACGCCTGATCAGAGGTCGACACTATACGCCGGTGCGGCTTGCGCAGGATGCAGGGCGCCAGTATGTTGTCGCCGCAAGCTCAAGCGTTGCAAAACTTGTTGGCAGCCTCTTGCAGATCGGCAAGCCATCGCGGCTGGCATCGCTACTGACCAGGCCAACTTGCCCGTTGCAGACCCTAAAATACAAACCCTAATCCCTAAACAAACCCATACTTTGTTGTGTGCGAGGGACTTGTCCTCATTGAAAAGCTCAGTGATAAACAGCAGTGTCATCAACTTCTACAGGCCATTCCGCTGGCGGATCTGGCTACACACCTCAAGGCCTATTGCAAACGCTTGCTTGCGTGCTGCGCTCGACTGTTTTTGACCTGCTTGCCGGCGCCGCCTTCACTCTCCACCACCAACATGTCGTGAGCGCTGCTCTCAAGGTAAGCTTACGATACGAGAAAGCTACTTTGAAGCTTTGATGACAAGCAGGGGTTCAGCCACTGCCCGGCACTGTTTGGGTCGTACTGACTAGTGTTTTCTATCTTCAGTTGTTCCCAGCTCAAAAGTGTGCAGGTGTCAGATGTTGCAAAAACTGCGAAGCAATGTCCGGAAGAACAGTACCCTATTGCGGAGACTTTCTTCCGGATCTAGACAGGTAACATCTGTCCACTTCTTGAGCGCATCGTTTGGTAGCACGCAGTATTTAGCTTGTTTGCTACTCCTGCAGGCTCCTGTTGACTCGGTAGGCAGTGAGGACTACCGCACCATCCCTGCTTTCTACCCAACGGTTCATGACGAGGTGAGTGCATACCGTTCTCAGCGCCAGTCTGCGCCTGAACCCTTGACGTCGCGACCGACACCGTTCCGACTTTAGCAACTATGTCGGTTCACATTCGATGCCTTACAACACACAGGTGAACCCGCAGAGCCTCGGTACCTTTGAGGTCCTTGGGTGTGGGACAGAGATTCCCCCACTGGTGAGAAGCCTTTAACAATTGCCGTCTTTAGCAAGTCTGCAAGTGTCACCTTTGCACTTCTCCTCAGCTAACCTGTGAACTACAGGGCACAGGATATGCAAGCAGGTCCTTTTATGAGGGTTTCCTGCCAAGGCCTGCAAACTTCATTGTGCACGGCTGTGGAGACATGCAGCTGGGAACGGCCATAAGCACTCCCTCCCAAGTCAGTGATGTCTATGCATACATGTTACCCAAGCTGAGCTGTGTTGTCCTTGGCAGTGAGTGGCAGCTGCCATGCAAAGTAAAGTCTTGTGCTTGCCTGAATGTGCCACCATTCATTGCCTACCTTTTGCCCTCTGCCTCACACTACCACACTGCACTCTTTGCTCACAATGTATGTAGCCAACAGACAAAGTATTGCCTTTGCTTTCAACAACACTGACTGTTTTCATGGTGCAGGCTGCACCGGTATTTCAGGCAGAGCATGTACCTGAGGCAGAGCAGACTGCAGACTTCTGCTCCTACATCAACTGGGTGTTCTTCAACGTCATGATGGTGGTGATGGCTATTGGTGCCCTTGCCATGGCCTCCTTGCCAGTCTTGTTTGCCTTGGGCAGCTTTCTGTGGCACATCATACTGCAGTGTGTGATGAGTGCTGCACTCCTGGTGGTATGGTACGCCTGTCAGGTGAACATCTGCCCCTGTAACTACCTGTCTATCAACACAATGTCAGCTCTGCTGGCTGCTACTGCAGAAACAGCTGTGTTGGAAGCTGCTTAAACTCGATCATTGCTCCAGGCAGTTTACCAAGCTCTGCAAATTAATGTACTTTTGGGAAAGGGTATCTGAGATCCAACCTATCAAGGAAACTCAGTCATCTTTGCAGGCTGGGTTCAACACGTCTATGGAGAGCATGAGGTCAGGCTTCAATTCATTAAGATTATTTTTATCTCTATTATTACTATTAGTAGCACAGCAATGTTGATAATGAAGATGTCCTGCTGCATGCAATGGCACCCGGTGGCCCTGATGTTGAAGACCTGCTGCAGCTGTGATGCAATCTTGTATCACTTGCATTACATAATCTACTGGTCACATCATCTTGCAGCGTTCCAACTCTGCACTGCATCACACTGTGCGCTGCAGAATGGAGAGCTGGAGGTGTATGGACCTTTGATGGATCCAGATAGAGCTGGTTTCTTTGACGAAGTTCCAAGGCTCCCTCGTCCCACACCCACTGCCCAACTGCGTGTGCTGATTCCATTTGATTGCCTCCCAAGTCAGATTGGATTTGCGGTGAGCTTTTCTGATCTTGATAGCCTGTTGCTGTTGCTGTTTGACCAAAGACACGCTTTTGGATCTGCGCCAGTAAGCATGCGCGAAGTGCAAAGGAGCATGTCAGAATGCAGGTGGACAAGCATGCAATGTGTCATGACATGAGAAGTAATGCTTGATTGTTACACACCTTGTCATGGGATGCCTTGGAAGCTTTTACTGACTTGCATTCTGTGCGTATCTGTAGATCCCAGGCTGGGGCAACGTCTCAGCAGCCAACTATGACAACCTGCTCCGCTTCCTGCCTGACTCTGGCCATATGACAGATGGCTTCAACCGCCAAGCTTCCCACCTGAGGATCCTGCGGGCCAGCCTGGTCACCAAAGTCATGTATGCCTTACTGGAATGGATGCAGACACCGACTCACAGCGCAGGCCTAGCAGCGAGTGGTGTCATGCCTATGACGCCTGAGACCTTTTGTGCCATCATCAGACGTGTATACAGACGGTCAAGGGAGCCAGAGGCACTGGACGCCTTCCTGGCAACCGCTGAAGTGGAAAACCCTGGCCACTCAACTGACTTCTACCTAGACGAGCCAGACGGTGCTATGCCAGAAGGCTTGAGTGAGGATGAGCGCCTGGCATGGGAGCAAGCAACCACAGATGCACAAAACTGTGAAGAGAGCTGTGGTCGCTTCTGCATGCACTGCCAGTAAGTCACTGCAATGCTCAAATGCATGCGCAAGTTGAGAGTTGCTACTTGCCTTGAATTGCTGAAGTCTTTTGTCTGGGCTGGAAGATGGTTTGGCTAGCAGTGCACAGCTTGACATGAAGGACTGACTCCTGTTGTTGTGCATGCAGAAAGCACTTCCTCGGCAGGCAGTTCAGAGAGCCACACCCTCCCATCCAGGATGTGGTGCATCTGCACTGCCAGACATGCGCAAAGCAGTATGACCTATCAGGGGATTATCCCCTTTGCCTTCCTTGCGCCAGAGTAGTGCTCATGAGGGGGACATGCCCCGCACCTGTGCCACACCGTCTGGGCAGCCAGGCACGCTCCATGCCCCGCAACCTCCTGCGGGATATCATTGACTCATGAGAAGACCCATGACCCAACAGAACTGGTCGTGTTGGATCCCAACTTTGACTTTTTCAGTTATGCAGTTGAGACGACACTTTTCTGTCTGCTGAGCTGGACACTTGATATAGCGGGGTTCGGCCGGACTTGGTGTCATGTTTTGACAACTGTAAGGGGTGGTCTTACTGTTGCAAGGCATGGCCCATGTGATATGTTCAGCTTACAGTGTGATAGTCGGCGCAAGTCTTGATTGCCTGTAGTGTATACCAATCATAGCGCCAAAATGACAAAAAATCTCATGATGATTGGATTTCTTCATGACTTTGCTGCTGATGAAGTGGCGCAGCCTTTGTAAAATGCTATGCTAGACATGCTGCTCAAGTCTGACCTGGCAATTATCACATCTTGCCTGACTCCGCTGAATTGGTCACTGCCTGACCTGAGTTGGGCAATGCCTGACCTCTATGCATGCCTGATCAGGCCATCTACTTGCACAGCACAAATGAGATGCTTGACTCGGCAGACCACACTTAGCACAATCAAGTTCGGTAAAGTCCTGATGCACGGTCCGTCATACTCTGATCCTGCAGGCCGATAGTGCCAATGCCTTGGGTGCAGCGCGCAACCACCTCGTTGCACAGGTTTTCAGCGATCTGGAGTCCTCACTGCGGGCGCCGTCAGATCACGGGCTTTGCGTTTTCCCAGCGACCGTCGAGCATATCAGCATATCCGCAGGCCAATTACGCCTTTGCAACATTGGGCTCACAACTGTCGCACAAGCACAAGCTTGCCATTGGACGTAACGCTTTAGGCCGACAGAACCTTTCACGGCGTACCCCCACCTGCAGTGATCTGCCTGACGCCCAAACAATGGCATTCAACTCCATCAGGCAGCCAGACATCCATGCAGACAGCACCGCTGACTCTACAGACACACCTTACAGTGTGGTCAACTTCTACCACCTTGTGGATATAGCAAACCCCTTTCAGGCAAGGCAAATATGCCTGCACTTTGCAGAGACCTGTCAAGCCTTGCCACTGTCTCTGAATGCACGGATGCAAATCTGGCACAAGCATAATGCATCAGCTTCTGGCTCGCAGGTTATAGCAGAACACAAGCTGTGGGTACAAGGCAAGGACCTAGCTGGCCGCATCTACCTGTCAACGCAGGGAATCAATGCGCAATACAGCGGCTTGACGGCTGATGCTGAGGGGTATGCCATGTGGCTGCAGCAGCAAGACCTATTCAAGGTGTGGTTTTAGACGCACTCCTCCTCGAGTCTCTGTCAGACAGCAGCTGCTAGATAGACAGAATGCCAACCTCATGCAGCATGACAGCTTCTCATACTGTATAACAATCCAGGCATGGCACTGCAGGGCATTCTGCTGACTGCTCTTCTGCTGTGTAGCACCTTGTTCTCCTCATCTGGGATTAACCCATATGACAGGGATCCCACTCTGCAGGGCATGCGGTGGAGTAGTTTCCCTGTTGACAGCCACCAATTTCCTAAGCTCAGGCTGAAGTTCAAGCAGAACCTGATATCTCTTGCTGGAGGCATGACAAGGCTGCCTGTCACAGATCCAAAGGTGAGGACTGCGTATGCTTTGCAGTCCTGCAAGGCCTTGATTGCAGTCAAAACAAAAAGACTGTGGGTCATCTGAAAGAGCTCATGTCCCTGTTCAGGGAATGTTGTATATGTGGATTCCTGAGCAGACTTGAATTCTTCAGTCTCAAGCTACATGTGAGAAATGCAGTACCTTGTCACAGATCATCACCAGTAGTACTGGGCCCAAGCCTATGGCACCTCTCTTGTATACCATTGCATCCAGGCTAGCTCCTTTCACTCTCCATCACAACTCCCCACAGGCATGTCTCAGAGCTTGGTGCTGTCAACTGAAATTTAGCAAAGATGTACCATCCATTCCAGCAAAGATGTAGCATCCATTCCAGCTAAAAATGTACCATCCATTGTCACACAGATACTTTCAGCAACATCAACAGCCTTGCTTGCAGGCTCGGGCTACCCCCTTGGCGCCTCATCAATGGAAACAGATGCTTGCCAGCGCACAGCGTATCCCACCCAGCCATCTGACATCTGCAGATGCTGCCTCTGACCAACCAGCAACATCAAATGAAACCCCGGAGACATCAGATGCAAGGCTAGATGGCAACAGAAGGCCGGACAGCGATGCGCAATCCAGTGGCGAGCTACATGAGCTTCAGACATCAGCTGCAGCAGCAAGGCCGGATGTGGTGGTGCTGGATGTGCGCAATGACTATGAATGGGATGCTGGCCACTTCCAGGGCGCAGACAGACCACAAGAGGTTTGCAACTTCCCTCATGCTGGCCCTGTGCAGTGTGTCTTGCCTTGGACAAGACTGTGGTGTCTGTTTCTGCACCTTCTTGCATGCTGGCCATGTGCAGTGTGTGTCTTGCATTGGACTGGATTGTGGTGTCTGTTTCTGCAAATTCTCTCATGTCGGCCTTGTACAGTGTGTCTTGCCTTGGACCGATTGGCTCATTCAGCATCATGTACAACATAGCCATGCTGGCTACCTCAAACACTTCTTTACTCTTCTGCTGTGCAAGTGAACTCAAGCTGTCACCTTGAAATTGCCCACCTTGAAAGTGCGCACCTTGCAACTGCTCAAGCCTGGTACACTCTGCAAACAGCATGGCTGCCTCGTGAGTAAGCCCATGCCAGCAAGCGTCAGAAAGCAGGCACTGACAGTCCTGAGTTGCCCAAATCCATTGCGGTCTCTTTCCCCCCCCCCCGCCCCCCCCCAGGGAGCTTCTCCTCAAGAAGCACACAACACACTGCACAGTGACACCAAAACCCACCAAAGACCCTTCATCTTGCTGCTGTGCTGCACAGGAGAAGTTCAATGAGACACCCACAGAGGCCAGCAACAGCGAAAGCATCCCCAGCTACCTGCAAGGCAAGGCAGCAGACACGCCGGTCATGATGTACTGCACAGGCGGCATCCGCTGTGATGTCTACTCAGCCCACCTGCGAGATCAGGGCTTCACCAATCTGTTCACGCTAGAGGGAGGGATTCACAACTATTTCAGGGAAGAGGGCCACCAGCTCTGGGATGGCAGCTTGTTTGTGTTTGATGGCCGCATGGCTGTCCCCTCAGGTGATGATGCCCCCCAGGGGGGCAGTGTCACACACACGTCCCCCAAATTCAATGCCACTGCATAATTGGCATAGTCTTCTCTTCTTTTTTTTGAAGATGCCTACAATCTATGCTGCATGGTGAATGGTGTTGATTTGGGTGCGTGCCCAGGCAGCTGCATGCATTGAGAATGTCACAATTGCAAAAGGATTGTCAGAAAGCCACAGGTCAAGCTGGGGTGTGCAGACTCCCGCCATCTCACACACTTCTTTTGTGGCTTTTCGGTTATGACATTGCTATGGTGTTGCCATGATATTGCCAGACACATGCCAGCCACAGGTAAATGAGAGCTGTGTCAGGCCAGTACCAAACAGTACATCATGTTCTGTTGAGGCACTGCTAGCTCTGCCATGGTGTTCTTCAGTCATTTGAGGCAGGGCATCTTGTGAACAATTGGAATGTGGTGGTGTTCCATGCACTCTTCACAATGCATGCTGTACAGGTGATCCAGAGCATGAGGGGCAGTTGGTGGCAGCAGCCCCTTGTGCAGCCTGCGGTGAAACGGCCTCCCTGCCTCACATGAACTGCGCCAACATAGATTGCAACAAGCTCTTCCTGGCTTGTCACCAGCATAAGGTGCTCTTCCCTTGCCTGCTTTGTGTTGCATCATGCTGTGAACATGTTATTTTCCAATTTCTGCTGCACTGTGTTGTGTTGTGTTGCTCATGTTGTACCATATCCTGTTGCACCATGTCCTGTTGTGCCATATTGTGGTGGTGCATGTGTGCTTCCACCTGCTGTGCTATGCTAGGGTTTACTGCACAGTGTGTCAAAACAACACATGGCACTACACCATCAAGCAATTGCTATCTTGTGAGATCATGTTCCATATGGCCACACTGCAGCTGCAACACTGACTGTGTGGCTCCGCCGCTGCTGTTACACTGACTGTATGGCTGCATGCCTTCAGGAGGAGTTTGCTGGCTGCTGTAGCCAGGCCTGCCTGGAGGCCCCTCGCCTGCTGCGCCCACCCAAGCAGGCTGGCTACTATGGCAACTGGACCACCTACAGGTACCACCGCTATGCTGCCTCCTTAACAAACAACTGAAATTGTCTGGGTAATGGCAGCTTACTCAATCTGTCACTCACTCACAGTGACACTCCTGCTTGAATATGGTGTCTGAGCCACCTTTAAGTGCACCTTTTTTAAATTCAAATGCATCCCAGCATGCCCAGCAGGCATGTGATAGCACACAGGCAGGCTGCTGTACAAGCTCGGAACGCCCTGTCTTGCATTCAGTGAGTGCTGAAGCAGAACTGAAGTCAGACTGTATTGAGCTGCAGCATCACTGTGGGATCACTGTGAAGATGCCACACAGTGAGCACGTGACATGGCGCTGTGTCATGACATGCTCTTGGTTTGCAGCTCTGATGATGAAGTGAGCAAGGCAAGCATGATGGAGGGTCGCGGCAGTGGCAGATTAGCGCGGCGGCGCAAACGTATTGACAAGATGCGAGCAAAGGAGGCAGTTGCAAGGGAAGAGCGCCATGCTCGCAAAGCGCTTGTAAAGGTGATTGGTCTGTCAGACAGTCAAGTTTGTGTTGGCCAAGCTGTCCTGTAGCTCAACATGCGACATGCGCACTTGAAACATTCATGAAAGCGTGTCCAGTCAATTGCTGACCCTCTGACAGCATTCCTGTCCAATGTCGCAAGCAGCAGGGCTCCAGTTTGCTTTAAGTGAGCTCCAGAGGCAGGCCTTCAATTTTAGCTCTGCTGTACATTGCATAAATTTGGTTCATTCCCTCCACCTGAAGCGCTTTTGCCAAGCCAGCAGACTTCCATCTTGTGTTACCAAGAAGGATTCTGCCATCCAGCATGAGTTGAAGACAAGCTTGAGGGCATGGTACAGGCCCCTCCCTGCGGGTGGGGCTCTGCTGTGGGGTCCTGTTATACCGGCAGCAGCATGTGGTCCATATGCAATGCTTGATGATGCCAACTCACATCTTTGATCCTGCTCCCACTCTTGTTTGTGTTGATCTGCAGGCGGCTATGCAGAGCAGGCAACAACAGTCTGACCATCAGGATGAGAATCATGATGCTCAGCAGCTGGATGCAGCAACACAACGCATGGCACGATTGAGCATGTTGCGGCATCAGCAGCATGCACAGGCTCAGCTGACATCTGTGTAAGGAATTGTCCAGGACTCCGTTTGCTGTGTGGTGAGCTGACATCTGGGGTGCCCCATAGTCGGCATTACTTTAATCTGTATGACACGCTACACCCGCGCAGCTCTACTTTCTCTGTTTCTCCTTCAACATGTTGTAGAACATAACCCTACTGCAATGACATCGACAGCAAAATGTCAGGCCTGTTCTGGCCTGAGCTTCGACCATGACTCAATCAGCACAGGTGCACAAAAGGATAGGCAAGACAGTTGAAGCAGGAAAGCTTCGCCAGATCATTATGCATGACTAAGGCAGTTAGCTAGGGTATTATGATACGTCGGTGACGAAAGCCACAGACTGATTTAAGCAGTGACGATAGACAAGGAAGAGCGGCAACTTGACGCCGTCAAGCCTTGGCGGGCAACAATATGGTCAAAAGTCGGCCGGCACCGACTTTTGGCCAAGAGCTGAAGGTATGCCTCCTTGCTGCGTGTCCAAGTATTATGCCTGCATGTTTGCTTGTTGTTATGTTGCGCTTGAAGCGCAATCTTTTGCTCGGCTCCTGGCTTTGAAACACAGTCTTACAGTCTGCTGGCATGTGCGGGCTACTGTCGAGCCACCCTTCGTTGGTCACAGCCAAGAGTCGGTGTCATATTCACTGTCACATGTTACCTCGCTTTGAAGGCTGTCACGGTGTGCAGGAGCTATGCAGCACTAGCAAAATTCCGGTTTTTCGTGATTGCATCTCGTTTTTGACCAAGCCAAGAGATGGGAAGAAACCCGCTTACTGCCTCGAGGGCCTATTTAAATCCGCCAGCACAGACAGGAAAGTCAACTTGCTGCGGCAAGCTTACCAGCTTGGCAGAAACCCTTTGCGGATGCTTTCCCTCCAGGATCCTTTTGCGGTGAGCTTATGTTGCGGGTGCTGATGCAATTGCGACTCGATCCTTTGTATGATCACCAGGACTGAAACACTCTTGGCTTTTGCAGGTGGCAGGGCTGTTGCAAGTATGGCTGAAAGAGCTTCCAGAGCCGCTTATAAGATCTCAGCTGTTTGCCCAGGTGGTTGACTCACAGAAGCACCAGGGTGAGGGAGAGCGCCTTCTCAGCCTGCAAGCTGTCTTGAAGCAGGTAAAACTCCAAGCCCTTGCAGGCTTGCTGGCACTATGCCATGCAGACATCCTACCCCCAAGAACGTTTACTGTACAATGTTCTTATGAAACAGCGTGTGTCCTGCTGACCAGTGACAGCAACCTGTGCGCTGTCTGCAACAGTGGTACCATCAGCATCAACAAGTCTAACAGACTGACAGGAACTTTATGTGCTGCAGAATGATCCATACAGGCTGAGGATACTACTCCCCTTGCTGGAGCTGCTGCATCACTACTGCATCAACCAGTATAGCATTCAGCATGCAGCAGAGTCCATTGGAGACAAGTTTGCTGGCTGCCTATTCCAGCCAGCAGATCAGTCCTGGGTGTCCCATGAGACCACGACACTAGCGGTGGCTGCTACCACAGCCATGATTCTAGAGTACAGAACTCTTTTCGGTCAGAGCATGGTTGATCTTGACAACAAAGCAGCGCATAAGCGTGCTGTGTCCCATGCTGTGGACATTCCTCAGTCCCAGAACAGCACAGCAGTGGCTACGTCTTGCCCCATGCCCACTTCTCCAATGGCAGCAAAGCGATTACCCACCTCAGGGCTGCATTTTGACATGGAAAGCGAGCCTGAGGATTTTGAGCGCAGCCCGAAAACTTCATATTTCTCCACATCGCTTTTTGGCAGTCCTGTGTCAGATGACATGGACTCAGCGTTCAGTGGGTCCTCAATAGAAATGGAGGACAGCAAGATATCTGTGGATTCTGAAGACATTGATGCTGATCTGGCACATGCTGTGGACAGCCTGTGTTTGGAATCTACCTCAGATCTGCTGTTCACCAACAAGGTGCTGGGCTCTGCATACGGAAGGTCATCCCGGCCAGGAGTGATGTCTTATTGTCATCTACATTACTGTAGGCAAGGGTAAGAGGTCCAATTTTGGGAGCCAGAGCACCGATGATACTGTCAGCAGAAATATATTGTTTTAGCTCAATGATGCTTGCTGAACCTTCCCTACTTATTCAGACTCCCAATTTTACCTGACATTTGGGGTTTTGTTGCTGATGATGCATATTGGTTTAGTTGTCTAGTGTTGAGGGACCCACCAGACTCTGAGGTTGAAGGGAGACTGGATTCAAAATTTGTAGGAGGTATAGACAATTTTGTTTTGACTTGTGTCTACCAGTATTTCATTGATTAGATTGACAGCTGGGTGTGGAGACATCACCCTGTGTATTGTGTCTCTGAATGAGAATTAGTGAAAGGCATGTAGAGCCTTAAGTTTGATGCAGCCAATAGTGCCCACTGCTGTAAGGACGTTGTTCTTGGATATGATTCTGTGATGCCTGCAGTTCACATACATGTTTCCAAGGTTGCATGATCTGCAAAGCCTGATCTTTGATGCAACAGCCACAACAGTGTGCATGGCTGCGGCAAGCATGCCAGTTTGACAGAGAAATCTTATCTAACGCAACAAGCTAAGTTCTGGTGACTGGCTGCATGTACATTGACAGGAAATTCTGTTCACTTACACCAAGCTGAGTGTTCTTGACTGACTGCCCTACACAGCGTCCAGGTGCTTGAACAGCAGTGTAGCTTGTACATCTACCAGGTAAGACTTGTACTCTTACCTCAAAGTCCATGATTGCATATGACTGAAATGCCTCGAACACTCCCTCGGGCGTTCACCTCTGCAGTAGTCACCAGTGACCAAGCATATGATTGCCGCTGGACAGTAAAACACATGGCAATTTTACATGCTGTTGCCGTTCTGAAATGGCATGTGCAATAAACGTGAACTGCACAGTAGCAGTCAAAGTGCTGGGAACAGGTGTTGTAAATCAGTCAGGACATCCCACAACGCAGACACAAATCATCAGGCAGGCTGACCTGCCTGGAAAAGCATGAAAAGGCAACCATTGCACTGACTACAGAGTTTGGTAACGTGATTCAACAGACAAGACTAATGAGCATGTTAGACCAGCCAAAAGACATTCACAACTAGCTTACAAGAAGCTCTACAAAGTTGAACAGCAGACCAAGCATCAACTTTAGCAATGTTTAGGTACACAAAATGCAGCTAGCAAAATGTTTGTCAATGACATCAAATAGACTTGCAATACAGCACACCTTCCTACAAAATTGTAAGGCAACTTTTGTACAAGGTACACATAGCGGGGACTCCAAAACACGTTGTAGCAAAAGAACTCTTAACATTCTTGGCACTGCCTAGGACATCTGCTTCAGTACTGACAGCCAGCCATAGGTTGCAGCAAATACTGTTCGATCATACAACGAGCTCATTTTTCCCCTGTGATTGCCTTTCGTAAAGGGCTCTCCCGATAGGTATCGGCCGCCTTCTGATCCAAATTGTTGATGTCTTGAGCCTTGCCGAGGTCAGGATCTCCAGCAACATGCCGAGTGACACTGTATACTCCAAAAGCCACAGCACCGCTGACAGCAGCTATGTACGGGTACACGGAAGGGTTTATCCAAGAGGCGTTTCGATGTTTCAC
>JAABUK010003446.1_pt1 | contig 26710 bp, 21 predicted proteins | sample 5559141 | NCBI WGS metagenome assembly JAABUK01 (sample SAMN10711869, study PRJNA513367) | rock metagenome | isolation source: Antarctica rocks | place: Antarctica: Victoria Land, Pudding Butte nord | collected 2016-01-03
GGGTAGTCAGCCAGCAGTACTTCGCCCAAAAACCGCCGGGCCACCTGCGCCTGGGTCGGAGCGGGGGGGTAGGGCTGCGCCCCCGCCAGCAAAACCACGGCAAAGCCGCACCGGGCACGCGCCCTGCCGTCCGGAAAATAGCTAACCATGCCCAAAAATAGAACGGGGCGGCTACCCACCAGGTAGTCGCCCCGCCTGGGCCCGTAAGCGAACGGGGCCTTATTCTACTACTACCCGGCGCACGGCGTGCAAGCCGGGGCCGCTCAGGTACAGCACGTATACGCCGGCCGCCAGGCTCGCGGTCGAAAAATCGGCCTGCCCAGGGTGGCCGGGCTCCAGCGCTAGGTTCTGGGTGGCAATGCGCTGGCCCTGACTGGTGTACAGGGCCAGCGTGACACCAGCCTGCGGGCCGGCGGTGCTGAGCCGCACGCGCAGGGGGGTAGCGTGGGCCACGGGGTTGGGAGCAATGCTGAGGTCGGCACCGAGCAGCTCCTCGTCGGACTCCTGGCTGGGTACGTAGCTGTTAGCCAACTGGCTGCGCTGGTTAGAGCGAGCCGCACGGGCGCTGGGGAGTGCCACGGTCAGCTGGCGCACCCACACGTTGTTGCCATCGTTGCTCTCCCGCACCAGGTTGAGGTAGTCGGCCACCCCCAGCAGGTAGTAGGCACCCGCGGCGGTACCGGTGGGCACAACCACGTCAGTATTCAGGGTTAGCAGATTATCCGGTGCTATGGCCGGGGTTACGGCTTCGCCCAGCAGCACGTCGTCGCTGCTAAGCGTGGCATCGACGGAGAGGTAGTAGCCCAGCACTGAGAAGCCCGCGCGCATATTCCCGATATTCTGGATAGTCGTCTTCACCACGGTCGGGCTACCCACCGTTAGCAGGGTAGGAGCCAGCTGTGGGGTAGCCGCGATAACGAGGTCGGGAGCCGGGGGCAGCTCCGGCCGGCCCCAGGTAGTAAGGCTTTCGCCATGCCCGGCATTGTCGGTGGCAGGTCGCTTATTCTCCTGGGCGCGCAGGGGGGCTGCGTAGAAGCCGAATAGGACCGCGGCCAGGAGTAAACGTGATAATTTATGGAGAATAGTGAATTTTTTCATGTAATAGTTATATTAATCAGGCAGTTTTAGAGTTTATAGGGCGAAGATAATAAGTCATAATACAAAATGCTCACTATTTCTGAAATAGTGAGCATTTTGTATAAATAGCAGGCTCAGCCTACGCTGGCTTTAGTCGGCCTCCTTGGGCACCAGCACGAATACGTCCTCACCGGGCCGCTTCATAAGGTACTTCTCGCGGGCAAACTTTTCGAGCAGAGCCGGTGAGCTGAGCAGCTCGGCGCGGTCTTGCTGCACCAGCTTGATGTTCGATTCGTAGTAAGCTTTCTCGGCTTGCAGCTCGCGCCACTTGTGGTACATGTCGTACTGCTTGCCCAGGTCGTTGGAGTCGAACACGGTCATCCACACCACAAAGCCCACGGCCGTGAGGAAGTAGAAATTGCGCAGTACGCGCAGGGTAGGGGCGAGGAAAGCGGGAAGCTGCATGGCTGGCTTAAGAGATAACTGATTACAAAAGAACGTCATGCTGAGCAAAGCGAAGCATCTTGGTCGTGCGGCATAGGCTAGTAGCGCTACTGGCACGGTAGAGATGCTTCACTGCGTTCAGCATGACGTTCTTTTAAAACGCTACTACTTACATCTTCTTGCCGGGGAAGTAGGCGGTTTCGCCCAGCTCTTCCTCAATGCGGAGCAGCTGGTTGTACTTGGCCATGCGGTCGGAGCGCGAGGCCGAGCCGGTCTTAATCTGGCCGGTGTTCAGGGCCACGGCCAGGTCAGCGATGGTGCTGTCTTCCGTCTCGCCCGAGCGGTGGCTCATAATGGACTTGTAGCCGTTGCGGCGGCCCAGGTTCACGGCGTCGATGGTTTCGGTGAGGGTGCCAATCTGGTTTACCTTGATGAGGATGGCGTTGGCAATGTGCTCATCAATACCGCGTTGCAGGCGCTCCACGTTGGTCACGAACAGGTCGTCGCCCACCAGTTGGATTTTCTTGCCCACCTGGTCGGTAATGCTTTTCCAGCCCGCCCAGTCGTCTTCGGCCAGGCCGTCTTCGATGCTGATGATGGGGTATTTCTTGGTCCAGTCAACCCAATAGCTCACCATTTGCTCGGGCGTCAGCTTCTCGCCGGTGCTCTTTTTGAAGTGGTACATGCCATCTTCGAAGAACTCCGACGCGGCCGGGTCGAGGGCAATCATCACCTGCTCGCCGGGCTGGTAGCCCGCCTGCTCAATGGCTTGCAGCACGAGCTGGATGGCCTCTTCGTTCGACTGAATATCGGGGGCAAAGCCGCCCTCGTCGCCCACGTTGGTGCTCAGGCCCTTCTTCTTCAGCACCGACTTGAGGGTGTGGAAGATGTCGGTGCCCCAGCGCAACGCCTCCGAGAACGAGCTGGCGCCCACGGGCATCACCATAAATTCCTGGAAGTCAATCTTGTTGTCGGCGTGCGAGCCGCCGTTCAGGATGTTCATCATGGGCACGGGCAGCGTGGTGGCGCCTACCCCTCCTACGTAGCGGTACAGCGGCTGACCCAGCTCCTGGGCGGCGGCGCGGGCAGCGGCCAGGCTCACGCCCAGAATGGCGTTGGCGCCCAGGTTGCCTTTGTTGGCAGTGCCGTCGAGCTCGCGCATGATTTTGTCAATCAGGCCCTGCTCGTACACCGAGAAGCCAATCAGCTCTTCGGCAATCTTGGTATTCACGTTTTCGACGGCTTTCAGCACGCCTTTGCCCTGGTACATGGCCTTGTCGCCGTCGCGCAACTCCACGGCTTCGTGCACGCCGGTGCTGGCGCCGCTCGGCACGGCGGCGCGGCCCACGGTGCCCGAGTCAGTAGTAACGTCAACTTCAACGGTCGGATTGCCACGCGAATCAAGAATCTGGCGGGCGTGAATGGCTGCGATGTAGCTCATGTGTTGGAAAGGAAGATGAGAAGTGGCAAAGGTAGGTCGGCTGGCTTGTAGCGCGAACTTTCCAGTTCGTGCGCGAGCGCAGCGAGCAGGCAGGACCGGACGATGATGCTCGCTGCGCTCGCGCACGAAGCGGAAGCTTCGCGCTACACTTCTGCCAGCAGCTCGGCCAGGCGCGCGAAAAGCACGTCATTTCCGCTTTGCCGGTAGCTGCTCAGCGCCGCCTCATAGTGCGGCAGCTCACTCAAAAAGGCCTGCACGTTGGCCGCCGTGATGGCCTCGAAGCGCCGGCCGTAGCCCAGCTTCTCAATCTCGGCCGCGTTCAGCCACTGCTCAAACTGAGCCGGAATGGGCACCGCGCACACCGGCTTGTGCAGGTACACGGCCTCCGAAATCAACGAAAAGCCGCCGTTGGTGAGCACCGCCCGGCTGCCCGCCAGCTCAGCGATGAAGCCCGCCTCGGAGAAGGGTCGCAACAGCACGTTGCCGTGGTTTTCGTCCTTGTTGAAGCCGTACACGCGGAATTCCTGCTCCGGCAGTTGCTGCAAAATCTCCACCAGGTCGGTCTGGTTGGTGGCCGTTTGGTACACCAGCACGTAGCTGCCGGCGGAGGGGGTAGCGGCCTGAATCTCGGGCCGGATAATGCTGGGCACCAGCGTGGTGCGCTCAGCATAGCGCAGGCGCAGCGGCAGCTCAAAAAAGGTAGTAATAAGGTAATGCCGGGCGCGGGGCAGCTTGGCCCGCACCAGGTAGCGCGCCACGTCGTACGACTCACGCTCGGCGCGCGGGATGGTCACGTCAAGGTGGGCGCGGCTGATAACCTGCATATTATCCAGGCTGATAACCGGCACCCGCAGCAGCTTGGCGAAGAAGTAGCTGAACGACTCAAAATCGGAAATCACTACCTCGGGCCGAAAGCCATGCAGCAACTGCCGGTACTGCCGAAAATTGACTTGCAGCGCCTCGGGCGCGCTACGCAAGGTGAGCCCAATAGTGCGCGACTTCGACACCGTGAGCTTTTTATAGGCAATGTGAAAGCCCTTGATTTCGAGCACCCGGCCCGGAAACGTTTTGTTGAGCAGCGTAAACGCCCGCGAGCTGCTCACCACGCGCACGTCGTGCCCCCGCGCTAGCAGCCAGGCAATGAGGACTTTGCTGCGGGTGGCGTGGCCCAGGCCCTCGCCCGGCACCCCGTAGAGAATGGTCATTATTTTAAGGAGAAAGGCAGTAAACTACCCGTAAAAGAACGTCATGCTGAACGAAGTGAAGCATCTCTACCGCTTCATTCAACGATGCGGTAGAGATGCTTCACTTCGTTCAGCATGACGTTCTTTCGTAAAAATTGAACAGCCTTGCTACTGCACCAGCAGCTTGCCGGTGCGGCTGCTACCCCCTGCTTCGAGCTGCACCAGGTAGAGGCCGGCGGGCAGGCCTTGCAGGGGTAGGGGTACCTGGCGCGCGCCGGCCGGCTGGGCTTGCTGATTGAGCACGGTGCGCACCAGGCGGCCTTTTTCGTCCAGGATGCGCAGGCTCACGGGGCCGGGCAGGGGTAGGGAAAAGCTGGCCGTGGCCGCGCCTAGCTCGGCGGGGTTAGGGTGCAGCAGGAAGTCGCCGCCGGCGCTGGCGCCCACGGGCACGACGGCACGGGTGGCCAGGGCCACGGCCTCGTCGCCGGCGCGGTAGGGCACGATGTCGAAAAAGGCCACCAGCATCTCGTCGCTGGTGTTTTCGCCCCAGGTTACCTGGCGCGGCGGCGAGCTGGGCTGGCGTGGGTTGTTGGCGGTGTTATCGTAGGTGATGTCGGCCTCCAGGCGCGAGCCGACCGGCAGGCGCTGCATAGTGGGGAAGCGGTAGTTGCCCTGCCACCGGAAGTTCCAGTCGTCGATTTTCAGCAGCTGAAGGGTATCGCCATTGGGCTGAATGGCCCAGACTTTCCAGCTTTTGCCCAGCAAGTGCGCGTGGGGCAGCACCGAGAGCAGGCTCACTTCCTGCGTCACCGGCCAGCTGTAGTGAAAGGTCCTGACCTGCCCCGCCGGGATGATAAACGGCCCGTTGGTGAGGCCAATAAACGGCTGAATAAGCGGCTGCGTGGCCACGTAGCGCTGCACCGGCTGGCGGCTGAAAAAGACATTGACCACCGACGAGTCGGTCTGGGCCACGCTGGTGGGGCCGTAGTGCACCTGCACCAGCAGCCGGGCGTGCCGATACAGCTTCTTGCCCAGCCCGTTGGGGTAAAAGCGCGCCTGGTTGCCGGGCACCCAGCCCGCAAAGTTGTCCTCCACAGTGGTGAAGCCGAAGCCGCCGAAGCTGGTGTAGCCGTAGCCGGGGGCCCGGGCATCGCGCACCTCGCCCCGGCTGGTGGTGTCGAGGCCGATGATGGCGTGGTGCACCAGCCGCTTGTTACCGGGCCGAAACTCAATGGCCGCGATATCCTGGTCGGCCGCCAGCGTCACGGGCAGCACAAATACCCGGTACAAATCCTGGTTGGTGCCGGGCACCGTAAAGGCCTGTTTCATGGGCACTACCAGGTCGGGCGTGCCAAGCTGCGAGCCCGTGGGGAAGGTGGGGGTTGGGGGCGCCAGGGTGGGGTCGCCCGGCGGCATACCGCTGCTCACCCAACTGCGAATGCTGGTGATTTCGGTGGCGCTCAGCGTGTTCTCATCGAGGTAATGGCGGTAGGTGGGGTCGGGCTTCCAGGGCGGCATGTAGCCCGAGCCCGTCACGGCCGCGATGGTGGTGCCCCGGCTGGCCACATCCTGGTAGCTCAGCAGCGAAAACGGCCCCACCTCGCCCGGCCGGTGGCAGCGCGCGCAGTGCGAGTAGATAATGGGCGCGATGTGTTCGCTAAAATTGAGCTGCGTGGCCTGCGCCCGCGCCGAGGGGGGTAGGGCCAGGCCCAGTAAAAACAGAAACAGTAAAAATATTCTTGCCATAATACCGCTTACAGATTGATTATCTGAAAGATAATGCAATTCGTGTTTATAAGCGTGCGCCCCGGCGCGTTTGGCATCTGGGCTGCGATTGAATAAAGCGCTGCCCTACCCCCGTTTGCCGGCCCGAACGTGCCGTAGTCCGAACGCGCCGGCGCGCGTTCCTACAGCCCGGCTTTCTCGATGAAGCAGCCCACGGCCTGGGTGCGGGGCACGGCCACGGCGCGGCCGGCGGCCAGGTCGGCGAGGGCATCGGCCAGCTCGTGGTGCTGGCTGAGGGTGCGGCGCTGGCCCAGGGCCACGTACTGGTCGTCGAGGCGGCCCTGGTAGAGAATGGTGCGGCCATCGGCGGCCACTACTACGGCTTCGGGCGTGGTGTGGGCGCCCAGCTGCCGCGTCAGGCGCTGGCCGGCGTCGGGCTGCGCGGCGAAGGGTAGGGCGTAGGTGTGGGCAAACTCGGCCACGCTGGCCGCCGTGGTGCCCGGCGCCGGAAATACGCCCACGAAGCGCACGCCCAGCGGCGCATACTGGCGGTGCAGTGCCCGCAGCGGCAGCGTGGCCTGCTGGCTGATGGGGCAGGTTTCGGCCAAGAAAACGTATACGGGGCGGCCGGGCGGGCGCCGCTGGCCAGCCAGCCCAAGCCAAGCAGCAGCAATGCAAAAATTTTGAAGGTAAAAAATTGCCGCTTGGTATACGCTGGCTGGATGCTGGGTAGTTTGGAGGCGTAAGCCGGCCAGGCACGGCTGGCCGCGCCACGGTTCTGGGGCTTGGCCCGGTTTTCGTGTTGCGCCGTCCTGGCTTCGCTTTTTATTTCCGCACACATGCGTATTTCTGCTGCTTTTGTTGGACTGATTCTGGCCCTGGCGGCCTCGGCCTGCACCGCGCCGCGCGGCATCACTACCTCGGGTAAGGTAACGCCCCAGGGCGAGTTTCGACTCGCTTACAACCAGGGCTTCAACGTGGGCTCGGCGCCGCTCAGCAAGGCCGGCACGGCCGTGAAGGATGCCGCCAGCCAGCTCGGTAGCCAGGCCGCCCGCGGCGACACCGTGCGCTACTCGGGCTCGGTGAGCAACGTGCAGGCCGCCGCCCTGGCCTACCTCCTCGACCCCGTGCAAACCACTGCCGACCTCAGCATTCGCTACGGCGTGGTGCCGCGCCTCGACGTGGGCTACAAATACGCCTTCGGCTCGCACGTATTTGATACTCAGTACCAATTGCTGGGCCCCACCGGCTCGGTCGAGAACCCCGAGCGGGGCGCGGCCAGTGGCACTACTTACGCCAGCATCGGGCTGCAATACGCCATTCAGCGGGCGGCGCTGCCCAGCCTGCCGTTCCTCAGCAACCTCAATAACCTGCTGGGCCTCTCCGCCTCGCGCCACGATATTCTCCTTCCGCTCACCGTCAGCCAGTCGTTTGGACCCGAGGAGAGCATCGGGGCCATCAGCTACGGCGCGGTGTACGCGCACTCGTGGGTGAGCTACGGCTTCACGCCCAGCAACTTATACAACCGCGCCGGTACCGGCGTGCTACCCGCCCTCGACCGCCAAAGCCGCAATTTCTCGTCCTACGGGCTGTTTCTAAACCTCAAGCTGGGCTACAAGTACGTGTACGTGGTGCCCGCCGTCAGCCTCTACTATCAGAACTACGGCGACTATACCCTGCTCGACGGCAGCACGACTTCGCTTAGCGGCGTCACCTTTATCCCTTCGCTGGGCGTGCAGTTTCGCATTCCCAACCTGAGTAGGTAAGTAAGTGAGTAAGTGAGTAAAAAAGAACGTCATGCTGACGTAAGGAAGTGTCTCGCCCGCGCAAGTAATTCTAACGTTTGAAGTTAGTTACGCGGTAGAGATGCTTCCTTACGTCAGCATGACGTTCTTTTTACCTGCTTACCCACTTACCCGCCTGCTCACTCACCTGCCGCCCCGCCGGCCACCACCGTCAGCATATCGGCGGGGCTGAGGTAGGTGCGGGCCAGCTCGCGCAGCTCGGTGGCGGTGGCGGCCTGGGTTTGGTGCACCAGCTGGGGGTAGTAGTCGGGGCGCAGGCCTTGCAGCACCACGTAGCGGTAGCGGTCGGCCTGCTCAAACACGGTAGTTGACTCGCCCAGCAGCTTGCCGAGGGTGTAGTTTTTCACGGTTTCCAGCTCGTCGTCGTCCAGCAGCTCGGTTTGCAGGCGGGTTAGCTCAGCGGCGATTTCGACGCGCGTGGCCTCGGCGCTTTCGCCGTTCACATCGGTGCCGATGACCAGCGCGGCGGCCTGCTGGCGGGCCGCCACGCTGGCCTGAATACCGTAGGTAAAGCCTTTGTCTTCTCGAATGTTGCGCATCAGGCGCGAGCCGAAGTAGCCGCCCAGCACCTTCACCAGCAGCAGCAGCTGGGGCGTTTGCTCTTCGGTGAGGGCCGGCCAGCGCCGCCCCACCCGCAGCGAAGCCTGAATGCTGCCCTCGACCGGCACCCTAACGAGGCCGGTGGGAGCGGTGGGGCGGGCGCAGGGGGGTAGGCCGGGCACCACGGGCGCCGCAGCGGCCAGCTGCCACTGGCCCAGCCGCGCGGCTACCTCCTCGGCGTAGGCGTCAATGTCGCCACTCAGGAAGATTTCGGCGCCGGCCGGGGCGTAGGCAGCGGCGTGAAAAGCTCGCAGCTGCTCACTGGTCAGCTCGTTAAAGGAGGCTTCATCAAAGGGCCGGCCATAAGCCGAGTCTTCCCCAAACAGCTGGCGGTTAAACTCTTCGCTGGCGCGGGAGCTGGTTTTCTGGCGCTCCACGCGCATATTCTGGCTGATGCGGGTTTGCAGCTGGCGCAGCTCGGCGGCCGGGAAGGTGGGTGCGGTCAGCACCTCCTGCACCAGCGGCAGCAGGGTAGGCAGGTAGCGCGCGAGGCAGTAGAGCGTGAGCGTGGCGCGGTCGGGCCCGGCCTCACAGTCGAGCGAAGCACCGTAGAAAGCTACTTCATCGGCAAGCTGGCGGGCCGGGCGCGTGGCCGTGCCTTCGGCGAGCATCCGGGCCGTGAGCTGGGCCAGGCCGGGTAGGGGCTCCTGGCATTTGCCGGCGGGCAGCACCACTTGCAGGCGCAGCACGGGCTGGGCCGCATTGGCCAGCAGGTGCAGGCGCGCGCCGTTGGGCAGCGTGCTCACCTGCGGAGTGGGCAAAATAATCTGGGTGAGCGGAAAGGTGGGCGGGGGCTGGAGGCGATTGAGCACGAGATAGGTGGGGTAAACTATGCGGGGTAGCGCGGCCGCGGCCGGCGCCTTCTCACAAAATAACGTTGTGCAAGTACGTTAGCCCACCAGAAGTAGATTGCTTCACTTGAATTTTTGCCCAGAGGTGGTTTAGGAAGCAGAAAAACCACCTGTTCGTCATTCCGAGCTTGCCGAGGAATCTCGCTCGATTCGTTGAACGATGCCCGGACGGTTCGCGCGAGATTCCTCGGCAAGCTCGGAATGACACTAAATAACGTTGAGCAGTGAAAAAACGGCCCTACCCCCGCCAAACAACTGAGGGGCTGGCCTCCCCTTGGAAGCCAGCCCCTCAACTACGGAAACCGGTAGGCCGGTTTAATTTGGCAGCGTGCCCTGGGTGCCGCCCGCGCCCTTCTCATCGAAGGCGTCGGCCAGCTTGTTCAGGTTGAAATGCAGCGATACCCGGATGGTCTGGGCCAGCGGGTTGGCCTGCGAACTAGGAACTAAGTAGGTGCCATCGACGCCAAACACCGACAGGCGCGCGCCCAGGCCAAAGCTCAAATACTGACGGGCCCCTACATGCTGATTTTCGTAGAAGTAGCCCACACGAGCCGCGACGGTATTGTTGTACCAATATTCTAAGCCAGTATGCAGGTTAATCTCCTGCAACTGCCCCTTGAAGCCATTCGGCGCATCGCTGAACGAGTTGAAAATGCCCTGTACAATGCCTTGCTGCTGGCGCTCGGTATTAGTTTGCTGCACGCGAGCTACTTGTGCCGCGTTACCTGTGCTGTAGGGGTCTTCCCAATAAGGCGAGGGCACCAGCAGTTTGGTGGCGTCGAAGGCCAGGGTGATTTTATTGTACGAATCGATTTCGCGGGTAATGGCCGTGCCCAGGCGCAGCGTGGTGGGTAAGAAGCTCGACTGCGCGGCGCTCACGTACACCATCTTATTGCCGATGTTGGTGATGGCCGCTCCGAACGCGAAATTATAAATTCCGGCTCCCAGGGTGGCATCCTTGGTGTAGTAGGCCCCCAGGTCGGCAGCAAAAGAACTGCCGGCTTGTGCGTCGTTGCCCGACGCGCTACCCACCAGGTTAGAGCGCACGTAGCGGGCGGAAATGCCTACGCCGAAGTTCTCGCCCAGCTTCTGCCCGTACGACACCGTGATGGCGTATTCCTTGGGGTTAAAAGAGCCGTTAGGCAGGTTGAAGGCGGTGCGGTACTCAATGCTGCCCAGGTCAAAATACAGCAGCGAGGCCGCGAACGCGCCGCGCGTGCCCACCTTGCCGTAGCCCGAGAGGTAGCTCAGGCTCATGTCGTCGGTAATCTGGCGCAGCCAGGGCGAGTACGACGGCGAGAAGGCGTACTTGTAATCCACGAAGCCCAGCTTGCCGGGGTTGTAGAAGGCCGCGTTGGCGTCGGGCGAGGTAGCCACGCCCGCGTCGCCGAGGGCCGCGCCCCGCGCGTCGGGGCTCAGCGTCAGGATGGGCACCGCCGTGGTGATGGTGTGCAGGTCGGCGTTGGCCACTTGGGCCAGGGCGGCCGGCGCGGCGAGCAGCAACAGCGCCGGCGCGAAGCCTAGCGTACGAAAAAAGGTCATAAAATGAAGTAAAGAACTACTACCAGGATAGCTGATGAAAGGTAAAACGTTGCAACGGAAATCGGACTACTGGCCGGGGGTAGGGCGGCGGTCAATTCAACAAAACTAGCTTCTCAAACTTGGTGGCGGTCTGGCCGCCGGGAATGCGCACGCTCACGCGGTACACGTACACGCCCCGCGCCAGCTGGTCGTTGTAGTCGTCGCGGCCGTTCCAGGTCAGCGAAGGGTCTTGCAACGTGCTGGGTATGTGAGCGGTACTGGCGGGAAAGTTAGCGCGTAGCGTTTTTACGAGGCGGCCGGCAATGGTAAAAATCTGCACCTGCACATCGAGCTCCTTGCCGGCGCTGGTCTGGTCGAAGTGGAAGGTGGTGATGTTGCTGAACGGGTTGGGGTAATTAAGCACGTGGGTAAGCGCCAGCTCCGCCGACTGCTCCACGAGGAAGTCAACCGTACCCTCGGCCGAATTATTGTGCGTGTCCCAGGCTTTGAGGCGAATAGTGTGGGGGCCGGGCGCGAGGTCTTTGTAGAGGTAGCGCACCAGGCCGGTGCGGAAGTTATCGACGTCGGTGGTGTAGGCGCTGTTCACCACCACCAGCTTGCTGGGGTCGTTGTCGAGCGTGGCCGTAATGTCGTGTCCAATGCCCGCGCTCGACGTGTTAATACCCGACTCGTCCTTGAGGCGCGCCAGCAGATAGGGGGTAGGGCTGGTGCTGCCGCCCGACACGAACGAGCTGTCGCTGGGCGTTTCGGTGGTGTTCAGCCACAGGTGCACCAGTGGCGGCCGGGTGTCGGCGGCGGCCTTGCGCGAGGCGCCGCCCACCGGCGCCAGCTGGTAGCCCTGGGCATCTGCCTTGTTCACCAGGTCCTGGGCGTAGAGGCTGATTTTGCCCTGCCCCACGTTGTAGGCAATGTCCTTGGGCACTACGAACCGCACCATGAAGCGCCCGGCTTTCACCGTAGCCTGCCCGCCGTAAATCACGTTTTCCTGGGTCTGGACCGGCGTCGGCGCGCTCTGGTCGCCGAGGGTTTGCACGGTCACCGGCTTGTCAAAAATCGTGATGTCGGCCGTGCCGCCGAAGGTGGTGTTCAGCACGCCGCCCTTCTCCACGTGGCCGCTCAGGCGCATCTGGCCCAGCGCCTGCAAAGTGTCGAGGCTAACTGCTACCGACCGCACGGCCCGGCCGTTGAGGGAGTCGAGCACCACCCGCTGGCCGGGGTAGGCGAGGCGGGTAGTGGGGTCGGCCAGCAGGGTGTAGTTGCGGTTGTTGAGGTCGCCACCCACCGCCAGGTTCTTGGCCGTGCCGGTGGCGAAACCCAGGTAGGGCAGCGTGCCGGCCGCGTTGCGCCGCAATATCTGGTTATAAAACCCATCTACCAGCTGGGTATTGAAATTGGAATAAACTACCCGCGTGGTCGTGAACAGGCCCACCGCGCCGCCCGTGATATTGTCGGTGAGCACCTGCTCGCCAGCCGAGGTAAAGTCAGGGTTGTCATAGGTGCTCAGGTCGCAGGTGCCGGTCACGAAGAAAGTAAGCCGGTGCTGGTTTTGCAGCGCCAGCAGCGTCGCGTTGGTGATAATCTTCTCATCGGCTAGGCTGGTGGGGCCGCCGTGGCCGGTATAGCCAATCAGCAGCGAGCCCTGCTCCAGGGCCTCGTCAATGGCCGCCATCATCGCTGGCGAGCGCTGCCCGGCCGCCGTGCTAACCTGCGGAAACAGGTCGAGGTAGTCCTTGCGCAGGTTGTAGGCTGGCTCATCCTGGCTGATGGTGGGCGCGAATATCTGCTCCGAATCGTTGACGAACAGGTTGCTGTCGCCGTCGTCGGCGGTGAGCGTGATGCGGTTGCGCCACTTGCCAAAGCTGGCGGGCGTGTCGTAGTCCATAATTTTATCGACCACCTGCTTGGCCTGGGTGGCGTCGCCCGGCTGGCCCACCGGCGGGCGCACCGGCAGCCGGCCAATGCCAATGTCGGTGGCCTCAAACGTGACTCCCGACGACTCTAGCCACTCGCCTTCGGTGTCATCGAGCAGGCCGTAGTAGTCTTCGGAAGAGTAGCTGTTTTCGCCCTCCACGTTGTCGCGGCTGCCGCTCACCGGCAAAAACGACTCGCGCGACTCGTAAGTCGGCACGAAGTTCTGGTTGGCGGCGTCGAAGTTGGCGGTGGTGGTAAAAGGCGCGCGGTTGGCCCACCAGGCCGGCTCCTGGCTCTTGTCATTATAGGGCGACGACTTGTAATCGAACGATGCATCACCAAACAAGAGCAAATAATTGCGCCGGCTACTAGGGTCAGGGTTGCGGTCGTACACCTGCTTCATCAGGTCGCGAATGGCCGTGGCATCCTGCGCGCCCGAGCTGTACTCGTTGAATACCTCCCTGGTCGTGACCACGGCCACGTTCAGGCCGTTGTAGTCGCGGCGGTGGTTGGCCAGCCGCTGCGCTTGCTCCCGGAAGGGAGGGTAGGCCACAATCACCATATCGAGCTTGCCATCGGCGTTAAGCGCGTGCAGGTTCTGGTTGGCGATTTTGCCAAACAGCCGGGGCGGGTCGAACGAGCCCGTGGGCTGCACGGCCACGAACTCGCGCAGCGAGTCGGTATAGGCCGCGAAGCTGCCGTTGGCATCCAGCGCCTGGGCCTGGGGCCGGCGCGGGTTGGTCGTTTCCCACACCTGCGCGCCGCTGGCGTTGGCCACCGTGAAGGTGCCCACCGTACCCGCCCCGCGCTTGTAGTTCAGGGAGTTAAACTCCAGATAAGAAGCGCTCAGGCGCAGCTGGCGCTTCACCACCAGTTCCAGGTAGTCGAGGTAGCCGGTGCCATTCCCATCAAAAGAGCTGAAGGTCAGCGTCACCCTGGGGTCGGTGAGGCCGGCCGGCGTGAGGGTCGTGAAGGTGCGGAAGTCGTTACTCGCCACCGTCGTAAACGAGCCGTTCGGGATGCCGTTCAGCTGCGACGTGCCGAGCTGGCTACCCCCCAGCGCCACCGCGAAGGCGCTGCTTTGAAAGGCCGTGGTGGCGGTGGCTACCGTCAGGCGCAGCGTGTCGCCGGCCACGAGGTCGGCCAGCGCCGGGTTGCCATCGCCGCTGAAAACGAAGTCCTTGGCCGTGCCCGCCTTAAACGACTCGCCCAGCCAGCGGCGGCCCGAGTGCAGCACGTTCACCAGGTCGTGCTCGTAGTAGCGGCGGTCCAGAAACGTAGTAATGGCCGCGCCCTGCGGGGCTTTGGCCGGGGCCGCCACCGTCGGAATGCGCCGCCCGTCGCTGCTCCCCACCCGAATGAAGTAGTAAGCGGTATCCGAAAAAAAGTTGTTGATGTGTTTGAAGCGCCCGCCCTCGCCCAGCAGCCCGTACAGGCCCGGCTGCGACAATTGCGCCGCCCGGCCCGGCTGGCTGGCCCGCCAGGTGTGCGGCCCCCTGGCATAAAACAAAAAGTACTCGTCGCTGCCAAACACGTTGTCGGGGTTGCCCTTGAAATACAGGTTGTTCTCCACCAGGTCGTCGGGGCGCGGGGTAGCGTTGGCCTGCGGCAAGAGGCCCGTGGCGTTGCCATACAGCTGCACCTTGTTCGGGTTAACGGACGCGGGCAGCCCCAGCTTCTGCAAGGCCGCCACGTCGAGCTTGTACACGCCATTGCGCGGCACCCCGATTTTGTACCAGTCGCCGCTGCTCAGCACCGAAGTCTGCGCAAAGTTGTGGGTAGCCGTAGTGCGGCTGGTAGTCGCGCCGCCGTCCGCTGCCTGGTAAGCGTAGGTGAACGAGAGCAGGCGCTCGGCCTGGCCGGTCTGGGGGTTGCGGCGCACCGGCTTCAGCAGCACGTAGCTGTAAGGCCGGCGGGCTTCGGTGCCCGTGCGCAGCGTCAGGGCGGGGGCAGGGGGTAGGGCGGTGCTGCCGAGCAGCTTCACATCGGCGGCCGGGAAGGCCTCGTACACGGCGTCGCGCAGCTCGCCGGTGCTCACGGTGCCGGGCACGCGCAGGGTGTAGGTGCCCACTACGTCGGTGGGCCCGTGGTAGGCGCCCACGAAGCTGGGCACCCGGCGGGGCTCGGTGTCGGGGCTGGCGCTGGGGCTGCGCAGGCCCGCGTACACGGTCCAGCGCAGCGTGACCGGCACCGTTTGCGCGGTGCCGCCAACCTGGGCGCGGGCCGGCAGCACCAGGCCCGCCAGTAGCCCCAGCAACAGCATCGAGAAGAAGTTTCGCATAAACAAACCTGCTAAGGCGCCAATGTAGAAGTAAAAGTGAGGTTGTCTAAGAAGTAGTCAGAACGTCATTCCGAGCTTGCCGAGGAATCTCGCTCGCGTCGTGGAATGAGACCCGAACGACTGAGAGCGAGATTCCTCGGCAAGCTCGGAATGACGCCCAGGTGACTTTCTTACCTTCTAAACAGCTTCAGTCAGAAATAAGGGAGTTAAAAATTTAGAATACCGCCATTTTCTAACCTCATCAACGGCCCAACTTAGCGCCTTATTGCGGGCCGGCGGCGCTGGTTTCGGCGGCGTCGCGGCTGCGTACCCGGCCGGGCACCGACAGCAGCACGTAGAGCAGCACCGCCAGTGGAATGCCCGCCGCCCGCAGCCAGCCCACCAGCACCAAAGCGAGACTTACAAAAATAAACCGCCGCCGGTTTCCCAGCCACCGCAAATTCTTGAATTTCAGGGCAAAAAGCGGCAGCTCGGCCACCAGCAAGCCCGACAGCAACACCGTGAGCCCCAGCAGCAGCCAGGGGTTGAGAAGGAGGCGGTCCAGCCTAAACTCATTACTAGCCAGGATGAGCGGCAGCGAGGCCACTACCAGCGTGCAGGCCGGGGTAGGGAGCCCGATAAAGGAGGTCGTCTGCCGCGTGTCGTTGTTGAATTTGGCCAGGCGCAGGGCCGAGAAGATGGTGATGAGAAAAGGAAAGAACAACGCTACGTAATAGAGCCAAGCTGCTGGACCTACTATAGAATGCCAACCCGGCCGGTCGATGCCAGCCGTTGCATCTATCTCCTGCCCCATCAGATTTTGCATTATCGCCCCCGGCACCACCCCAAACGAGACCATATCAGCCAGCGAATCGAGGTCTTTGCCGATGGGCGACGACACGCGCAGCGCCCGCGCCAGTAGCCCATCGAAGAAGTCGGCCACCGCCGCCACGCCCACCAGGTAGGCGCCCATCACCAGCTCGCCCCGAAAAATAAACGTGAGCGCCAGGCACCCGCACAGCAGGTTGAGGCAGGTAACGGCGTTGGGAATGTGTCGTTTCAAAGTAGGGAGAAGCAGCTTATTACCTGGTAAGAATAGTGCCGAAAGCCTTGCTCTGCTCAAAAGACTTAATAGTTTCTTCTTCGAGCGGCGGGCGCTTCACCACGGGGTTATCGCGCCAGAAGGCGGGGTCATAAGGCTTTTGCTTGATGGCGGCGAGGTCGTTGGCTGTCGCCTCGGGGCCGGCGTAGGGCAGGCCGGTGGGGGTAGGCCGCCCGTCGTAGAAGCTCGTGAAGGATGTAACCTGCACTGGTACCGCGGGTTTAGTGCCGTACCGCACCGCCAGCGAGCCAATAGCGCGCACGTAGTTGGGCACCGCGCCCGCGGCCTGTGGCTTGAAATCAACCTCCACCGTTACCTCATTGTCCGCGAAGGCGAATCCCTGCTGCTGAGTGCTGGCATCAAGTACCCGCGTGGCGCGGGCGTGTAGCACTTGATAAGTGGTCGGGTCAATAAACAAGCTGCCGCTGACCACCGGAATCCCCGGCCAGCTGACAAACGCGACTTCGGCCACCGGCCGGCCGCCGCTCTGAGTCTGGCCCCGGTACCGCAAGGTGTAGAAGCGGGTAGGGTCGGCGTTCAGCACCGCGTGCAAGTTTGCCGTATCGGCCACTGCCAAGCCGCAGAAGGCACCTGCTTTTTTGGTATAAATCGAGAAATTCTGAAAGTCCATCAGCGCCGCCCGCGCGGCGTAGCGGCCCTGGGCCAGGCGGCTGCCGTCGAGGCCGGCAGGGCTGCTTTTTACGTCCCACACCGCTTCGAGCACCTCAGTAGGCTGGTTGCCGATGCGCGTGAATTGGCGGTAAAACGCTTGGCCGTATAGCGCCTGACCCCGCGTGCGCTGTAACTGCTGGTAGGCTTTCCTCAGTAGCGAGGCCACGTAGCTGGCCGGCTCCACGGCCGGCAGCGCGATGGGCCCGGCTTCCAGCGCCAGGGTAGGGGTAGGGCCGGCCGTCGTCACCGAGTCGCGCCCGTACCCGAGGCTGAACGCCAGCAGCTTAGCCGGCAGTTGCTTCAAGGTCAGCGCGAACTCCCCCTCCGCGTTGCTGGTAGTACCCGTGCTGGTGCCCGCCACTACCACGCTGGCGTAGGGCACGGGCTGGCGCGTTTGCTTGTCCAGCACCTTGCCGGTAATCAGGCCCTGCGCGGCGGCCACATGGCTCAGCAGGGCGCTGGCGGCCAGCAAGAAGTAGCGGGTTGCGGTCATAGCAGGGGGTAAGGAAGGGCAGCTTTTAAGTCAAAAACGGATTGCTCCGCCGCTCCGCCCCGATGGTGGTGGCCGGGCCGTGGCCGGGGAACACTACCGTTTCGTCGGGCAGAGTCAGCAGCTCGCTCTCAATGCTTCGCAGCAGGGTAGCGTGGTGGCCGCCCGGCAAGTCGGTGCGCCCGATGCTGCCCTTAAACAGCACGTCGCCCCCGATGAGCTGCCCGCCCGTCGCGTCGTAGAGCACCACGTGGCCGGGCGCGTGGCCCGGCGCGAAGCGTACTTGCAGCTCACTCTCACCCAGCTTCACTACCTGGCCGGCCGCCAGCTCGCCGGTAGGCTCGGCCGGCTCGTAAGCCGGGAAGCCGTAGGGCCCGGCGTAGGTGGGCACGGCGCGCAGCGTGGGCAGGTCCAGGGTGTGCAGCAGGAAAGGGATTTCCCCGTACTGCTTCAGCACGAAGGCATTGCCAAGCACGTGGTCGATGTGGGCGTGGGTATTGAGCAAAAACCGCACGTCGAGCTTTTCGCGCCCGATGTAGTCGCGCAGGGTCCGCTGCTCGGCTTGCGAGTAGGCGCCGGGGTCCACGATGGCCGTGGCGCGCGTAGCCTCGTCGATGAGCAGGCAGGTATTTTCGCTAAACGCGTTGAAGGTGAAGCTGACAATCCGGAGCATCTGGCAAAGATAGGTTTTGGTGCTTGGTGCTTGGGGCATCTGTCCTTGCGAGCGCAACGCAGTGGAGCGCGGCAATCCTTCCTTTACGTGAGGATAAGTAATTACAACAAAAAGGAAAGATTGCCGCGCTCCACTTCGTTGCGCTCGCAAAGACAAACGGTTTCCTGACCCTCAACTATAAATGACCGACTACGACTACCTGCTCATTGGCCACGGCATCGCCGGGGCGGTGCTGGCCCGCGAGCTGCGCGGGCGCGGCCACCGCGTACTTGTCTACGACGAGCCGCGGCCCGACGCCGCCTCGCGCGTGGCCGCCGGCCTCATGAACCCCGTGGCCGGCAAGCGCTTTGCCCTTACCTGGCGCGCCCAAGAAACCCTACCCCTCGCCGTAGCCTACTACCAGGCCCTGAGCCAGGAATTGGGCGAAGAATTCTTTCAGAACGCGCCCATTCTCAAGGTTTTCGGCTCGTTGCAGGAGCAGCAGCAAATGCTGGCCCGCGCCGCCGACGACCCCTGGCAGAGCTTCGTCGAGAAGATAGAAACGGCGCCCATTGAGCGGCCGGGGCTGCTGGCCCCGCACGGCGGCGCGTGGCTGCGCGGCGGCGGCCACCTGCGGGTCGAAGCCCTGCTCGCCGCGCTGGCCGGGGGGGGTAGGGCGGAAGGCTGGCTGCGCGAAGAAACTTTTAGTTGGGAAGCCCTCGTTAGCGACGGCACGGGCGTGCGCTACGCGCCGGGCCAGGTGCGTGCCCGGCACGTAGTATGCTGCCAGGGCGCGGCCGCGCTGGCCGGCCCGCACTTTGGCTGGCTGCCGCTCACCCCCAACCAGGGCGCGGTGCTCGACGTGGTGGTGCCCGGCCTCAGCGCGGCGCAGGTTCTCAATCGGGGAGCCTACGTGGTGCCGGGAGAAGCGGCCGGGCAGTTTCGGGTGGGCGCGACGTACCGCTGGCCGCCCTTCGCGGCGGTGCCCGGCGACGGCGACCAGCGCGAGCTGGCCGGCCGGCTGGCGGCGCTCACCGGGCTGCCTTTCGAGGTAGTGGGCGAGCGGCGCGGGGTGCGGCCCGCCGTGCGCGACCGCCGCCCGCTGCTGGGCCGCCACCCCGCCCTGCCGTGGCTAAGCCTCTTCGGGGGCTTTGGCTCGAAGGGCGTGAGCCTGGCCCCGCGCCTGGCCGCGCAGCTGGCCGCTTACCTCGCTGGTAGCGGCGAGCTGTGGCCCGACGTTAACTTAGCTCGCTATTACGCGCTTTATCCGGCGCCATGAGTTAAAGTGAGCCCGCCCGGACACCAGACCGGCCCCGTGCGGCGTTCACTCAAAAAACTGCGCCGCTGGCCCGCCGGTTGGCTTTCTGATTGCCCCGCTTCGTTCTTCCCGCTCGTAATTCTGACCCCGTTTGCTGTGAATTTTTTCCATCTTTTCCGCCGGGGTGCCGCCGGCCTGGCCCAGGGCCGGGGGGCCGTGGTAGTGCCTTTGCTCGTGTTGGCGGGGGTAGGGGCCATGCCCGCCCAGGCCCAAACCGCCCAGGAGCCCTTCGGCCGGGTGCGCATTCAGTATAAGAAATTCAACTGGCAAGAATATTCGACCCAGAATTTCAACGTCTTTTTTTACGAAGGCGGCGAGGCCAGCGCCCGCCGCACGGCCGAGTATGCCGAGCAGGAGCTACAGCGCATTACGGCGCTGGTGGGGTACTTTCCCTATAGTAAGACCACGCTCATGCTCTACAACTCGGTGGGCGACCTGCGGCAGAGCAACATCGGCCTGCCGGTGGCCAATGCCGTGAATGGCGGCGAGGCCCAGCTGACGCGCCAAACCAAGGTGGAAGTCGCCTTCACGGGCCGCCAAACCGACTTCAAGCGCGAGCTGAGTTACCAGCTAACCCAGGTGCTGCTCAACGATATGATGTACGGCGGCTCGCTGCGCGAGGTGCTGCAAAGCAACTACCTGTTGCAGTTGCCCGACTGGTTTATCAGCGGCGCGTCGTCGTACGCGGCCGAGGGCTGGAGCGTGGACATGGACGCCTACATGCGCGACATGGTGCGCCAGTACCCGACCGGCAACCGCACGGCGCCGTTCTTCGTGCGCAACCAGCGCCTGGCGGGCCACAGCATCTGGAACTACATTGCCGAACGCTACGGCTACGGCACGGTGCAGAACGTGCTGAACCTCACGCGCATTACCCGCGACGTAGAAGTGGGCATCTCGTCGTCGCTGAACGTGCCGTACAAGGTGTTTTTGCGCAACTGGGTCAATTATTACCGCGACATCAACCGGGGCGAAACCTTGTCGGCACTGGTGGTGCCCACCGAGGCCAACCGCCTCAGCACCCGCAACAAGCGCGGCCTGGCCGTGTATTCGCAGCCCGTGTTCAGCCCCGACGGCCAGCACCTGGCCTACGCCGCCAATGAGCAGGGCCGCTACCGGGTGGTCGTGACCGACCGCGCCGGCGCGCACCGCCGTACCATCGTGCAGGCCGGCTACCGCACCCCCGACCAGCAGGTGGAAGCCCGCCTGCCGGTGCTGGCCTGGCGCGGCAACTCGCAGCTGGCCGTGGCCGAGATGAAGCACGGCCGCATGGCCCTGCACGTGCATAATACCACCGGCCTGGCCGTGCTCGACCGCCTGCGCGGGGCCTTCCAGCTGCGCCAGCCGGCTACCATCTTCGCGCCCTATGCCCAGGTGCTCGATATGAACTACTCGGCCGATGGCAAGGCGCTGGTATTCACGGCGGTGAAGAATGGCCAGAACGACATTTACCTGCTGCGCGCCGGCAGCCGCCAGCCCGAAAAGCTGACCGACGACCTGTTTGACGACCAGCAGGCGGTGTTTTTACCCAACGGCCAGGAAATCGCCTTCAGCTCGAACCGCTACCTCGACTCGACGGGGCGGGCCCGCCCGGCCACGTTCCCCAACGTAGTCAACAACTACGACCTGTTTATCTGCCACCTCGACGGCCGCGCCGTGCCGATTGAGCCGCTCGTAAGCACTATCTCGAACGAAACCCGGCCCCGGCCGCTCTCCGACGACGAGATTGTGTACCTGGGTGAGGAAAACGGCATTCGGGGCCTGTACCGCTACTCGCGCAAAACCGGCCAGCACCAGCCGGTGAGCAGCTTTGCCACTAATATTCAGGATTTTGACTACAGCCTGCCGCAGGGCACGCTGGCCTTCGCGGCGCAGGTGCAGGCCCGCGACCTGCTCTACCTCTACCCCCATTTTGAGCTGCCCGCCAGCCTGACGTTGGGCAAAACCGCCCGCCAGCAGATTCTGGAATCGCGCTCGCGGCCGGCTCCCACCCCGGTGCGGCCCGCGGCGCCGGCCCCTACCCCCCCCGTGCCGGCCGCCGCGGCCACCACTACCGAAACCGCGCCGACCACCGCCACGGCTACTACTCCCGCTGGCACTGCTACGCCCGCGGCTACCGCGCCCGCCAGCGCTGCGCCGACTACGGCCGCCGCCCCAACTGCTACGACGCCCGCGGCTACTACCCCCACCCCGGCGGCCAGCGCGCGCGGCACCGCCCCGCTCAACCCTAACAACTACCAGTTTGAGGAAGATGAGGACGTGGCGCCCGTGCGGCCCCGGCGCAATGCCAAGGCTGCTGTCGTGAATGCCCCGCGCATCGCGGCGCCCACCATCACGGGGCCTTATCGCTACGATACGCGCTTCATGGCCGACAACCTGATAACGGGCATCGCCATCGACCCGCTGCTGGGCTTCGGGCTGTCGCTGCAAGCCAACTTGTCGGATGCGTTTGAGAATCACCGCTTTCAGGCGGGTATTTTTGGGAAGCTCGACTTGCGCACCAGCAATATTAACGTGTCGTACACCAACGTGACGCGCCGCTTCGACTGGACCATTGCCTACCAGAAGCAGGCGTACTTTTTTGACCCCACCGGCTCGGGGCAGCTGCTGCGCTACGGCCGCCACTCCCTCGCGCCGACCATCGCCTACCCCCTCACCCACAACCTAAGCCTGCGCGGTGGCCCCCGCTACGACAATATTTCCCGCTCGCTCACGGGTACGGCATCAACGGAATACGACCTGACGCGCAACTACGCGGGCTACAACGCGGAGCTGGTGTTCGACAACTCGCGCGTAACGGGGGTGAACATGCTGGTGGGCACGCGCCTGAAGGCCGGCGTGCTCCAGATGAGCGACGTGAGCAGCAAGGCCAATAACTTCGGCAAGTTTTACATCGACCTGCGCCACTACCAGAAAATCCACCGCCAGATAATCTGGGCCAACCGCGCCAGCTACGGGCAGTTTTTTGGCAATGCGCAGTCGGGCGCCAACCCGCAGGTTTTCCGCCTCGGCGGCATGGACAACTGGGTGAACCAGAACTACGCCGACCAGCAGCTGCTGACGCCGGCCGGCCAGAGCGCGCCCGACCCCACCACCATGTTCTACCAGCAGTTTGTGACCAACCTGCGGGGCTTCGACCTGAGCAAGCGCACGGGCTCGCGCTACGTGCTGTTTAATAGTGAGCTGCGAATTCCCATTGTGCAGTATCTCGCCAACCGGCCCATCTACTCGGGCTTCTTCCGCAACCTGCAGTTCATCGGCTTCTTCGACGCGGGCACGGCCTACAACGGTACCAACCCCTTTGGCGAAGACAACTCCAACAATACCATCAAGTTCGGGGCCCCCGGCAACATCTTCTCCGGCACGGTCACCAACTTCAACAACCCTTTCCTGATGGGCTACGGCGTGGGCGTGCGCAGCACGGTGCTGGGCTTCTACACCAAGTTTGACCTGGCCTGGGCCCGCGAAAACTACGTAACCTCCAGCCCCAAGCCCTATTTTACGCTCGGCCACGACTTTTAAATAATTTGGAATGAAGAATGAGGAATGAATAATTATTTAAATGTTAATTCTTCATTCCTCATTCTTCATTCCAAATTATCTTTGCCCCGTGTCGCTACCCGCTGAAATCTGGCTGTTGCTGCTGAAAGACTTGCGTCTGGAGTGGCGGCAGCGCAGCGCGTTGGGCGGACTGCTGCTCTACGTGGGCGGCACGGTGTACGTGAGCTACCTCAGCTTCAGCTTTCGCGGGGGCGCGCCGCCGGCCCCGGCCTGGAACGCGTTATTCTGGGTAATTCTGCTGTTCGCGGCGCTGGGCGCGGCCGGGCGCGGGCTGGCCCAGGAGTCGGCCGGCCTGCGGCTATATTATTACACCGTGGCGCGGCCCGAGGCCGTGGTGCTGGCCAAGATTATCTACAACGCGTTGCTGCTGCTGGCCTTGGCGGTGCCGGGGCTACTGCTTTACACGCTGCTGCTCGGCAACCCCGTGCAGGACTGGCCGCTGTACAGCCTCAGCATTGGGCTGGGCGCCGTAAGCCTGGCCTCGTCATTGACGCTGGTGGCGGGCATCGCGGCGCGGGCGGGGCAGGGTGGGGGCGGCACGCTGCTGGCCGTGCTGGGCCTGCCGGTGCTGGTGCCCGTGCTGCTGCTGCTGGTGAAGGTGAGCAAAAACGCCCTCGATGGCCTGCCCTGGGATGCCAGCCAGAGCGCCGTAATTACGCTGGTCGCGCTGAACTTTATCGTGGGCGCGGTGTCTTATCTGTTGTTTCCGTTCCTGTGGCGTAGCTAGGTCATTTAACAGTTAACAATTATTATTTAACAGCTTTTCAAAGGTTGTAGACGGTTAATTATTGATTGATAACTGATTGACTATTAACTGATAATTGTTAAATGTTAACTGATTTGCCACTGCAAGCCTTTGCCCGCCACGACGAAGCGCCCGACGGTGAGTTCTACCGCTTCGAGCGCCTCGTGACGCATATCGACCCCGGCGCCGTAGCGGCCGTAACGCAGCTTTACCGACAGTTTTTGCCGGCCGGCGGGGCCATTCTGGATTTGATGAGCAGCTGGGTCAGCCACCTGCCCGCTGAAGTTGCCTACCCCCGCGTAGCTGGCCTGGGCCTGAACATGACCGAGCTGGCCCACAACCCGCGCCTCACCGAGCGCCGGGTGCAGGATCTGAACCAGCAGCCTACCCTGCCCTACGGCGACCACGAGTTTGACGGCGCCGGCATCTGCGTATCGGTGCAATACCTCACGCAGCCGGTGGCGGTGTTTGCCGAGCTGGCGCGGGTGCTGCGGCCGGGCGCGCCGCTGGTGGTCACCTTCTCCAACCGCTGCTTTCCCGACAAAGCCATTTTTGCCTGGCAAACCCTCGACGACACGGGCCACGTGCGTCTGGTGCAACACTACTTTGAGGCGGCCGGCTTTGGCCCCGCCGAAGTATTTGCGCACCGGCCCAAGGGCGGCGACCCGCTCTACGGCTTGGTGGGTAAAGCTCCCATAAATGATTTGATAATTGCTCACTGATAATTGATAATTGACATGAAGTGGTGGAAATACCTGGCCATTGGGCTGCTGCTCTACACGGCCGTGATGGGCTTGCTGGGCCACGTGCCGCGCCTGGCTATCCTCAACGAGACGGAGCGCAACCTGTACTTTCACGTGCCGATGTGGTTCGGGATGACCATAATTTTGCTGGCGTCGGTGGTCAATTCCATTCGCTACCTGCGTAACCCGAGTCCGCGCCTTGATATCCTGGCCCACGAGTCGGCCAAGACGGGCATTCTGCTGGGCGTGCTGGGGTTAATGACCGGCAGCCTGTGGGCGCGCTACACCTGGGGCACCTGGTGGACGACCGACGTGAAGCTGAACGGCGCGGCCGTGACCATGCTTATCTACCTGGCCTACCTGGTGCTGCGCGGCGCGGTGCAGGACGAGCAGCAGCGCGCGCGGCTTTCGGCCATCTACAATATTTTTGCGTTCGCGGCGGCCATTCCACTCTTATTTATTATGCCGCGGCTGGCGTCGGCGTCGCTGCACCCCGGCATGGGCGGCAACCCCGGCTTCTCGAAATACGACCTTGACAGCGCCATGCGGATGGTGTTCTACCCCGCCGTGATTGGCTGGACGCTGCTCGGCGTCTGGATTACGGAAGTGGCTTGCCGCCTGGCCTTTGTGGAAGAAAAGCTTTATGAAAATCAGCCCGATGAAAAACAACTCGCGTAGCCGCACGCTCGCCCTGCTGCTGCCCCTGCTACTGCTGGCCGGCGCGGCCCTGGCCCAGACCAACGCCGTGGCCGCCGACCAGCCCGAGATGGCCGACGCTTTGCGCGCCAGCGGCAAAATCTACGTGGTGGTGCTCGTCATTGTCATTATCCTCAGCGGTTTGTTGGCCTACCTGGTGCGCCTCGATGGCAAGGTGAGCCGCCTGGAGCGCGAGTTGGAGGAGCGGTAAGTAACTTTACAGGAGCGTTATGAAAAAGTCACACATTTTTATCCTGGTGATAATCGCGGCCGCGGTTGGCATCATCATCAGCACCATGTCGGATGCCAGTACGTATTCGACCTTCACCATTGCCCGGCAGCAGGCGGCGGCCGGTAACCCGGCCAAAGTGCACGTAGTGGGCACCCTGCCCCGCGACGCCGACAAGCGCCCCGTGGGCCTGGAGTACAACCCGGTGGTGAACCCCAACTACTTCGCCTTCACGATGATGGATACCCTGCACGTGGCCCAGCGCGTGGTGTACCGCAACCCCAAGCCGCAGGACCTTGACAAGTCGGAACAGGTAGTAATCGTGGGCGCCATGAAGAACGGCGTTTTCGAAGCCGACCAGATTCTGACCAAGTGCCCCAGCAAGTACGTGGAGAAAGACCTGGGCAAAACCGGCCCGCCCGCCACGGCCATGAACAACTAGCTAGGTATAAGGCATATAAGAACGTCATGCTGAACGCAGTGAAGCATCTCGCTCGAATCGTTGGATTACTAAATCCAACGGCGCGGGCGAGATGCTTCATTGCGTTCAGCATGACGTTCTTTTTGGAATTGTTGTGTTTTCAGAGCCACGCCCAGGTGGCCAACGACAACATTGAAAACCGCCGGGGGCTGCGCGCCGACGAAACCATCACGTCCAGCACCGTGGGCTGCACCGTGCAGCGCGGCTGCGTAGACGAGCGCCTGACCGGCAAGTGCATCGAATACCACAACGACCAGTGGTTTGAGTTTCGGCCGGCGGTGGCGGGCACCTACTACGTCAATATTGGCGGGCAGCGCTGCCGCGACGTGCGCGGGGTGCAGCTGGTGGTGCTCACGGGCACGCCCTGCCAGCCGGCCACGTACCGCATTCTGTCGTGCACCTCGCTCGGCACGCAGGACGACCTGTTTGTGCCGCTGCCCAACCTGCGAGCCGGCCAGCCCTACCTGCTCGATATCGATGGCTACCTCAAAGACTACTGCACCTTTACGCTGCAAGTTAGCGGGCAGGCGCGCGGGCTGCCGGTGGTGCCCGCGCCCGCCGTGCCGCCGGGCCTGCCCCCCATGAGCCGGGTAGTGACGCTGAGCTGGCAGGTGCCCGATTCGCTGGCCGCCGCCCGCTACTGCCGGGTGCTGCGCCGCGAGGTACACGAGTTCCGGGCCCGCGAAATCCGGCGCGAGCCACTGACCATCAATACCTACGGCCGGCGCCGCGCCGCGTACACGCTTACTGATACGCTGCCCGCGCCCGGCCAGTACCTCTACCAGGTAGTGGCCGAGGGCGAGCCCGCCGACGGCCCGCCCTCGCTGCTGCGGCAGCAGTGGCTGGCCTATAGCCAGCTGCGGCCCATTATGCCGGGGGCGGTGGCTGCCGGGAGTGCGTTCCTCACCTTGCCGCTTGAGCGCTACCCCCGCCGGGCGCAGCTGGCCATCGTGGTCAGCAACCCCGAAACCGGGCAGGTGCTGCGCCGGCTGCCGCTAGCCGTGACTACCCCCGGCCAGGGGCGCCTGTATGCCCAGCCCTGGCTCGACGCGGGCCTGCGGCAAGTAGCAGTGGCTATTACCTGCTACCCGCCGCGCGGCACCGCCTATACCGAGCACCTGCTGCTACCCCTGGTGGCTGCCGGGCAGTAAGTAGCCGGGTAAGGATTTCATAAGCGCTGG
>JAABUK010003449.1_pt1 | contig 26696 bp, 32 predicted proteins | sample 5559141 | NCBI WGS metagenome assembly JAABUK01 (sample SAMN10711869, study PRJNA513367) | rock metagenome | isolation source: Antarctica rocks | place: Antarctica: Victoria Land, Pudding Butte nord | collected 2016-01-03
TTCGCGACTCAGTTTGTCCGTGATCGCATCTGTGTTGGTGAGACGGCAGGAAAGTACCCCCGGTCGATCAGGGTCACCAATTCGATATGTGGAGTCAAGAGGGATTGTATTTCAACATCAAACACGGCTATCTCGGTGAGCACCTGCTCAGTCTTATGACATTGAAGGTCATTGTGACACACTGGTCCGAAAAAGTCTGCCCGATGCAGAGGCTGTGGTCCGTGGACACAAATCAGGTCTTTTCACATCAGCAGACTACAACAACTTGTGCCAGTGTGAGACCTTAGAAGACATTAAGCTGCACTTGGTGAGCGTGATGCACACCTACAGAGATTTTGTCAGCCGGCGTATCGGTCAGTACACAGTAACAGTACACAGTTGAGTTATAACTTGACTGTGCACTCTCCTGCAGAGTGGATCTGACTATGGTCCATACTTGGCCAATGAAGCATCTCCACTGCACACGACTACCATTGTCGAGAGATGCACAGAGAAGTTGGTGGATGACTGGAATCGTATGCGGGCAAATGTGAGTGACAGCGCGTTTCCCTGTGCTGTATCAGATAGCCTGCGTTAGCATTCCTTGCACATGATCTGTGTTCACCCAGACCAAAAATCACACCAAGTCTGGCAAAGTGGCACCAGTTAGTTTAGCTGTATCAGATCGCCTGCTTGCAGCTGCAGTATCATGCAGTCTCTGTCTCTTGGTGCAGCTATTGCCCTTACACATGCGTAGACTCGAGTGAACGTCACTCAAGCTTATAAAGCACACAGTACATTGCAAGCATGAGGCACGCTGATTGCACTTCAAGCATACTGACCACATTTGACTGAAACAATGCAGGCTGATGAGCCCCTAGGAACCTTCCTGGACTACTGCACCTATGGACACATGATCGACAATGTGGTGCTCCTAGTCACTGGCACTCTGCATGAGCGTGATGTCACGGTGAGCACATGCATTCATGCCTGTCATGGCAGAGGACATTGCATTGTACAATGTTGTCCTCTCCTTGTCAATGGTAGCAGCCATTGCTAGGCTTGCTGGCTACACTGCCCGTGCATTGCTCTGCTTTGGCAGGTGGTGAACTGCAAAGGGACCCTCTTGCCAGAGCAGGGTCCCTTTGCAGCTCACCCATGCAGTGCTTTGTAAGTAATGGCCTGGCTTGGTCATGAGGCTGTACTACAGCCTTTGCCATAGCCGCCATATGCTACACTCTGTACATTTGCATGATTTGCCACCAGAGGTTCACTGTGCTGTGACTAATTATATCAATAATAGTAAAAATTACACCGCTTGCCAGCTGAGGATCAGCTAGGTACGTGCAGGATAAGTCTTGTCTCTGCAGAGCAGCCTGTCTTGTGCATCGTTTTGTGTGTGACTGCAGTCAGTGTGATGCAGGAATTACTGGACAAGTGCCATCCTCTGGGCATGTTTGACAGCATCAGCACCCTGGCCGTGGCCTCCAACATGCGTGAGCTGTACAGACTGGTTCTGGTGGACACGCCCTTGGCTCCATACTTTGCTGAGAGCCTCACATCAGGTTTGTGCCGCTGCTCACACTGCTCTTCTCAGTCCCAAACCGTCTATTTCAGTTCAGAAACACCGTCGGTGCACTAGAAAAATCTAAGCTCAGAAACGCCTGGGGACAGTAAAAACGCGTTTCTATGTTGGGGGGATGTTTAAGATAGTGCCAGGCATCTGTAGCTGCTCACAGCTTGTTTGGCTCCTGTGTATTTGGAAAGATAGTAGTAGTGCAGGCTGTCATAGTGAACTGTGCATGGCTGAAGCAGGTTATCAGCAATTTATCTCTGCAGCTCAGCAGTTTGCCTTGTACATTACACTTGATCATGTGACTCAATGCATGTGACTTGATCCACATGGTGCGTATGCAGAGGACCTGGATGAGATGAACATAGAGATCATGCGTAACACACTGTACAAGGCGTACCTGGATGACTTTGCCAAGTTCTGCAACAAGATGGGTGGCAGCACAGCAGCAGTCATGGGAGACCTCCTCAGCTTTGAGGTGTGCTCACTGCATCATAACATGTCTGTCTGCCTGTCCGTCTGTTTGTGTCTGGGGAGCATAACAATCCTTCACATCTTGCCCCTTTGGCTGCATGTATGATACTGCGCTCTGTCTTGTGGTCGTGCACTGTGCGTGTTGATTGCTTGTGGTGCAATGCATCTGTCCTTCAGCACAGCACTGCAAGGTATTGCACCACTGCACAGGGTTGGCGTTTCTTGACCCCCATGCTTGTCTAGACATGGCATGCCACCTGCCCATTCCCTGCGTCATACTTCTGCCAAGAGTTGTTCACACTCGGCAATGTGCTACAGCATCGCAAGTCTGCGCGTGCAAGAAAGGCACTCAAGGCGTGTTGATCTGCAGGCTGATAGGCGTGCTCTGAACATTACACTGAACAGCATTGGGACTGAGCTGACCCGGGATGACAGGCGTAAGCTGTACAGCAACTTCGGCCTGCTGTACCCTCACGGCCACTATGAGCTAGCTGGCGCTGAAGACTTTGACCAGATCCGCAGTGCAATGGAAAAGTGCCCTCCCTACCAAGCTATCTTCACAAAGGTGGGCTCAGTAACTCCCTTGCTTTACTGCTGTGCTCTCATGCTGTGCTGCAAAAGTAGTGGCTTATTTTAATGACTCACAGACTGTCCGCCTTGTGTCACACCCTTGATGGTCCATAGCTGACAATGTATGTGTCATGAGATATGCAGTCATGTCTGGACCGAATTGACTTGCGTCGCACGTACCTGATGCCTGCTGGCTAAGTACATGTTTTAATTATTATTATTATTATTATATGCAGTCATCTGCAGGCAGCCTGTATTCGTTGCATGCAGCTTCCACCAACAAATGGCAGCAACTTGCATGTTGATCGCTAGCGGGCAAAACTCATAATTAACAACAAAAGGATAAAAGAAACAGCGCGGAATTTGTGCTTCGAGAGTCAGCTTACACATGTGATGATTGGACCAAGTCCTCTTATATTCTCCGTTGCACTTTGTTGCATCAACAATTCTATTTGACCACAGAAATGCCTCTCATTGTTTTGCATCCCGTCTGCAGATGGGATTGGGTGAGAACCAGATGTTGGACAAGATCCTGTACGAGGAGGAAGTGCGCCGCTGCATTTTCACCTTTGACCAACAGTTTCACTTTGCAACCTTCTTTGCATACATGAGATTAAGGGAGCAAGAGATCAGGAATATCATGTGGGTCTCTGAGTGTGTAGCTCAAGACCAGAAGGCCAGGATCACTGATGGCATTGTATATTTGTTTTAGCTTGTTACTCACTCGTCTCATTCTGTTGATGTCATTATGTAGTCACAGCAAACATCAAGCGATGTTGCTGCATAGCACCCTCCCGACATTAACGAGCTGCTTGAGCCTTGCTGTTGTGTTTGCTGTGGCAAAGTACCTGCCGTGCCTTCTGAAATCCATTTGATATGCAGACATTCTAGATCACCTCAAATTACCTGTGTTTCATCATCTGCTGGCTTTGCTTGCCGAACTTTTGCAGCATCAAACTTTGCGGCATGTGAGTGAAGGAACTAGTTACTGTAACAGTACTGTTACAATAGCATTGCGCATCAAAATAGTTGCCATCAACATGTATCACATAGGCCGGGCTGAAGAGCTACGTCACATGAGCAGAACAAGTACTGGTCTCACGCCCACATAGTCGTCTGCAGCAATTCAGAAACCAGCATTCACACTCGAAGGCCACCACAGGTGACGCAAACATCTGGTGAAACCCAGTGCAATACAGAAACCCCTGAGTGGGTTGACTCTAATAGCACCTAGCAAAACCTTGGAACTGTAAGAAAATCACAGCTGAGGTACTCATCAGTCCTTCCAAGCACAATGATGGCCATCATATCTGCACAATCTATGTTTACCAACATGAAGATTGTGCAGATCTGGTCAAACCATGTGTGAGCTCACTCTTCGAGGTTGTCACAGCATGATCAGGAAGCTGGGTATCACAACATACACTTCATCTCAACACTGGCACCACAAAAATATCGCAACTTGGGCTAAATTACCACACTACATCAGCTGTGCTGTATGAAGCCACGTCATAAAAGGCAAGGCAACAGTCAGTACCAGCAGGACAACCTGTGCCTTTGAAGCATTACTTCCAAAATCAGCTCTAAAGACTAAGCCCTACCTTTGCAGCAGGTGCTGTCATTGAAAACAACAGCCACCTTTGACAAAATTGCTCCTACGCTCTGAGACATCTTTGGACTGAAGTCTGATTTCTACGTTTGCAGGAATCGCGGGGCCGCATACACTCTGCAATCGTGCGGGAATGGCAAATCCATTTTCAGTCAGCCAGGTCAGATCAAAAGTCCATTGCTCTTTGCCTCGCTTTAGCACCAGAGATCTGACATAGTTGAGATAGTCTTCTGCCTCACTGATGCACCACCTACAATCGAACAAAATGTCACTTGCAAGCATCCTTTGTTAACACCAAATGCGCACAGCTTAGATTTCAGACTTGATGTTCAAGCCAGACCTGTTGAGACCTCAAAAGGAAGCGTATTTTGCCCTGTGTATGGCAGCACAGATGCCTACGGCTTGTCACATGGATGCACATACACATGCAGGCAATAAAGCACAGCACATCACAGCACAGCACAGCACAGCGCAGCACAGCACAGCACAGCACAGCACAGCACAGCACAGCACAGCACAGCACAGCACAGCACAGCACAGCACAGCACAGCACAGCACAGCACAGCACAGCACAGCCCACCACCATGCCATGTCTACATGCTATCATGTCTTTCCTTCCTTGTCATTGACAACAAAGCAGCACACGCCCTTGACCAGTCCAGCAATAATTTGCACTCACTCATTGATGTGCTGCAGCAGTGTCACGGCGTGCTGTCTGCTTGGGTCGCTTGGCATGCAGCAAGGGTCCAAGTGCTTCACAGCGCACACTTGTGGGTGAGCAGCAGCAAAGCCCATGAGCTTGACGACTTGGTAGCCCTCATAGAAGCGCCACCTCTCACGACACTGCAGCTGCCCAACAGGCCCACACTCCCGACACCTGAATGCAGTCATTCGTTTGTCAGGTGCATGTCTTTTCTCAGCTCTTGGGGATACATGACTGCAGTCATGCATTTATCAACTCTGTGTCCTTCCCCTAGCTCTCTGGAATACAGAAAACGTCCCTTGGACAGTGTGAGTTTACACTAAACAACGCCTGGGGACAGTTGAAATGTTGTTTTACACCGAGAAGCCCATGCTGTGTCACTTGCTGAGGAGAGAAAGTGAGTTCACAAGGATCCTCAATGACGAAATTTCATGACTGAAAGCCTTCCTTTTGTTTGATTTTCCTGCCAGGCATGTAACAGATGAAGCGTGTGTCACACCACGCTGCTTCTGGCCCGATTACGCTGCAAGACATGCCAGTAGTAATGCACCTGTAGCCTGCTTGTTGCAGAGTCACAGCCTGAACAGCTTCCCAGTCGTCAGGATTCAGGGCTTCGTCGATGCGTGCATATGAGGCCAGGTTGGCAGGTATGGTGTCAACAGTCAGCGGTGGAAGCTCCGGCCTGCAGGCTACCTGCATGCAAACCACAATGCACGTAAAGCAGGGGTAGACAAGGGATAGACAATGGGCAGACAAAGGGTAGACAAGGGGATAGACAATGGGCAGACAAGGGGCAGACAAGGGGTAGACAATGGGCAGACACGGGTTAGGCAAGGGGTAGACAAGGGTTAGGCAAGGGGTAGACAATGGGCAGACAAGGGGTAGGCAAGGGGTAGACAATGGGTAGACAAGGGGGAAACAAGGGGTAGACAAGGGGTAGACAATGGGCAGACAAGGAGTAGACAATGGGTAGACAAGGGGTAGACAATGGGTAGACAATGAGCAGACCATGGAACAAGAGAAGAGGAATAGTAGATAGCGCAGCAAAGGTGACAGGTAAAGCTTCACAGCACAGAAAACAAATGACAATAGGCAGACCCTGCGACAAGAGAAGAGGAATAGTAGATAGCGCAGCGAAGGTGACAGTTGAAGACTCACAGCACAGTAGGCAAATGACAGGACATTTGCACCAGGTGGGCAGGTGGGCAGCAATGCTGCTTCGTATACTGCAAAGTCAACGCTGTCACGGACATGCGCCAAGCTCATGACAATGCGCCACAGCATTCACAACCAAGTTACAGACTCATGGGTCACACGAGCAGGTCGTCCTGTAGACAAATGAACAGAAGGACAGACAGGACTTTTCGTCAAGACAAACAGTAACATGCGCATGTTCAACTGCTCATGCAGCGTCTTGATCACACAGCTCAGTTGCTGCAGAATGGCCCGGACAAGGGCTGGCAGTGTCATACAAGGAGGCAGAAGCAAGGAGGGATACACACAAGCAGACAGACTCAGCAAGCTTACTGTGAGTCGCCAAAGACTAGCTGCATCTTGACTGACAGCATACACATGGCCGCATGTGGTATCGTTTACAAATCTGGTAATGTGGCGACGCGGAACATATCCCAACAGCTGTCCCTTCAGGCTCATAACAGCAACTGAATCTGGAGAACTGATGTTGTCGAACCTCTTCACCATCATCACACCATCATCTGCAATGAACTTGCTGAGTTATGCTCACCACAATTACCTTTGCTGACTTCTCACTAAGAATGCTATGACACTCTACGCAGCGGAAATTCTCATGCTGGCAATTGCTTGTAAGGCATGTGCATGCATGTGCTGCCCTGAACTGGATGCTTCTGAATGACTGGCATTGCACAGGACTATTCATGCAGCATGTACATTCTCCTGTGATGCAGTGACAGAAGATTTGCAGCATGGTGGTGCAAAGGTATGCAGGTTGGAAGTGTACCAGGCTGTAACTCCTGCACAGCTCTTGCTGGTTCCCACAGCTGACATTGAAACGACTCCACTGGTAGGTCTCCGGCGGCTGTCAGTCTAGCGTCCACAGGTGAGAGGCCTTGCAGCTGTATGGATCTGAGGCTGTCAATCATCAGCTGCTTGGCCTTAACTCTGGACTGCGCTAAGGCTTCAGGCTGCTCGCTTGCACTAGCGCGTGCTGGCATTTGCTGCTGCTGCTGCTCATGCTCAGCAATGCCATGTGGCATTCGATCACTCAATCTGGGGGCTCTGCTGAAATGGTGTCAGTAGCAAGCAGTCAGGCTGGGAGGTCAGGGCAGAGCTTTCGACTCTGCCTGGTTGAAGCTGATGCTATGTCAAAGCAGATGCTGCAGTGATAAACGCATCAGCCACACCCCTTGCAGCCTGCATGTGAATGGCTACTTTGAGGTGCAGGGTAGCTAACCTGAGTTCCCCTGCAAACTGACTCTGACAATGCAAGATGTGGGGCTGTCAAGACGTGTGAGATCCACATCAAGACGTGATTGCCTCTGACAATGCAACAAAGAACACCCCAGGCCAACAGAGCGCAACCCAGCTCAGGCTGTGCCTGGGCTGCACCCTGCATCCTGTCGGCGCAAAGTTCTCACAGCATGGACTTGACAAGCAATTACCATGTGTTGTTGAGGACGAGCCCGAGCCGTCAAAATCCAGGTAACGCTCGCTAGGGCTATGCTTTATGCTGACACTTCCGATTTGTTAAGCTGACTAGACAGAGTCTGGGTTGCACTCGCGCCAAAAGAAGTACCCACGAATAATCTCATGGTAATAAATGTCACCAAGCGACTGACAAGTACATGATTGGCGTTCAACCAGCTGCGCTGGGAGTTTGCGTCGCCATCCCAAACGTCACGTCGATATCTTTGGCTTCACGTGCAAATCACGTGCTTGATCGGTGAGATAAATTACTCATCTGCAGATCTGGCTTTGGGCTGCTGAGCGTTGTAGCGCTCAAACGATAAGACTTGATGCTTGCGACCACGGACACATGCTCATGCTGCAAATACTACCCATACTTTTGCGTGTAGACTGTCAACTAAGTGGGTGCTCAAGTTTTTGCAGCACCGCGTGTGTACAGCCAGACTCTTAGCTCATCATAGAAACTAGTTCTGAAAACCGAACATCTTGAGCAGTTCCTGCACTAGTGCACATGGCACATGTACAGCACGCAGCAATTTCAGATTGACTCTAGCCAAGTATGAGTTGCTCATATTGTTGAACCATAAACACACAGTGTTTCACAGGACAGCTTTTTATGCTTCTATATGCTATTCAGCAGGGCTGTATTTGCTTGGCACAGGCACTACACCTGGCTCATTGTGTTACACTCCTGACAGTTGCGTCACTAGCTCCAGCATGTTCACTGCTCATACAGCCAGTCTCTGTCTGACACTCCTACGCTTTTTGCATTGCTTCAGAGGCTCGCTGTGTGCGTGTAGGCATACCACAGTGCAAACACTGAGTGTAATGCATCCTGATTGTTCTCGTTTTCAAACTTCAAGCAAAGATTTCAAAGACAGTTGTGCCAGCATATTACAAGTGTGCACAGCAAGGCAAGATTTCGTTGTTGTCCTTGCAAGAGTTGGTTGCTATTGTTGTAGCATCAATACTCATCAGACCGGAAACAGAGACACCAAGCCTGCTTAAGCAGCTAAGCTCATGTCAACACATTGTGCTGTGGAAGCATCTCAGCCAAAAAATATCGCGGGAGGCCCCCATGAGAGCTGCTACCAGCCCACAAACTCTCATGTCAAGCGCGCAGAGCACGGAAGTGTATGAAACACCAAGAGTATCAACATGCTCATTTCCTGTAGCGCTCATGAATCAAGCTGATCTGACAACTTCTATGCTGCTGTGTATATTCATGACACTTTACACTCAAGCAATTGCTTGCAAGATCATCACCACTGGGCATGCAGTTTGAAAAGAGGTGCAGAGCATCATGCTCATGTGACCCTGTGCAGCTTGCACAGGAGTATGCGTATTCTAGAGCGTACCTGTATTGTCTTTCAGACTCAGAAGCATTGCAAATGCACCAGCTGGACACTGCAGCGATAGCAACAGACGCTTGAGTGCTCGTGGATGGCAAAAGTCCTGCAGCAAGCAGTGCCAACATGATGCAGGCACCGGCCTGATTATGAAGCTTGCTTCCTTGGTAGATTGGATCTCAGATGCACATACCCAAGGACGCACTGATTTGCCTGAATTCAGCTTTGAAGCTTGCTTGTTGCCTGCTTACAGTATGTAAGCCTAGGCCTGTCAGAAATGTCTGAGGCTTATCAGGTCAGACTTATCAGGTCAACAAGTCTGCAGGATTGGACCTCATAACATCAATGTAGATATCTAAAACAAGATCTTCAGACCATGCAGTATACCGGTGTGTGGCAGTGCATGTATATGTGGCATGGTGCAGAGGCGCAAAGGCATTACATGCTGACCAACCAGGACACTTTAGGGGTCATCTCATTAGCCAATGAGCAGTCATCAGGATTGGGTCCATGGACAATTCAACATAGAGACCAGACAATCTGTGCATTGGATGTTTAAGGCGTTCGAAACTATTTCTATCTGGCAATCATGATCAATATCTACCGGTAGAGCACCAAAGGAAACTGATTAGCAATATTGACATTAATGTCAATGAATGAGGGTCCTAGACTGCGGCGCTACAAGCTCTGATCTGTGTAGCTCTACTCAGTTGCCAAGCTACAAGAGGACTGGTCAACACAATTTGTCTTAGAACACTTTGAGGTCAAACGCATGTGGTCAGATGAGATCATTCAGCACGAGCTTCCACGTGCGGAGAAAGCTAGCTTGGCAAGCGCGGCCGCTACAGCTCGATTGCTGCAGTGCAGAGCGCAAGGCCAAGGTGACAGGTAGGCACATTTCGCGTCCGTTCAAATGTGCATTGGCTGCAAAGTGGCCTCGATCACTGTTCCTCCTGTTGGGATCTTGACCTATTTGCGACTTCACCGGGTTTGCAACTGTATGACACAATATCTGACGCGTCCCAACCCAAGGAGCATCCCTCCGGGCGGACCTTTCGTGGTGACGCAGGGTGATACGCGTGAGCCGCAGTGAACGGAATGAAGTCTGGCATGGCCCTGCGCCTCGCATTCTCACTGCTGAGCCTGTGGGTCACCGTCGTCAGGGCCAAGGTCACGGAGGGTCCCTGGTTGACAAACGGGGCGCCTGTACCCATGGATGGCCTTCGAGTGACGACACTTGGGTCTGGAACTCCTGACGTACGCAAAGATCAAGTCTCCTCAGGTTTCCTGCTAGAGCTTGGGAACGGTGACAAGTTCATCTGGGACTTAGGAACTGGCGCGTATCAGAACCTACTGGCAACAGGGACACCTGCAGCGCAGCTCACTAAGGTGATCAAGCTATCTGATACCATTGATGTAGCCATGTTAGTCATGCTGTCTTTCTTTGCCTTATTTCAATTCCTCACATCATTGCCTCATAACATGGTGACATGACGCCAAAGTCAACAGCTTACTGTTACTGTTACATGTGTGCCCCCAACATCTGTTATGGATGCCATGCGTGACACACCTGCAGTACAATGCCTGGGCACCTGATGTGCATTCTGCTGTGGTGCATGCAGGTGTTTCTGACCCACTTGCATTCTGACCACATTGCTGACCTGGCTACCTTCTATGCTGGGGCCATGTTTGGGCGCACAGAGCCCTGGGAGGTTTGGGGCCCTTCCTCAGAGCAGCCCCAGCTTGGCCTCAGTGCCTCCATTGCTGGCCTGCGCCAGGTATGTATAAACATATGTATGCGCCATGCATCTCAGGAAACCTTTCTGGTCTAACAGGATGCCATGTATATTTGCTTGTTTATGATCTTTGCGAAGGATGTATGCTTGTGGTACAGACTGTTGTTGGGTGCAGAGACTGCCCAAACAAAGACTGAGTGCTCATCAAAATGCATTCAATGCATCCGTCCAATGTGCTACCCAGTCAAGTATGCACTGCCTAGCAGCTTGCACAGTGGATTCTGACCAGATGTCTTATCCCAAACAATCAGCTCAAATAGCAGGAGTGCTGACAGCAGGGCTGCTTTTGTGCAAATGACTGTTGCTTGTTATGCATGCGCAGTTCATGGCATGGGACACCTTTTCCCGCCGCCGCATTGACCTAGTGGGGCGTCAGGACGATGGAGACAAAGTCATTGCTCATGAGTTTGACTTCTCAGTACCCGACCAGCTCATCTACTCCCGCAATGGTGTCAACATCACATCCACTCCAGTTAGTCACTATCAAACTGATGGGCCGGTGGCATTGCGCTTAGACTGGAATGGCCTATCTGTCACATACTCAGGTGCTCTCCACTTCTTACCAATGCCATTTGCAAGCAAGCAGTAAGCTTGCATTTAGTCACTGTTTGGTCCCGGCAAATGAGCAGACTACAGCCTATGCATACAGGTCACTTGTCATGCAACTGTAGCTTCATAGTTGGCAATGGTGCCGCCTGCTGTAGGCTCCTTCTGTGTGTGAGCATATGCAACCCTGATGCAAGCAGCAATGGCATCCCAGAGCACAGCCCTGCAATCCCATTTTCTCTTCCTCTGTCTCCTTCATTTGCTGTGCCCTTCTTCTCTGTCCTTTTGCTTCTTGCTCTCATATTTGTTCCACTGCTGCTGATTGTTGTGCATCTTTGCAGGTGACACGCACCCAGTGAACAGCTTACTCAACCTGGCAAAAGGCAGTGACATCTACATTGAGCAGTGCATGGGCCCCATCAAGGACTTTGGGGCCCTCCCAGACAACAGCCAGATTTTGTTAAACGTAAGCCGCTACACTGCTCAAATCCTGCCTGGATCAATTGTGCCAAAACTTTGTCATTAACAGCTGCTCATGACTGTGGAGCACCTGAAACTGGTGTTGTGCTTCTACAGCACACATGCATGATTGTTGCATTGCCTTGCAAGCTTACACAGTTGAACGCCGCATCCAGGCGACCCTGTGAGCTTTACTGAATGCCTTTGCTGTCATGTGCAGACTAGCCATGTGACTCCAGAGCAAGCAGGCCACCTGTTCAAAGCTGCTCAGCCAAAGCTAGGTGTGCTGCACCATCTGTTGGTCAATGATGCCAGCCGCTCTGCTATTGTGACAGCTGTGCGCGAAACATATGACGGACCCATCACAATCAATGAAGACCTGATGGCTTTTGATCTGACTAGAGAGGAGATTGTGATTCGCAAACGGTTGGTGCCAACACGCAGTTGGGGCTATTGGCATGCAGAGCTGAACTCAGATGTTAAGATTCCATATGCACCGCAGGTCTTGTCTTTGCAGTGACCAGGTGCTGCACAAGATTCCACGTCCAAGTCAACTGCTCATGTGACATCACCAGGTTATAATGAACACAAATTTTGAAGCCTGATGTATGCCGGACTGTTGAACAGCAAACGATTTATGGTTTTCGAAGCAGACAAGTCAACCTTGGAGGTGTAAATTATTTCCAATTTTGCAAGTGTCATCATCATAAATGAAGGGTGGATATTACACTGCTGTTCAAATGTGCAGCAAAATACAAACAATTGTAACTACTGAATGGTACTGACTAGTGCTCATTTTAGTGCTGAGCCACCTTCTGTACTTATTTGCCAGTGGTGAAATTGTGCCTGTGTCTCAACTGAGCTTCGATAAAGCCATCTAGTGCATCTCCATCCATGACAGCGCCTACATTTGATGTCTCAAAGCCAGACCTAACATCCTTGACCATCTTGTAAGGATGAAAGACATAATTGCGTATCTGTTGGCCCCAGTCAGGCTTAACAGCATCCCCCTTGATGTCCTTTATCTCCTTCAACTGCTGCTCTTGAGCAATGACCAACAACCGGCCTTTCAGGACATCAATGGCCTTATTCTGTAGAAAAACAAAATGTGGAACACTGGTGACTAGCTGTACAAGCTGGCAAAAGTGCAGACAGGCATAAACAGATTGACCTCATCAGCACGCTCCTGGCAGAAGCTTTGAGGAGGGCAGCTTGTAGGAGTTGGATGGGGGCAACATGCATGTGGTGTTTATCATGCGTGCTGCTGCCGGTGCCAGTGCTAGTGCCAATATGCATCAGATGTAAAGGACACTCGCCAGCATGACAACATATAATGTACCTTGTTCATCAGCTGGGAGCGGTTGTCTTCAATCCGCACAGACAGACCAGAAGGGATGTGGCGTACACGCACTGCAGACTCTGTCTTGTTCACATGTTGACCCCCAGCGCCGGAAGCCCGCATGGTCTGAATGTCCAGATCACTGTCTGGAACCTGTATGTTCTTCACCTGGTCGCCTATCAACAGCACACCCATCTTTGTACTGGCAGCTCAAGCATAATTTCAGGCTGACTGAAGGGACTGGAGCCCTTGTGCTCATTGCAGAGCTCATGCAGCATGGCCTCCACCTGTTTAACATCCAACAATGCAGATATACAAGAGCCCGACTTGCATAGTAGAGGTGGGCACAACTTAGTAGCTGAGATATACACATGCATGTGTATTTGATAAAGCCCACTTTGGAGAACACAATCACAAGTCATGCCTGCGTTGCCGTCCCTGTGACTGTCAGAAGTAAGTAAATCAATCAATCAATCAATCAAAGGTTTTACAGTCGTTGGGGGCCAGCTTGCCCATGTGACTAAATTGTGGTTCTTCATCAGACACAAGTGAGAACAATCAGCACTGCTTGATCCGCATGTGGCTCACCCAGAACTGGCATGACATCCACAGCAGCAAAGCTGGTCTGGCGGATGCCCTTGACATTGAAGGGCGACTGGCGCACCAGGCGATGAGTGCCCTTCTCTGCTGACAGGTAGCCAAAGGCGTACCGGCCTTGCACCTCTACCTCAGCAGCCTTGATGCCAGCTTCCTCACCTGCTCAGACACACATACACATACACTGCAGGAGGTGATCTCCACACAGTCACAGAGAGAAAGGAACAGACTACGCCTTTTGGCGTCAGTTTAATGAGAAGCCAAGTGTTATACCGGGCTGCCCAGGTTCACACAGACGAATAGGCACCAGCTAGAAGTTGTATGCCAGAGGTGCCGCGATCACATTGCAGCTACAGCTTAGCAGCAAAGAAGTTTGTGTTGAGGGTTTGGGGGAGGAGGGTGGGGCGGGGTGGATCACAAGAACAAAACTGGTTTGTGAGACTCTGACTTGTATATATGCATTGCCTCGGATCCCCATATCTGCATGCCCTGCATTTTGTCAAGCGCAACAGTGGATTTTGAGACTCCAACTGCATGTAGGTTGTGCTGGTGGTACATGGCATTACATGTGAGTGCATGTCAACAGTCTTCAAGCAGATGGTCACTACTGCTGCCACACACCAGCCTGTAGGATGTACAAAAACTGGGCCTGCCAAGCTTTTGAAACGAAGCTGTTGCTCAGTTACATGAGACATACTTGAAATGCAGCTGTAGGTGAGCAGCTTGTACCTTCAGCTCTGGACAGTACACTTGTAGTGAAGCCCTGCTTATCTGCCCAGCGAGTGTACATGCGCAACAGCATTTCTGCCCAGTCCTGAGCATCTGTTCCACCAGCCCCAGCCTACGTCAACATAACAATAACAATGATATTCAATATCAATATTAAAATCGGTTATTATAATAATAATAATCAGTGCATATTATAATACCAATAATAGTAATGATAATAATAATAATGACAAAATCGGTTTCCAGCTCATGATGAGCTAGGTACATGCGGGACAAGTCTTGTCTTTTCAAAGCAGCCTGCCTACATTGCAAAGACACAGTCAGGATGCTATGCAGAAACATTCACCAAGATGGACTCTTGTCAGGATGGTAGCGTCATGCGTGGCAGGTGACTTGGGATGCCGCCTGACCTGTATTGACAATATAGCACCCAGTTTGTCATACTGCCCGCCCAGCAGCTGCTGAGTCTCCCATTGTTCCAGAGCCTTGGCAAGCTGTTGCAGGGTGCTGAAGGCTTCAAGCTTGAAGGTTTGTTCCTCTTTCCTATCTGACTCCTGTTGTTAACAATGACGCTGATTACTGGTTTGCAATCTGAAGTATTGGCTGTCATGGTCGGGGCACAAGCTGAGCTGATTGCTGAGTGTACATCTATCCCTGAAATCAGTATGCTCACCTCCATGTCTATGAGCTCCACAGCTATTTGGACATCTTCCAGCTGCGATTGCATTTTTGCAGTCAGCTCTAGCAGTTCATTGATATCAGACATTTCCTGGTTGACAGCCGCAGCTTTGTCCTGCTGATCCCAGAATCCCTCAGCTGAGGCTTGTGCCTCAAGCTTATCAAGCTTGCTGCGTTGGCTGGCAGGATCTGTAGCGGACATCATCTGTTTCACGCGCTTGGCGAGATCTTGAAGCTGCAGTGCAAGCCAGCGTCAGCAACTATTCTAGCCAGTCACCTGGAGTCGTATTCAGTGCACGCAACCTTACTCTGCACCTGTGCCTTGATGACTCCAGCGCCAGCCACACTGTCTGCTTCTGCAGGTTCTGCTGACATCAGCTCCGGAGTGGCATGATGTCTGGTCTGCTTGCCGCTGAGGACGGCCAAGCTTGACGAGCGTTGCCAACGCTGCAGACTGACCAGTGCTTGCTGGGAGTGACCAGGCAAGCATTGCAGCAAGGGTCTAGCCGCGCATGCCTGATACAGTACACCTGTGAACATGGTCATGAACGTAACTTAGCAAGCAGAAAGGCCTCACAAGGTGCACAACCATGATACCATTCGACGGAAGCGTAACGCTCTCTGTAGGCGATGTGAGTTTGGCTGGCTCGTCTATACGCATCGCTTGATTTGCTTTTGAGGGTTTGTGTGCCCCGATCGATATGAGGACGAACTCGCCTAGAAATGCTCTGGCTTTCCTTGGTGACAAGTTGCAGGTCGGTGCTTATCGAAAATAATCATCACGGTTCGGCTCTCAGCCGGAGCGCAATGCCTTGCATACTATAGACACATCGACTGATTTGCAGGCCAAGCGGGATAAGGCGTTTCTTGAAGAATACAGGAGGCAAGCTCATGAGGCTCTGGCCAAGGATCCGTACTCTACGTCCTTTTCGGAAGACCCCGAGATTGTTCATAAGAATCCGGTGGTCAGGTCTACCATCAAGTACAAAAATCAAAGTCCCGGCGATGGAAGTGCTTTCTCAGCCTCCAACCAGGTCAAACTTTGCACCCTTTCTACCTGTCTTAATGTTGTGTGCACCACACAGCATCGGCTTCCAACACAGCAGACGTCCTACCGAGTTTCCACTGCTTCCCAACACAATCCTACATAAAGCAAAGTCAATACCTGCATGATCGCAGTTCTGTGAGCAACTTGGTCCCTGTCTTGCTCTCAGGTGCTGTATTACTCACCAGTCAACCCCTCAGCTGAGCATGGTCGCAGCAGCAACTCACCTCGGCGGCGCCAGAGCGAAGCGTAAGCATCTCTTTCCTCCCTGCACCTTTGTCAACTATGCAGCCCTCCCTGCTGCTTTGTCAACTATGCAGCCCTCCCTGCATCTTTGTCAACTATGCAGCCCTCCCTGCTTCTTTGTCAACTATGCAGCCCTCCCTGCTGCTTTGTCAATGACGCAGCCACAAACAGCATGAGATCTTTGCATGCAAGGTTTGTATATCACAGCCCTCTCCACCTTGTTAAACACCTCAAGAGCCAAAGGGGCCATGTTTTGCATTGTCACCTTGAATAACAGGCACAGCATCATCTACAGTCAAGTCAAAATATGCCATTGAAACATAGGCAGCAACTATCGCACAGCAGCTGTGATCTGAGCTGCTGAACAAAGTGTGTCTCACCCTAACAGTCATGTGATCAGCAGCTCATCTTATGATCAGCAAAGTCTGTTGGATCCCAGTTGCCCCCAGGACATAAACATGTTGATTGATTGATTGATTGATTGATTGATTGATTGATTGAAAGAGAGTGATGTGGCTGCAGCCCCACCCAGGACCCTGCCACCACCACCCCCCGAGGATCCCTCTCTACTACAAGTCCCAGACGCTCAATGCTGAGTCGCACAACTGCGACAGACCTCCTGGCACGCACAGCTGCGTCAGACATGTCTGGGCCCCCGGGGGCATCAGAGGGCTTGGGGCACACCAGTGCAGCAGACAAGTTCCAGAGTGTGTCGTCAACCATGCAGATGGCTGCTATACTGACATCTAGGTCCAGTCAGGAGAGAAGAAGAAGCAGCCAGCCTGTTACTCCGCAGTCTCCTGCCACTTCAAGTGCCCGCCGCTCAGGTAAAGGGGCGCGAAATCACTTTATGGCTGAGTAATTGCATCGGTGTTGGTGTTTTGCTAGGCATACTTGGTGTCGGAGCAGGGGTCTGGACCAAGCACACATGCAGCACCTAAAGGGCTGCCACAGCAATGGGATGGCGCATCACCACAATGAGTGCCCTGACTGGTCCGGTCTGTTGTCAAAGTCAGTGGGCTTGCACGGGCAAGACTCTCACGCGTGCCATCAGCAATCTCCTGTGTGACATCAGCAATGGGTGCATCTTGTCTCAAGGACTACTTGCTGAGCAGGGTAGTTGAGAGAGCCAAGAAGCTGTAGCCCGTGTGGCAGAACCTTGGCATGTCTGATGCCTGTGCATCTCATGACGATATGCAGTCTCGCGGCCTCATGACTGGCCTGTCATGACTGTATGATGCACTGATTTCATGCATGTCTTGTATGCTGAGATGCACACAGGAGATTGATTACCCTCTCAACTTTGCAGTGCAAAAGTGCAAATCTTGCCTGCAGGAGATGCCACAGTGCATTGGACTGCTGTACATTGGGATGAAGACATGGAGAACAAAGGCACCATGAAGCCTCGCGTGGCCTCAGCTCACAAAGCTGTTGCTCTGCGCCCACCCCGCCCTGTCACAGCCTCCACCCCACCCCTGCCTAGAGGTGCCCCTCACCGCCCCTCAGCATCAAGTTCTGGTTCACGCTCAGCTTCAGGGCGTCATGCTGCATCAGATGCAACCTCACACTCAGCTGAGTCATACTTTGACGAGTCAGACTCTGGTGAGACAGATTCAGAAGCCAGCTCTGAGTCTGTATCAGGTGATGATGATGATGATGATGACGAACCAAGTAGCTCATCCCGCATGAATGGGGATGGTGGCAGGTTCCTGCCAGCTTCTGACCATGTGTCTTCTTCGGACCAGCTTCCTGACAGGTGCCTGAGGGACCGGTGTCTCAGGCCTCTCAGCAAGCTGCAGCAGCAGAACTTCATGACCTCAGGGAAAGAGCAAAAGCCTCAGGCAGAACCTGGAGGCCTCATCTGGCAGAACTCAGGTTTTGTGACACCTTTCACACTAGACTTGGTGACTCTGAAACGTGGTCAGTCCAGGCAGATCAGTACAGCTGCTACTGGTGTATCTACAGTCTTGGACTCAGGTAGGCATGAGCACCAAGCAGTTTGCGCCAAAACTTGTATTGTTGCAAGCACATTGAAACAAAACTTGTATTGTTGCAAGCATTTTATATCAAAACTTGTACTGTTGCAAGCACTTTGAACCAAAAGCTGTATTGTTTCAAGCACTTTGAGCCAAAGCCTGTATGCAGTGCTGACGCAGATTGGTACTGCAAGCCTTGAGCTCAAAGGTTGATCTGCCAATGAGATCTGAGGAGGCCTGCATTCAGCTTGTGACTAGGATGCAGCCAACACAAGACTTTGATGTAATCTATGGGTGTATATCCATGTGTAGTACTTTACTGCAGTTCAAGAGGCCATGCCCTCTGCTGGGCAGGGGCCATCATGTAGCTCACTCACCTGCTTTCACAGTCCCTGTGCAAGCCTGTATGTGACTGCCTGTGCATGTCACATACAGGCTGTGATGTGCTGTAGGTACATCTGTGCCCAGTTTGCGTGTCCCTTCCACAACCACTGCTACAGCAGATGCTTACAGGATGATCTCAGCCTCAAGTAGGCTGTCATCACCATCCCATTCTTTGTCACAGCATGCCAGCTCTTCAGCTGCAGCGGCAGCTGTCAGACCAGCTGCCACCAGCGCCTCTGATTTGTCATCAGCTGCTGCCGTACGTACTCCCAGTGGCAGTCTGCTGATGCAGCCATTGTCACAGTCTCAGCTGTCTGACCTAGCAGTGCAGATGCAGCTGCCAGCAGGCCTGCAGCATGCAGCATCCTTGGTTGCAGTTGGTGGCAGCACACAGCAGCAGAAGGAGGGCGATGGGACAGGACGAGGAAGTGTAGATGGGACTGCAGTGATACAAGGCGGGAAGAGGAGGAGGAAGAAGAGTGGTAGAGGCAGGGATCCTGCCATGGCGCATGTTGAGGAGCATCTGAGAATCCTGAAGCATGTGCATGTGAAGCATGCCTCCCCCAGGTGAGAAACCGCATTTGCAAGCTGACATGCAGCAACCACGTCATTTTGGGCAAGCGACTGCAAATGCCAAGTCATGATACGCAGCATTGACTCATCTGAATTTTAACCTAACGCTTATTAGCAGGCAAACATCAGTACCCTGTGTAACTATGAAAAGTTTGAAGAGACAGTTGCTGCTTCCACTGTTGCATGCCTGCTGTCATTGAAGGTGCCACATGTGTAACAATCATGGAGATGTCACAGGCCTATGTGTTCATCTGACAACGCCACATGCTATACGTTTGCAGAGACAGCTGCTGCATTCACTGTTGCATGCCTGGTGTCACTGATGGTGCCATATGTCACAGGCCTATCTGTTAAATGACAATGCCATACTTTTTATGGAATGCTGCTGTAATCTCAACTTTGGTGTGTCACAACGTTGGTGTGTCACAAATATGGTGTGTCACAGGACCATGATGATGAACAGGCGCAGAGCAGAACAATTAGGTCTTGCAGCTCTGCCTGACACCACTACCACCAGTCACATGTCAGCCACATCAGGGTCAGCGCCCCAGGGCCGTCCAGGAACAGCCCCAGTGTCAAGACCAGTGACAGGGCAGGGCAGCTGGTACCAGACAGGCATGCATGTGCTGCCTGTGGAGCTCAACGCTGCTGTTCTGGAGGCCCTTGCTGCCGAGGCTGCTGGTGTCAAATTGCAGAGTAGTGTTGCTGGGTATGTTTTGTCTGTGCGTATGAAGTATGCTGCTGGACATCCCTCATGCCTGCTCTGCTTTCATGTTTGTGTGATTGCCATGTTAAGCTTGAAACAAACATGGCAGTGCACTTGCAAGCGAAAGTAAATTGAGGAATTTGTAATTTGCATCTGACTTTTCTGAACAAAGCAGGGTCCTCCGCCTGTTGCTTATGCAAAGACATGATACTGGGGATGATGGCATGACTGCAGACAACAGCACTGTTGCAGCATGTCATTTGGCACAGTCCCATGAGTTTGGATACAAAGTGCCGAGAGGGAAAGATCAAACCAAAAAATGTTGATACAATGTGTTGAGCTTTGTCTGCAGAGCACCAGGCCGGCCAGCCACAAGTCCAACAGCATCATACAAAATGCGCATGGAAGCCAACACCAAGGCCCTGGTGTATGATGAAGTCTTGGATGCACCAAATGCAGGTCTTACCACTGTCATGCTAAATATAATCTGTGTGTGACTGCGTTGTACACATGCCCTGCTGCTGGAAATGGCGAGCTGCAGGCCTGAGCCCAAATTAATCACATGCCAATTGCACATCATAAAGTTAGATAACCACAGTTTGCCGCTTTTGTCTGTGATCAGGCAGCTGCTTTGCGTTGTGGCACATTGCACTGAACAATGAAATCTACCCAGAATCATGTCAGATTGAAGTCCATCACAGACAGGTCCTGCATGTGTGAGAAAACCACTGATGCAGGGTGATGCATGCACTTAGCATGCCTCTTGTGTGCAGTTCCAAAGAGGGTTCCAGCCATCAACCCCAACAGGGCTTATCTCAAGAGTTTAGCACAAGGGTCAGCCAAGAAGCATTTCCAGAGTGTTGAGGTGGATCTGAGAGAGGCGCACAGACGGCTGTTGGCCACTGAAAAGGACTTGCAGCCTGTCACATATGCAACTGCAGCCAAAACACACGTGTATGCATGTTGATGATCAGCAAACGTGATGCCATATGCTGTGCCCAGTACTGTGTAGCTGATCTTGCTATGGGAGCTGATGTACAAGCTGGATGGGTGATGAAGCTTTGTGTACGAGATACAATGCATTGTACGAGCCACAGTCAGCTGGCATGCACATAGACAAGCTAGCACCAGTTTCGACTATTGGTCACCACTACCATGGGTAGTGTCGCAGTAGTTAGCACTGCAGAGCAGCTGTCAGTATTGTTGACCATACTATACTTGACTAGTTAGCTTTGGCTGGGATCAATCTTGCATGAGACCGCTGCCTTTTATGATTGAGCCTTATCAGCATTTTAGCTGGAGAGTAGCACTTGGTGTGCGCAGTGCTGCACAGTGCTGCGCAGTACTCTAGTACATGACTCTCTAGAGATCTGTCTTGACCCATGTTCAATTCCTTCGTGATCATTCATAGCACAAAAACAACAGACAAGTTCCAATACCGGATAATCGAACCTCCAAGGGGCCCGGGCCCTTCACAGAGCCCCATGCGTCTTGCTGACTATCAGCCTGCCTGGGCAAAGGGGCTGGACATTGTGGTTGGGAAGGGGCCGGAGGAACAGCAAGGACCTCCTTGAGGAACCTCCCAGGAGGATTGACCTATGTGACAGAACAAAAGAGTGTACATTAGGACTGCCCTGCTCAGGGTCATACTGCTGAGCTGCACTTGAAGCTGCCTCTGGCACCCTTCCTTGGAGTCATACTCTGCATACAAAGCCAACTTCAGCACTACATGATGAGCCCTCTATGACACCATTTCCTCACTGTCACTACACCTCATGCCCCACCACTAGCAGTGCTCGAATTTAGGTTATCGCTTGACTCAAGTAACGGGTGAGTTGTTATGGCATCCAAGAAGGGCTCCAGTAGTCATTTTAGCACACCTCCTCAGGCAAAACACAGACTTCCAGGTCAACACGCTCATTTTGCTCATGCTCCGGCCATGACAGAGTTGACATCAAAGTTTGCAATGCCACATTAATGTTGTGGTCGCACACAACCGCGGGAACATTTATGCATCAAACATTCAGGGTCAAGTCTCTGACCTGCAATTGCCCAGCATCGAATAGCTGCCACAGCAAATTTGGTGTCCAGTGAGGCGGCATTGAATGGCTCTGTTGTTGGGGCTGTTCCACAGCAGCAGCACGATTTGGCCTTGGCCACAGGGCGCCTGTATCACACACACCCTGCTGAGACTGCTCCTTATTGTCAAGAGCGTGAGGAGATGAGAGCCTTTGAGTCTTCACTGAGCGCCGATGAGGAAAAGACAGATGGAGCGCCTGTGACTCTTTATGTTCCCATGGGCTTGGTGACTGTTGCTGGCAACGCAGGGAGAGTTGCAATTCAAGGGGCTTGCTGGGAAGGGAGAGATGGGATTGAAGGGGCCTGCCAGTAGGCAATGCCTTGAGTAGCAGAGCTTTATGGCATGAACCACCGAGGAGCTTGTGCCAGCGCATGACTATATCTGGATTGCCTGGCAGGTCTGAACAAGCCTGATTTGGGTGCTGACTGTCCTCAGGACTGTGCTTGGGACTGAGTGAGGAATGGCAACGGGGGCTGTGGCTGGAACCATGGCTGGCACTGATTTTTGGCTGTGACTGGGGACTGGCACTGTTACAGAGAATAAGCCTGAGGCTGGAACAAGCTGTGAAAAGTTGACTGAGACTCGCCTGAAACTCAGACTCAGGCCATATTCTCAGAATAAGAAGTTCTGACCGATTTGAATCAGCGTGTCGTGTGATGATATGTTCCTGGACATGACTAATCCTATGATTGTGACTCAGATGCCTTAAAAGCAGGCAGTCCACCTGGTAGTGCTGGTGCTTGAAACAGCTCTGGCAGCGGCAGGCATTACTGGGGTGATGGACCTTGAATAGAAAGTTCTTGCATCTTGGCTGATTGCAAGCAATCGCACAAACGGTGTCCTCCACAAGGGTGGTGCTGGCTGACTGCAGCTGCCATGAACCACAGCAACACGTATACTGCAGTTTTCTGATGACTGCACTTGTCCCCAGAGAAACTGCCAATACATCAAACCACCTCTGTACCACACAAAAAATGCTACCAACATGATAAATGGCTAGATCAGAGGGATTGCAGCCTGGAAACAGGTATATAGCTTTAGCATACTTTGTTGCCTGTCATTCACATGTGGTACAAGTGCTGGCGGATATACGTAGGGTTGCAGCAAGTCTGGCAAGCAGCCCTCCAATTGCAAAGCCCCCACCTGGCACCCCTTCTGGCTGACTCAACGCATTGGACAATGCCTGTGCTGCTTGAGAAAGTTGAAGCTGACGCTGCATGAGAAGCTGAGCAGGAAGCTGAAGTGCTGATGTAGCAGTTGAGGTGTGTGTGACAGCAGCTGATGTGGCAGAGGCAGGGAGTCTAGTTGCTCATTTGCCCAGTCAGGGAATGAGAGCAGGTCCTGTAACATGTGGCCACATTTAGCATGCCTATGACTCACTGGCAAAGCTGCTGCTGAAGCTGTTGTTGAGGCCGCCACAAAGTGCTCAGTTGCAGCCTGCAGAGTGCTGATTTTGAGTCTGTTGCATATGCATGAATCATTGCCTAGGCCTGAAGATGCAGAAGCACAAGCTAGCTTTGTACAACATTGATGCAGTCAATGCTGCACAGAGAATGGTTTTGCCTGCAACAGGCAGTCAAAGCTGTAACAACACTGGCTGACAAGTGACGTGTACAAGCTAACATGTCTGCGAAGCATCAAGTCGTCCAGGGACACTTTTACACAGGAGACGTGCTCATTGATGAGACTGGCAAAGATGATGTAGGCATGGCTACGCCAATATTGAATAATGATAGCTAGCAAGTAAGCTGCCATTCCGAGCATTTCTTGTCAAACACTCATACAATCTCACAGCTTACCTGCAAACTGCAGCTGCAGCTAGTGGGGAGGCATCAGAGTTGGCTCTATGGGGTGGGCAAAGGTATGCCCTGATTGAGATGTTGCTCTTGCAGCCAGGTGCCGCAGCTACAGATTCACCTGCAGTGTATAGGCTTATGATGCAACGATGGTCATGACAACAACAATGACAATGATAAAGGAAACATCAACATGAGGAAAATGGAGACATTTATGGCGACAAAGTCAAACACACATTGATATTCATGACAGCTAGTGTTACCTAAATTTGCGTTCAACAGCCCTTGTCCAGTACAGCATCACAAGCAACACACAGGAGATACGTCAGGGCTCATTCAGCAGTCATGCATTGTGCAAAGTCATGAGGGTTGTTGAGCATGGCAAGCATTGTCCACATCACATGTTGCCAATATGCATGTCAACTTCACATAGCTTCAAGCTTTCAGCAGGCTGAGTAGTCCAGAAGTGCAATGCTGATAGGTTATGAGCAAACCTGCCTGCTATGCTGGAGCACCACATAATCACATTTCTGCCCAAAGAAGCTGACTTGAGGGTTGGAGCAGCAGCTGAGCAGGAAGCTGAGATGCTGCCTTTGCAACTTGTGATCAAGGTGACTGTTGCAACTCATGTGTAGCACCAGAAGCCAGCACAAAAGCAAGTTCCATGAGACCACTTTTGGCATTGCAAGGTGCTGCGTTGCAGACAGCACATCACGACAAGACAGATGTGCAAGGCAAGGCAGGGCAGAGCCAGCTAAGCTAGTCCAAACGAAGCATTCAACAGCCTAGCGTAAGCTTGTCTTGTAGTGAAAAGATGACACGCAAGAGTATCAATCAGGATCTGATTGACACCAGCCTCTAGTCTGCCTGGCCATTGGCAAAGACAGCACGTTTCTGTTGCGCATGGAGCTGCTCTTTCTCCCCTTCAAGAGAGCCTGCACAACATCAAGGCACATGATATTAGCGTATCAATATATCTGCGAGAATTGCACTTGCCTTCAAGGGTCTTTGGGTCAATGCCTTGAGTCAAGCAAGACAACGATAACTATGATGTTTTGCAGATGGCAATTTCTACGGGAAGTGCTATGTCATTGTGTGCATTTTGTTCCTGCTGTGGGAAAACTGATGTTTGTGTGTGACTGTCCCTGGTGCAAATGCCATTGTGATGCTACATTACTGACACTTGGGCTGCCTCTTTGTCAACACAACTCAAGGCGGTCTGTTTGTATAATGACATGCAATTTTCAGTAATCATGGCGGGAGCCTCGTGAGGCGACAGCCCAGAGCTACTATAGGCCATTGCCTAAAGGGAAAGGGGGAATGCTAAACCTAAGGCGAATCTGGCCTGTTCTGTCTGGTTCAGTCTGTCTGTCTTCTTCCTCTCTAGTACACTGCAGAAGATCCTAGATTTGTGTGTCGTGGTTGAATAATGCGCACATGTGTACACATGCCGCATCAAGAGTGCAGTTGTACACTGTGACTGTGGTGCAGCTACTGACAATGCACACTGGCAAGTGTATCTACTGCAACAGAGTTTTGCATGTGCTGCTAGCAGCGCTGTACCCTGCTGCATATGCCTAGTGATCTTGAGATGCCAGATTAGCGTACACACTGTAGCATCTGTAGCTATTACAGTGTAGCATCTGTAGCTACTATATAGTGTAGTAATGGGTCTTATCCTCAGCACCTGACCAAAGAGCATGTCGTGACATTCTGATGTTGTGTTTGATGCACAACGTTAGAATACTACAACATGCCATGAGTCTGATGCACAGGGAGGGGGGAAGTAACCTTGCACTTGTATCGTATCGCGCATAGACGACTTGAGCACGCCATGTGCCAATGCGCATCATGAGAGCATTGAGAGGTATGAAAGAAGCCAACAAGCGTACACTCTTCACAGGCTGTGCAATTAGTGCAACCTACACACGTGATGAGGACTTGAGTGACAAACAAGTTTGAGAGAGTGAGAGAGTGTTGCTGCATCTCAGTAGCTACACCATCGAAGCACAACAGGTAGACAAAACAAGGCCCGGCACCAGGAAACGCGACCCAACTGCAGCCGGCTGCTTGAGCGAGCAGCTGCGCTTTTTTTGCCTGCCCACGCTGAGCAACAGCGCTTAGCAACAGCGCTTCATCTGCCCAGCACGGAAAAAGCTGTTGCTCGGCTGTCAACTGGAAGCGACAGCAACCTTCCATGGTTACTCACATGCGCAAGCGAGCCCCTTTGTCTCGCACTAGTGCTGTATTGCTGGTGGCGCTTTGCAGCGCCACACTCACCCAGATGCAACCTATCTAGACCATGACCCCACTGCACACGATTACGCAAGGCCGAGACAGCTGTCTGTGTGCCTGCCAGCTATTTTTCATGCTGGATCACTGCTGCGGCACAGAAATGTCAAGCAGTTCACGTGTATGTTTTGCACTACTGTTTCGAATGCAGTCCAAAAGTAGACCCATACCCTCGGCTTCGAAAAACACGGCAATATCATTTATACTCCTTGCGGCCTCGTATCTCAAATTACGCTTGACCTTGGGCAAGTGGACTGTACTGGATTTTGCGCGAGGGCCATGCTAATCCTGTATAGATCCATTGAGAGAGTCCAAAGTTTAACAGATTCTAGGGCCATCCCAACATCGGGATGGACGTGAATGGCGCTCACTATACAGTCTGGTAGTGAGTGGCGCGCTGGGCACATGTAGCGGGGCGTTCTATGTGTTTTCGACACAGATGTCGCTGCGAAAGCCTAGATCCTAATTTGTTGCACAGTACATGTAACACAGCTTGTCCCCAATCCCCCAACAGCTTGTCCCCAATCCCCCAA
>JAABUK010003451.1_pt1 | contig 26689 bp, 27 predicted proteins | sample 5559141 | NCBI WGS metagenome assembly JAABUK01 (sample SAMN10711869, study PRJNA513367) | rock metagenome | isolation source: Antarctica rocks | place: Antarctica: Victoria Land, Pudding Butte nord | collected 2016-01-03
AAAAGGTATGCCGTTGTTCAGCTCGCACATGCTTGACTTATCTGAAGAACCTGTAGAAGAAAATATTGAAACATCTGTGCAGTTTTACAAACGGATGGCTCCTTTGGGTATGGTTGTAGAAATAGAGTTAGGCGTAACCGGAGGTGAGGAAGACGGAGTGGATAACAGTGACGTGGAAAATGAAAAATTATACACACAACCAAAGGATGTGGCTTATGCTTATGAGCATTTAAAAACGGTAGGTAACCTGTTTACAATAGCTGCCGCTTTTGGAAACGTACATGGTGTGTACAGCCCGGGAAATGTAGAACTGCGGCCAATTATTCTGCAGAACAGCCAGGAATATATTAAGGAACATTACAACACGGCAGAAAAACCTGTTTATTTTGTTTTTCATGGCGGAAGCGGCTCACCGCAAAACCAAATCAGGGAAGCAATTGGCTACGGAGCTATTAAAATGAACATTGACACAGATATGCAATGGGCATTCTGGGAAGGCGTTTTAAATTATTATAAAAAGAATGAAAATTATCTCCAGGGCCAATTAGGAAACCCGGAAGGTGCGCACAAGCCAAATAAAAAATATTACGATCCGCGGGTTTGGCTGCGCAAAGGTGAAGAAACCTTTATCAATCGTTTGGAAGTAGCTTTTGGTGATTTGAATTGTATTAACAGAAATGGGTAATGAATGGTTTGAAAGTAGCCCATGGTTTAAACCATGGGCTATGAAGGAGAACAAGAAACAACAAATCCTTTTAACGGTTCGAATTTTACTTTTTCTCTTACAAATTCATTTTTGTCATTAATACCGGTTGTCATTTAGTTGTGCATTATCTATAACTTTACGTACATCTTGTCATTCTCATGAAAATTATTTCATGTTTCCTGTTTCTCTGCTTCATTCTGCCTCAGACTCTTTTTGCTAAGCCTGTTTCTTTATCCTCTCCTGATAAGAATATTGTCTTTTCTATTGATGTAAATAATAAAAGAATCAGTTACACTGTAGTGTATAAAGGAAAATTAGTTATTGATCGTTCTACATTAAGCCTGCAATTCGAAAATAACAGTTTTGAAAACAACGTAAAGATGAACAAACCTGTTTTCAAAGATGCGACAGAAGATTATGATCTGTTTGCTGGCAAAACCAAACATGTACACGACGTCTATAAACAAGTAACTATTCCAATACAACAAACAGCGCCTCCTTTTCATTTTATACATCTTGTTGCAAGAGCATTTAATGACGGATTAGCCTTTCGTTATGAATTTCCAAAACAGGCAGGGTGGGACAGTCTTGTATTGACTGACGAACATAACACCTTTAATTTTAGCGGTGATCCTGTTGTAAAAACCTTGTTTCATCCCGCTTATATAAATTCACATGAAGGGCTTTACCGTACACTGAAATTGAGTGAGGTAAAAGAAGATACATTAATGGATATGCCGGCGCTGTTTGAGTTTTCGAATAACGTACATGTCGCTGTAACAGAAGCGGCTCTGCTTGATTATGCAGGTATGTACCTGGTAAAACATGAAGGAGTGCTGGTAAGCAGACTATCTCCGCTTCCGGGGCAGACATTGGTGAAAGTAAGGGCAGGTTTCCCCCATCAAAGTCCATGGCGTGTTATTATGATCAACGACCGTATCGGCGCGTTAATAGAAAGCAATATAATCACCAGTTTAAACGAACCGTGTAAGATAAAAGACTTAAGCTGGCTAAAACCCGGTAAGACAACTTTTCCCTGGTGGAATGGCAATGTTGTGCCTGATACATTAAATGCACCCGGCAATAACTTCGTTACTAACCAATATTACATAGATTTTTGTGCACGCAATAAAATAGAATATCATTCTGTGGTTGAGTATGGTTTGCACCAATGGTATATGGATGACGGAGTTGGTTTTGCGCCAGGTCCTCATGCAGATGTCACTACGCCTGTGCCCGGCCTGGATATGAAAGAAATTTGTGATTATGCAAAACAAAAAGGCGTAGGCGTAAGAGTATGGGTGCATTGGGCCGCGTTATATCCAAAGTTAGACAGCGCTTTTGCCATATTTAAGAAATGGGGTTTGCAGGGAATGATGGTTGATTTTATGGATCGCGACGACCAGCAAATGGTGAACATTCAAACAGAAATTTTGCAAAAGGCTGTAGCACATCATTTGCATATCCAGTTTCACGGAGCTTATAAGCCAACGGGAATAAACAGAACGTATCCTAACGAATTTACAAGAGAAGGCACTTTAAATTATGAAGCGGACAAATGGAACCCTGAAGGTGTTTCTCCCGATCATGACATTGATATTCCATTTACCAGAATGCTGGCTGGATCAACAGATTACCATCTTGGTGGTTTCAGGGCAGTACCGAAAGAAAAATTTAAAACCCAATATACCCGCCCGCTTATGCTTGGTACACGTTGTCACATGCTGGCAATGTATGTAGTGCTTGAAAATTATTTACAAATGGTCTGCGATTATCCTGCTGCATATGAAGGTGAGCCGGGATTTGAATTTATAAAAGAGATTCCCACGACGTGGGATGAAATAAAAGTGCCTGATGCAAAAGCAGGAGAATTTATAACAATTGCAAGAAGAAAAAATGATGACTGGTACATCGGAACAATTACAAATCACAATGCAAGAAGTATAAATCTTGCTTTACATTTTTTACCTGCGGGAAATTATATTGCTGATATCTATTCTGATGCAAAAGATGTAAATGAAGATCCAAATCATTTATTGAAGCAAACAAAAGAAGTAACAAATAAGGATATAATATCATTGGAAATTGCATCAGGTGGCGGAGCTGTACTGCATATCAGGAAAAAAGGTAACTAATTGAAAAATTACAACCTTAGCTTATTTCACCGTAATTAAAACCTCTTTTTGTTCAGAAGTTTTTCCAATTGGTTCGTTATATAATCCAAATTCGCGTAACAAATTTTGTACTTTTCCTGTGACATTTTCATCGGCTGCTATCAATAATCCGCCGCTTGTTTGCGGATCGGCAAGAAGAGAAATTGCATAATTTTTATCAATTTTTTCAGCAAATAAAATTTTATTGCCGTAGCTATCCCAATTTCTGTCAGTGCCGCCAGGTATTGATTTTAAATCAATATACATTTTTAAGTCATTAATCAGTAATGGTATTTTGTCGAGAAATACTTCTGCGCTTACCCCGCTTCCTTCACACATTTCTGTAAGATGCCCTAACAATCCAAAACCGGTTACATCGGTCATTGCTGTTACGCCTGTTATTTTGCCCAGGGCTTCTCCTGCTTTATTTAACTGCTCCATTTGTGTTGCTGCAAGTAACTTATGTTCTTCTTTTAATATTCCCTTTTTTTCTGCTGTAGTTAAAATGCCTACACCGATTTTTTTTGTTAGAAACAATACATTTCCAGGTTTTGCAGTATTGTTTTGTTTGATGTTTTTTATATCAATTATCCCATTTACAGCTAAACCGAAAATAGGTTCGGGAGAGTCTATGCTGTGGCCGCCGGCTAAAGGTATTCCGGCTTCCATACAAATACTTCTGCTGCCTTCGATAACACGTTGCGCGATTTCGGGAGAAAGTTTATTGACAGGCCAGCCCAATATTGCGATAGCGACTATTGGTTTTCCACCCATAGCATACACATCGCTGATAGCGTTGGCCGATGCAATCCTTCCGAACTGGTAAGCATCATCTACGATTGGCATAAAAAAATCGGTAGTGGAAATAAGTGCTGTTCCATTTCCCATGTCGTAGACAGCAGCATCATCTTTACTGTGGTTACCAACCAGCAGCCGGTTATTATCTGGCATAGCAAAATTGCTTTGCAGTATCTGATCAAGTACTTTGGGAGCTATTTTACAACCACAACCGGCGCCATGAGAATATTGTGTAAGTTTTGTTTCTGTTAAATTCATTATGTTAACTTAATGTGCTTCTTTTACTGCGATACCATCTCTGTTTGAGATGCAAAAGAACCAAAAAAAAGTAAAGCGTTTGTAAAAGGTTTTGGGAAAAGAAGTTATCATTTATAAAAGCTACATTCTGAAATTTGAAGGGATTTGGTTTGTCTGCTTTTTAAAAAAGTGATTGAAATGTGAGGGATCTTCAAATCCAAGGCTGTAGCCAATTTCTGAAATGTTCCAGTCTGTATGTTTAAGTAATGCTATTGCCTCACTGGCCAGTCTTTCAGAAATATGTTCGGTAGTTGTTTTTCCCGTTGTGGCTCTGACTGCACGATTTAAGTGATTAACGTGTACACCCAGACGATCTGCAAAATCACTTGCAGATCGCAATTCAAATTGCTCATTTACAGACTCAACAGGAAATTGTCTTTCCAATAATTCATTAAATACTGATGTTATCCTGACCCTGGCATCGATATGCTGATAGAGTTTATCAGCAGGGCGCATTTTTAGTGCGAAGTGTATTAATTCTACAATATTATTCCTGATCAGATCATGTTTATATTCATAGCCCGATGCCATTTCCATCCGTATTTTTTTAAAAATTTTATTTACGGTCTTTTCCTCGGGATTATTAAGGATATAAATGGGCTTGCATCCATATGCAAACAGGGGAAAGTCACGTATATTGCTTCTGTAATAATCGTTGAAGTAAGATTCTCTAAAGATAAAGTAACCACCCAAGTTATTGTGTTCCAGCATTTCAATGGTATAAGGTATATCAGGGTTGAAGAAGGCAAGCAATGTGCCGTTAACTTCAAGGCTTTTATCACCATAGTGTACAATGTAATGCCCCGTGTAAAAAGACACTTTATAAAAGTCACGACGGCGATATTGAATCGCTGTGCCATTTAAACAATCGGCTGCACTTAAAATATTAAACTGCATTTTATCAGCTTTCAGCTTTTCAGGAGCTTGCCGCAGCCTGTCCTTGTAAAATGCTTCAAGTGTTTCAACTTTTTCCACGAAGTGAATTTTAGCTATTGATTAATCCTTTATAAAGATACATGCTTTACCTGCTAACTACGTTGGAGCCTGGCGATTGGCTTATATTCTATAATTTGAAAGCCGGACAAAAGCCGAAACAAAAAAACTTTTATAGATTAAATATTGAGTTTGCATATCTCTTGCCCCGTTGCTTTAGCTCGGGGATGAGGATGGTTTAGTTTTTGGCTTTAGCCAAACAAAGACAACTTGTGATATGTTTTGGCTAAAGCCTCCATATTTGTTTACTATTTACCCCCCCGACCTAAAGGATCGGGGCAATATTAAAACATGGAAAAGAAATAGTAAGCGTATGCACGCTAAATACCTAGTCCTATACTTTTTAATTGTTAAAAAAAAGATGATCAATTTCTTTTCTGAAAGCTTCATCGCCTATTTCCAAACGTCTTGCGTAGGCAGCTTGTGCATCAGCTCCTGCTACATATCTTAATTTGTCTTTTCCGTCCGTTGCTGCCTCAAAAACTACATCAGCTATTTGCTCTGGTGTGCAAAGACTTTTCATAACTTCCGGGCTTAAAAACGCTTTCATATAATCTTCATACAGTTGGTCATATTCAGGTTGAGAAGCAACATCCAGCGAACGGCCGGCGAAGTCGGTTTTTGTACTTCCCGGCGAGATTGTCTTTATTCCAATTCCAAATTGTTTCAATTCAAAAGCCATACTCTCGCTCCAACCTTCCAAACCCCATTTTGTAGCGTGATAAACCGAAAAGAAAGGGAAAGCAACAAGACCACCAATTGAAGTAGTAGAAATAAATAGTCCCCTTTTCTTTTCTCTGAAGTATGGGATGAATGCCCGTGTAACACGTATTACACCTAACAGATTCGTATCAACTTCCCTTACTAATTGTTCATCGGTAATAGCTTCCATTGGTCCGGCTAAACCATAACCTGCATTATTAAAGACAACGTCAATATCGCCTTGCGCTATTGCACTTTGCGTGCATTTTTTAATTTCTTCGGGATTTGTAACATCTAAAGCCAATAGGGTAACATTATCTAAGAGGTTGAGCTCGGTTTCGTTTTCGGGTTTACGCATGGTAGCAATAACCTTCCAGCCTTTAGCTGCAAATAATTTAGCGGCAGCTTTCCCCAAACCACTTGATGCGCCTGTAATAAAAATTCCTTTTTCCATTTTTTTTGAATTTTTTTGATTTTACTCTTACGAAGACAAAATTAGCCTGGGTGTAACATCCAATCTTGTCACTTTCAAATCAATACTTGTATAATTCAAACCATTCATTTTATTGAAGAAATGGAGCTATCTGTTATAGATATGCGCATAAGTTTCAGATCTATTATCAGGCATTGCAAATTCGCCTGGTAATATTGATCAGGTTCTCAATGAGTTATTTTACCGCCACAAGCAGTGGAATAAGAACGTTGCAGGATTTTATACTTGTTGAAGTATGCAGATATCAAATTTTATGAAGATATTTTATTGACCTACCGGTCACACCCATCTAAATTAGAAATAAGTGAATCAATAGTTTTTTTTAATCCCAAAGGGACTATATATTTATAGAAACTCAAATATATAAGGAATGGTAATATCATCCCTTCGGGATTATTCGATGTACGCTAATTCCGTTTTCGATAAAACTATCAGCCTTTCAGGCTTAAAAAATCAAGATGCGTTTGCCCTGTATTGCCCTAATGACTTATTGACTCTCTTACCATTGCTTTCAAAATATCAGCGTTTTTTATAGCATCAGTATTTTCTAAAGGAATGTGTTCTATAAATGATGCCTTGTCTTTTTTTTGCTCTAAACACTTTAAATAGTATTTGTCATAATACTTCAATAATATTTTAAAGCAGTTTAATACATCGCCTGCTTCAAGGTATTCAAGCGCTGTTTTTGTTTCCAGTCCGCCGAGGCGCTTTGTTATTCTGATAATACTTTCAGCTAAATTTCCTTTTTCGAAAATCCCATATTTTTCTACAATATAGTCTAACCGCTCTTTAAAAGGTATTTCTAAAAAGTAAACCGGCATTGTTTGAATATACGTAAACAAGAGATTAGGAATATTTACTGTGCCAATGCGCTGGCTTTCATCTTCTATCCAAATGCAATCTGCTGCAGCGGTTGCAAACAAAGCCATAGCGAGTTTGTTTTCAAACATTTCCTGAGTGGATTGTTCTTTTTGTCCTAAGTGACCAAAAGCAGATCCTTTGTGGCTTGCCAGCGCTTCAAGGTCTATCACTGCTTTGCCTGATGAAAGAGCTTGTAACGTTTCTGTTTTGCCACTGCCTGTATATCCGCCGATTATTTTAAACGGATACTGTTTGCCAAACTGCGCTGTGCACCATCTTCTGAAAGATTTGTAACCGCCAACTATTGTGTATACTTTAAACCCGTACAGGTCAAGCAGCCATGCTACTCCTGCACTTCGCATTCCTCCGCGCCAGCAGTGTACAATTACAGTTTTTAGTTTGGATTCTTCTGAAGCTTTTTGATTATGCGTTTCAACAATTTTTTCTGCTTCTTCAACTATCTGCACCATTTTGACACCAAAATATTGTAATCCTTTTTTTATCGCTTTTTGCTTGCTTTCCTGCTTATATGCAGTACCAACTACTTTCCTTTCTTCGTCAGAAAACAATGGTAAACTATAAGCGCCAGGTATATGAGCATGTAAAAATTCGCCCGGGCTTCGAACATCGAAAACAGGATATTTGTCTGCCAGCCCGTGAAATTGCTGAATTGTTATTTTCTCAATAGCCATTTAGAAGAATACAAATTATCTTTTTAAAAAAAGGAAAGAAAGTTATAAAAAATTATTCAAAAATAAGTCAATTTCATTTTCTGATTTTATGAAGAAGTGTAAAGCTTTTGTTTCAGAATAAATATTAAAAGAAGAAAGAGTAAACAAAACTACTTTGCTGTTTTGAAAATATTATAAAAAAGGGTTAACAAATGAACCACTCTAAAGGTTTTTAAAAATTGTATCAGCAACTTCTGAAGTATTGAGTCATACCGGTGACCGCCTTTTATGCCTATAAGTTTATAAGTAACTTTAAGTGAACCGGTACCGATCTTTTCAGATTCTTTGACGCCTTGTATTATCAGCAATGGCTTTTGTTTTATTTTGTTTATTTCTGCTGTAACACTGTTTCCTGTGTTTTTTCCTTTTCCAAACAACTGAGCTACATGAACTTCGAAATCAGTTAAGTTTGATGGTGACATTAAAACAATATTTTTTACTGCTGCATAAGTGTCTTTAGACAATCTTGTAACAATAAAAGGCGCTACATCTGCACCAAAAGAATAACCGATAATTATTACATTCCTGATCTTCCACTTTGATTGATAATATGTAATAATTTTTTCAGCATCTGATGCAGTTTGCTCCGGGGTTTTCTTTGACCAAAAATACTTTTGAGAATTAAAAAGCACTGCCGATACCCTTTGTTACTTACCTGCAACATAAAAGACGCAGAAAATGCATTTTCGCCTCCATCGCCTGACATGTATAACACCAAAGCTTTTTATACATTATTGATTTTAGAAGCATAAGCAACAACCGGTAAAGAAGTAATATCCTGGCTTTTTGCAATTGCTGAAAAAAATACGATCACTATTATAATCAGTCCTTTCATTTAAAAAGTTATTCAGGCTGCATCACTTTGTTTAATACCGCCGGTAGCTGAACAAGATCAAAATCATCCTGGTAAACAAGGTATTTATTCGCCCAACGGGCAGCATACTTTTCTTTGAAATCGCGCAGCCCCTGGTAATTTCGAAACCGCTTTAGTCGTTCATAAGCGAATTTTACTACCTGTTCTGCTGTGTTTTCAGGTTTGTCAATACCTGCCATTGGTACCATGCCCATATTTAAAAATAAATAACCTTTTTCTCTGGCATATTCAATGAGCCTTACTATCAAAGCATCCATTGCTCCGCCCGGTGCATCGGCTGTTTTTCTTATCATATCATACGTACATTCCTGGGGAGAATAATCAGGGACGATGTTAAGAAAAGCAACAATTCTGCCTTCATTGTCTGACAAAGTTATCACATCCTGTTTTTTCAGTTCATCCCGGTCAAACATTCCCTGTGAGAAAATTATTTCTTCCGTTTCAAAAGTTTCAAGCCACTCATCAGATACCTGTTCGAGAGCTTGTAATAACGACCCCGTTACCGGGGCTTTATGCAATTGGGCAGTATATCCTTTTTTATGTAAGCTGTTTAAACCATTCCTTAAAGACTTCCTGTCTTTTCCTTCTAATTTAAAAAGAGGAATATCTAATATCGCTTCCTGCCCGATAAAAACTCTTTTCTTTTTGAAGCTGTTAAAATAGTAAAAACTGTCTTCATCTATACGATAATAAACTGTCTTAAAACCGTTCTTATTACAATAACTTTCAAATTCCCCGATCAATACCACTTTGTTTCCTTCGGCACATACCGGCTCTTCCAATACTACGGCATACCCGCCGGAGACGCGATAACTTATAAAACCGGGATAAGTATCGGAAATGTATAAAAGTTTATCCTTGCTTATTTTAAAATAATCTAAAGGAGAATCTCCATATTGTGTTAACAGATATTCTGCCTCCTCTATGTTTACCCGAGGCCTTGATACCTTAAAAATTTGAGGCTTTACAAGGCAATACAGCAAAAATGCCCACGCTCCTACGCCTGATGCATTTATAAAAAAAATAAAGTCATGACCAAAACGAGTCATTGGTATAAGGTTGCTGTTGCCAATCAGCACAAATTCTTCGAATGCAAAGTATACGGATTCCTTCCAGGTAAAATCTTTGTGAAAATGATTTTGGTCGAGATAATAAAAACCTATACTTCCAAAAACAAGGACTGCAGCGAATACAGCAAGAGCGGTTGCTATGCCTATATTCATCATCCTGGCATTACTCTTAAGGCGGTATTGTTTACGTGTAATTATTAATACAATGCTTACAAGCAGCGATAATATCGCTTCTTCATAATCGAGCGCTTTGCCTAAGTGGCCAAAACACGAAATAATAGAAAGGCTAAGGGCAAGTATCCACGCACTTCGCAAACCTTTTATAAGAAAAGCCGCGGTGATAATAAGCGTCAATCCGATAACTATAACAAGAAAGTTAGAGGCGTGTATAGAGCCTAACGGGACAAAAGTGCGTAAAAGCCTCAGCCGCGACATAACAGGAGGAGTAAGCACAGAAAATACATTAACTAAACCCAGAAAGAAAATAAGAACAGGCGGAAGTAAGCGAAAGAAAAGATGGCGCCCTTTGGCTGCATAAGAAATGACACCTGCAACTAATGGTAACCAAAATTCAAAAAACCTGAACAATAATGTTATTTCCAAAGCCTGCACGGTGGTAAATCCATACTTCTCTAATATAACTGTCAGAGACAATTCAATGGCTCCCATTCCCCGCAAAAAAGGAGATATGATAAGAAAAATAGTAGCTACAATATAACCGGTTACAGCAGCTTCAAAAGATGGAGCGGCACCCGCAGCAAGCATGGCAATGTATAAATGAATGATACCGACAACCTCTATGAAAACGGAAGCAAGTGTAGCTTTCAGAAATTGTGTCCAGGTAATATTGAATGAAAAAATTTCATTAAGAGAATTTTCAAGCTTAGGCCTTCCTTTTATAACCCATAAATATAACTTATCCTTTCTTTGTATTGAGCGTGCCAGCAACACCATTGCTGCTAACATAGCAACAATAGTAAAAAGGCCGGCGGTCGTTCCGGGTACTGTAGAGCCTGTAACAGAAAGGTATAACAGAACGGGAACAGCAACAATAAAAACAGAAAAAATGCCGATAAAACCATAGATTACCGACGCCTGGTGCACCTGCTGTTTATTAACCTGGCTCTTCCTGATGGTAGCCGGAAGATAAGCTAATGCGGTAATGCCCCCTGCGGGAAGAAATACAGAAATTACATTCCTTTTTAAAAAAAGTTCGACTGCATTTATCCACGAAATCTTACCGCCGACTGACAAAAAACTATATACATAAAGGGCAGCCTGCAGTAATATATAAACGCCTGTGAAGACAATACCTGTAAGCAGCCAAGACAGGTCGGTATTTGCCAAAGAAGATTTTAATGAAACAAGTTCTTTTCTCTGCTGCCTGAAAAAATAAAATGCAACAAGAAGAAAAAGAAGCCCGAGCAGCTCCTTCCAATGAAGCTTACGGATAAAGGAAAGTACTTTATGTTGAGTAGGTTGTTGAGCAGGTTTTAAGGCTGTTTCTGACATTAGCTGCAAATTAATAATTTGCTGTCATTCAATTTTTATTTAAACAGGAGTTATATGATATATAATACTTCTTCCTTTTGAGTTACACCATTTTTACTCTTATATAAAATTAAAACAGGAAAAATTACTTCCTCGCTATCTCCCCACGAGATATTACCATTTGACACAATAAAGTTTTTGAAGTTAGCAGGTAACAGATATTTAGTGTAATATCCTTTTAAAGTTTTTGATAATAAAGGATAAAAATCTATAATTTTTTGCTTTTTATCGGAGAACAATATAAGAACTTTAAAACCATTTACATAATCAGCCTTGATTATACTTAATGGAGTTTGTTGATTATTTCTTTTATCACCTCGTTTTCCACCTTTTGATGGTATATGAAGACTTCGTTCCATTTATCAATAATTTGTTTATGATATGCTTTCAAAAATACTGAAACTTCTTTAGCTTCTTTTTGGGTAAGCGGCTCTTTTTGTTTTACTTTTTTAAAAATCAGTGTCACCTCATCGTGGTCTAATAAAAATTCCGCCTTCATTTCTCTTTGCTGTATTTGAACATGTACATGAACAGGTAAATGATCGTTTGTATAAAAGCGGATTATAAAAGCTAAGTATTCAAAAATTTTTGGCATTCCTTTTATCTTACAACCTCCCGTTTTTAATTTCCTCCACAACTCCCGGATCCAATAATGTAGAAGTATCACCCAAATTTTGAGTCTCACCTTCCGCCATTTTTCTAAGTATTCTCCTCATTATCTTTCCGCTTCTTGTTTTGGGTAAATTACTGACAAATTGTATTTTATCTGGTTTGGCTATTGCACCTATTATTCGCGCCACCGTTGCTAAAATATCTTTCCTGTTGCGGTCATCTGTGTCTTCACGTCCATTATAAATAACATAAGCATAAATTCCCTGCCCTTTTATATCATGCGGGTAGCCTACAACTGCACTCTCCACGACGCCTGCATGCATGTTTATAGCATTTTCAACTTCTGCGGTTCCTATGCGGTGACCGCTAACATTCAATACATCGTCTACGCGGCCTGTAATCCTGTAAAAACCATTTTCATCTCTTAATGCACCATCTCCGGTAAAATATAAACCAGGGTAGGCAGAGAAATAAGTCAGCCTGCATCTTTCATGATCGCCATAAGTTGTTCTCAAAATTCCCGGCCACGGAAATTTTATACAAAGGTTACCGGCAGCTAACTCACCGGCTGTTTGTACAATTTCATTTCCTTTTTCATCTGCAAGCATGGGCTGTATTCCCGGCAATGGCAACGAAGCCCAGCCAGGCCTTGCAGGCGTAACACCAGCCAGATTTGATATGAGAATTCCTCCGGTTTCGGTTTGCCACCATGTGTCAACTACGGGACATTTTCCTTTACCGATTTTTTGATCGTACCAATGCCATGCTTCTTCGTTTATCGGTTCGCCAACTGTTCCCAAAACTTTCAGGCTGCTTAGGTCTGTATTTTTCAGCGGTTCTTCACCATGTGCCATTAAGCTTCTTATAGCAGTAGGTGCAGTATAAAAAATATTTACGCTAAACTTATCAATGATCTTCCAAAATCTTGAAGCGTCAGGATAAGTGGGTATTCCTTCGAAAATAAGCGTGCTTGCTCCCGCGCTCAAAGGACCGTAAACAATATAACTGTGACCGGTTATCCAGCCGATATCTGCTGTACAAAAATGTACATCACCAGGCTGGTACTGAAAAACATTTATAAAAGTATAGTTTGTATAAATCATATAACCGCCGCAAGTATGCACCACGCCTTTCGGCTTGCCGGTGCTGCCTGATGTATATAATATAAAAAGCGGGTCTTCAGCATCCATTTCCTCTGCCGGAAAATCATGCAGACCTAATGTTTCTATCTTTTTTATTTCATCATCCCACCATACATCACGGCCTTTGATCATGCTGACAGGCGTATGCGTACGGGTATAAACGATTACTTTTTTCACAAAGCGGATACCGATTAAGGCATCATCAATTACACTTTTTAGCGGTATATCTTTTGCGCCTCTGAAAGCGCCGTCGCAGGTTATTATATATTCCGCCTGTGCGTCTATCAAACGGTCTGCTATGCTTTGTGCGCTAAAGCCGCCAAATATCACACTGTGAATGGCTCCAAGCCTTGCACACGCTAAAACTGCTATGGCAAGCTCCGGTATCATGCCCATGTAAAGACAAACACGGTCGCCTTTTTTTACGCCGTTGTTTTTTAAAACATGCGCAAACATGCACACTTTCTCATACAATCTTTTATAGGTTAATACCCGGTGATGCTCTTCAGGATCATTAGACTCCCATAGTATTGCAGGTTGGTCACCTTTCGTCTCCAAATGCCTGTCTATACAGTTTTCAGTGATATTTAATTTTGCACCTTTAAACCATTCAATTTTAGGTTCCGTAAAATTCCAGTTTAAAACGGTGTCCCATTTTTTTCTCCAGGTAAAAGTTTCTGCAACTTCTGCCCAAAAACCTTCGGGATCTTCTATACTTTTCTTATAAGCGGTTTTATATTCTTCAAAGCTTGTAATCTGGTTAGGAAACGGCATAGCAATAATTATTATAAATTAATGATACAGCAAACCTATGAAAAGGGATTTTACAGGCAAAGAAATAAATGCGGAGAGTTTTATTGCAGATTGAAATGGGTATATGTCCTGCAACAATAGTCATAAGGAATAATAAAAAAATATTGGTGATATTGGTGCGGTTTCAGTCAATAAAACCTATTTTTAAATTAAGGCATGATTATAATAATACTTTACTATGTTTTATTTTAATGAGGAAAAATATAATCTTTTGTAATATATACTTGCATTCATAAGTTTTACCCTGCAGGCAGTATGCCGGAAGGAATGGATTCGTTTTATAACAGCCATCCCGGAACTGCGGAACACCGAAAAATAATTACTGAAAATATTTATGACAATGATGTTTTTAAGAAAAAATGGTCAGATTTTACTGAAGACATTAGCCGCAAGACCGGTGAAAAGATAATTGGAACGACGACAGGAATTACTTCATGTTATAGCGATAAAGAAATGGTAATTTATATCAGCAAAGAACAGCTTATCAGTTAACTCTTTTAATTTCTGTAATTTTACAGGTCAAACTTTAAAAACAATGCAAGTTCAGGTTCTTAAATCTAAAATACACAGAGTTAAGGTAACGCAGGCAGAGCTTAATTATGCAGGAAGCATAACTATAGACGAAGATTTAATGGATGCGGCAAACATGATTGAAAACGAAAAGGTGCAAATAGTAAATGTCAACAACGGTGAGCGGTTTGAAACATATATAATTAAAGGAGCGAGAAAAACAGGAACGATTTGCATGAACGGACCTGCAGCAAGAAAGGTGCAGGTGGGAGATATAATTATCATTATCTCATACGCAGCAATGGATTTTGAAGAAGCAAAAAGCTGGAAACCTCAGCTTGTTTTTCCTGATGCAAATAATAATAATCAATTAATATAATATTGTATTTATATAGTAAAAAGATTGATTTTCAGACTCAGGCTTTTTCGGACAAGATTAATTTTTTACTTCACGCCTATTCTTCCTAAAAGATCGCCGTATCCGTAGTTAAATACATCTATTTCAGCTCCGAGTGCAGCGCTTAATTCCGGATAAGTATCATCTTCTGATTGCCACGTTTCGTTATTTTTTATTAAGATTAATTCAGACGGAGAAGTTTTATCAATATCAGCATTTTCTTCTAAAATCATTTCTGCTTTATATCTTTCAGGTTGCAGCCTGAAAATATTATAAAGAGTCTTTTGTTCGTTAGTTATTGCTTTCGCTTCAAAAAGTAGCTCCATAAAAAGGAATGATATGTTAGTTAGAAAGTGTAATTATTATAAAAATTATTCCACTATTTAGCCTAAGGGAAAAAATATTCTTATTAATCTTTATTAGTGTAATCCTGTTTCTTTTAAACTTTTAATGCTATAATCAAAAATTATTATAGTAATAAAAAAGCTGCTTTCAAACGAAAGCAGCTTTTTAAGGATAATTTTATTTATTTAAGCTACAGCTTCACTTTTAGTACTTTTTGAATCACGCTTTCTGTCTTCTTCATTCAAAGCTACTTTACGCATACGAATATTCTTTGGCGTTACTTCTATGCACTCATCCTGCTGAATGTATTCCATGCATTCCTCCAAAGTTAACTGGGTTTTAGGAGCAATGCGTGAAGCATCATCACTTCCGCTGGCGCGGTGATTGGTAAGTTTTTTTGGTTCTGTTGCATTTACCACAAGATCTCCGGGTTTAATGTGCTCAGCAATGATTTGGCCGATGTATACTTCTTCTCCGGGCTCAACAAAGAAAGTTCCGCGATCCTGCAGTTTATCAATAGAATAACCCGTTGTTTTATCGGTATTTTTAGAAATTAATACACCATTGCTTCTTCCGGGAATAAAACCTTTCCAAGGCTTGTATTCATCAAAGCGATGTGCTATTACAGCTTCGCCCTGGGTATTAGTAAGCATCTGAGAACGCAATCCAATCAAACCTCTTGAAGGAATATCAAATTCGAGATGCTGCATTTCACCCTTGCTTTCCATTACCAGCATTTCACCTTTGCGTTGCGTTACGAGGTCAATCACTTTACCGCTTAATTCCTGGGGCACATCAACTACCAGGATCTCAAAAGGCTCATTCTTTTTACCATCTATTGTCTTAACCAATACCTGCGGATTACCTACAGTTAATTCATAACCTTCACGGCGCATTGTCTCTACCAGTACACCTAAGTGAAGAATACCGCGGCCATACACCAGAAAACTATCGGCGCTGTCGCTGTCTTCTACCCTGAGAGCGAGATTTTTTTCTGTTTCCTTCATCAGGCGGTCGCGCAGGTGACGGGAGGTAACAAACTTTCCGTCTTTACCAAAAAAAGGTGAGTTGTTAATGCCGAACATCATACTCATTGTTGGTTCGTCAACATGGGTAACGGGCAAACCTTCAGGATTTTCGAAATCGGCGATTGTATCACCTATGGTAAATTCTTCCAGCCCCACAACTCCGCAGATGTCTCCGGCCAAAACTTCGGTCACTTTTCTTTTACCTAAAGATTCGAAAACATATAATTCTTTAACTTTTGATTTTTTGATGCCGTCTGTAGTTACAAGGCTAAACGGCTGGCCTTCTTTTATGCTGCCGCGGTTTACTTTTCCTATAGCGACACGGCCGAGGAAAGCTGAGTAATCGAGTGAAGTAATCTGAAGCTGAAGGTTTCCTTCAGGAACATTTGGTTCGGGCACGTATTCTAAAATACCATCCAGCAGCGGAGTGATATCTTCAGTTTGCTCGTTTTTACTGTTAAACCAGCCATTTTTACCTGATCCGTAAAAGGTAGGAAAATCAAGTTGTTCTTCAGTAGCGTCAAGATTGAAGAACAATTCAAAAACTGCGTCATGCACTTCATCAGGACGGCAGTTTGGCTTATCTACTTTATTTATAATTACAATTGGCTTAAGATTTAACTGCAAAGCTTTTTGCAGCACAAAACGGGTTTGCGGCATTGGTCCTTCGAAAGCATCTACCAAAAGGCAAACACCATCCGCCATTTTCAAAACCCTTTCTACTTCGCCGCCAAAGTCGGCGTGACCAGGGGTGTCAATAACATTTATTTTAACACCTTTGTAAACTACAGAAGCATTTTTGCTGAAGATAGTAATCCCTCTTTCTTTTTCGAGGTCATTGCTGTCCATTATCAAATCGCCTGTTTCCTGATTCGCTCTGAAAACATTGGTTTGATGAAGAATTCTGTCAACCAGGGTAGTCTTACCGTGGTCAACGTGTGCGATAATAGCGATATTTCTGATATTCATAAAAGAACCTCATCCGCCAACCGGCGGACTTTTATATTATAAATTAATAATTCTCCTAAAAAAATTCCCCTTTTGGGGGATCAGGAGGTTTAAGTGAGCGAAGGTACGTTTTTACAGCCGCTTTTCCTTGCAGTTAATATTATAGTAATCTTAATTATGGTTAAAAGTTCTAAAAGTAACGGCATGGCATAGAAATTTTATTTGTTTATAAAACGAGATAATATGAACATTTCTGATAAGGATTCTCAAAAAAACTCTTCCGCTGAAAATACTGCTGATAATATCAAACCCTCAAATGTAGGTGCAGGGCCGGTAAAATCAGTTGATGATGGTGGTAAAGAAGGTGAGGCAAAACAACCGAAAGAACGTACAGGCAAACTAACCAATATGGGCGGAGCTACCGGAGGAACACCCGGATTGCCAGATGCAAGTGAAGGCAATGACAATACAAGTTCAGAATAATTCACGACAGTCAGAAGAATAAGAAGCTAAAGGTTATAAAAAAGTTTCAATAAAATCTTATTTAAAACCTTCTGACGATATTTACAATCAAAGTCAGTAAAAGACTTAACAAAATCATTGTAGTCAAGGGGAAGTAGAACTTAAAGTTATCTTTTTCAATTCTTATATCGCCAGGCAAACGCCCGAGCCAATGAAGTTTGTTATAGAAAAAATAAATCAAAATTCCAACTGCTACTATTGCAGCGCCTAAAATAATTATGTATTTACCTGATTGCGGATTCATATAATAAAGGTAAGAACAGTGTGTATTTATTTAAAAGGATTGCTTTTATCTTCTCCTAAATAAAGATATTTTTTCTTGAATATTGTCATATACAAAAGAATGTATATTATAGCAGGAACGATCAAAACAATTTTTATGGTATTAAGGATTTCAGGGACAGGCAGTTTGGCAAATTTGAAATAAAATGGAATCAAAACGCCTGCCAGCATCATAATATAAAGAGGCAAGATTAATTTCATGCCATTGCTGACTGTAAGAAAAGCATTTATTCCTTGTTTTATTCCAATAATATATTCAGGACTGCTTGTCCAGTTAAGTTTGCATTGTATCGTGTATGTTCCCGGCTCAAGTTCGTACTCCTGTGTGTTGTCGTTTTTGATTAATCCAACTTCCTTACCATTAATAAAAATTTTAAAACGCTGTCTGCGGTTTATCCATTCACCCTTTCTTGTTAAGATTAATTTTGATGCCATTTTCAATCTATAGATTAAACAACCCTTTATTTAATACCTGTAATGTCTGTAATTTGTATTCCGCAGGAATAAGTAATGAAACATTGTGTTTGCTTCCGCCATAGCTAACCATACGAACGGGAATATTGTCTAACGAGTCAAATAATCGCATCATTACCTGTGGAGTTTTGGCAATTTCATTTCCTACAATTGATACAATGGTTTGGTTGTCATCCGTTTCGACAGTACCGAAAGCCTCTAATTCGCGCAAAATTTCTTCAAGATTGTCTTTATTATCAATAGTGAGCGAAACCGCTACTTCGGAGGTTGTGACCATATCAATAGGCGTGCGAAACTTTTCGAACACTTCAAATATTTTTCTCAAAAAACCATACGCCAGCAGCATACGGCTGCTTTTTATTTTTATGGCTGTTATCCCATCTTTGGCTGCAACTGCTTTTACACCCACACTGCCTGCTTCTTCCACAATCAGCGTCCCCTTTGCATTGGGCTGCATTGTATTTAATAGTTTGACAGGAATATTAAATTGCTGTGCAGGCCAGATAGAAGCGGGATGCAAAATCTTAGCTCCGAAGTAAGCAAGCTCGGCAGCTTCATCAAAACTCATTTGCTCGATTGCAATTGTCTTTTCTACAACACGCGGGTCGTTGTTGTGCATGCCGTCAATGTCTGTCCATATTTCACAAACATTTGCACTCATTGCCGCAGCTATCAGTGAAGCTGTATAGTCGCTGCCGCCACGCTTCAGATTATCTACCTCGCCTTTGCTGTTGCGGCAAATGTAACCCTGGGTAATAAATAGTTTTGTGTCTTTATGGTTTTTTAGTAATTGGGTTAGCTTTACTTTGATATTGCCGATCAAAGGTTCTTCAAAACTGTCAATCTGCATAAATTCAAGCGCCGGAATTAATTCGTGTTCCGTTCCACGTTCGGTAAGGTAGGCAGAAAACAGTTTTGTGCTCATCAACTCGCCCTGGGCAAGAATATCTTTGTTTAAAGCTTCGCTGAAAGAAATTTTAAGAATAATGTTTAAAAACTCGAAATGCTCACCGATCTCCTGTAAAGCTTTTTGCTTTGTTTCGTTATTTTTTAATAAATCCCCTATAAATTGTTTATAATAAGCTTCGAGTTTATCTATCTTTTTACGTGCAGAACTACGATCATTACCTGCTAAACATGCACTTATTTCTACCAATGCATTAGTGGTTCCGCTTAGTGCGCTTAATACCACTATTTTCGGTTCGTCGTCACTTGTTATAAGCTCGGATATCTGGTGCATTCGTTCCGGCTTTCCCACGCTGGTACCGCCAAACTTCATTACTTTCATTATTGCACTTTTTTTAGGTTTGCAAATATAATTGCTGCTGCATATAAAACGGAAAATCCTATTATAGCGTTTGGCTATAGAGAGCCGAACATAAAGCTTCGCTTATAAGAAAAGTTACAAGATATAATTACATCCGGCAATAAAGCGTTTCTTTCGAAAATGCCGGGGAATGAAAAGGAAGGACAAACTGTGAAACTTATATGGCATTCAAGTTATATTTTTAACTTGCTGCAACGAATATCAAAAGATTTTATTAAAAGAATTGAATATAACTATCTAATTAAGACAAAGAATTTTGCAGGAGACCATGAGTATAAATTAAACTTTTTGCCTAAGTTGATGTTTTTTTTTCTTAATGTTTTCTATGACATCTTTTGTTTGTTGATGAATTAAGTTCATTTGCTCACGGGTTGATAAATGTTTCATGTCTTCGTATGCTTTTTCTTTCCATTCCCAAACTTCCAACTAGACTTTTGATATTTTAGCTTCCATAATCAAGTAATTCTAAAGGTGTACAGATTCTTAAAGGGTTTAAATAATTATATTGAAGATTAATTGCAATAATTTTTTTTTCTCGGTTTACATTGGCTAAATGTTTGTAATTCCAGCTTACAAGATAATCTATTTTGTTAACTGTTGAAACTGCTGCGTGTAAAGCATCTAACTTTTTATTTATTGGAATAACATTGTTTCGAATATATTCATCTGCTAAGAATTCTATTTCATCTTTTTGAATTATTTCAATCAACCCAATTGGATATTGTTCTATTACTTTTAATAATTCCTGTCTTTTGTCATTATTAGAAGTTTTACCTGTTTCCAGTAAAACATATTCTGAAACATACGTTTCATAAAGAGGTTTTTATAAAATTATCAAAGAAATCAATAGTAGCCATTTTTAAATCAGGAGCATCATCAGCAAAAAAAAAATTAATTACCGAAGTATCAAGATATACTTTTATTTGTTTCACTTACCGAATACATAGAAATTTAAAATGCAACAAATGAATATATATTAAAATCGCAAGTTTTATCCTATAATTAATAGCCTTAACATCTCTGCTTCTCCAACCTTTGCCTTTTGCCTTCCATTCCTTACCTTTGCCGCCAGTTAAAATACTATTATTTTTATTAATATAAGTTATTTATAAAGTTGTAAAGTTTTTACCAAAACCAGTCTTCAAACGTGTAATAATGAGTGGACAATTAAAAGAGGTTCGTAACAGGATAAAGAGTGTGCAAAGTACCCAGCAGATTACCAAAGCCATGAAGATGGTAAGCGCTGCGAAGTTACGACGTGCACAAGATGCTATTACACAAATGCGTCCTTATGCCCAAAAGCTGCAGGAAATGCTTAGTAATATTGTAAGCGGCGCTGAAGGAGAGGTTGGCGGAACGCTTGCCACAGACAGGGGAAACGCACGTGTTCTTTTAATTGTCATTACCAGCGACCGTGGGTTAGCCGGAGGTTACAATGCAAATATTATAAAACTTGCCAAAGAAACCATTGCTCAAAAATACAGCGACCAAAACAGTAAAGGAAATGTTGCCATCTGGAATATTGGCAAAAAAGGCTATGAAAGCTTAAGCAAATCGAATTATAAAACAAACGCTGATTTTAAAGATGTCTTCTTAAATCTTCATTTCGAAACCGTTCAGGCAGCTTCGCAGGCAGCGGTTAAGGCGTTTGAAAATAAAGAATTTGATGTGGTGGAATTGGTGTACAGCGAATTTAAAAATGCAGCAACCCAAAGGTTTGTTGTCGAGAGATTTTTGCCGATCCCAAAAGTTGCAAAAAAGGAAGGAGTGAAAAAAGCAGACTTTATTTTTGAACCTGCTAAGGAACAATTAGTTGCAGAGCTGATGCCTAAAATACTGAACACCCAATTGTTTAAAGCCGTGTTAGACGCACATGCCAGCGAACACGGAGCCCGCATGACAGCAATGGACAAAGCAAGTGAAAATGCCAATGAACTGCTGAAAACATTAAAAATCTCGTATAACCGTGCCCGCCAGGCAGCCATCACAACCGAGCTTACAGAAATTGTGAGTGGCGCAGCGGCGTTAAATGGGTAGTTATTAGTCACTTAGTCATAAAGTCAGTAAGTCAATTAATATAAAAGATAATTATGATTAAGCTAAGTGAATTGGAAGTCTATAAAGTATCAATGGAAATTGGTGAAATTGTTTGGAAAGTAGTTGGGAAGTGGAATTTTTTTGAAAAAGATACATTAGGAAAACAATTTACAAGAGCTGCGGACTCAATAGCTTTTAATATTAGTGAAGGATATGGAACATATCACTTTGCGGAAAATAAAAACTTTTGTTATTACAGTCGAGGTTCAGCTTATGAAACAGTTACAGCAATTTCAAAAGCAAAAGAAAGAAATTTACTATCAGATGAAGAATTTTTGTTGCTAAAGGATAAACTTTCCTATTATCAAAAATTAATAAACCCCTACATAAAGTCAATAGGTAAAAACAAAGAAAAAAAACTCCCTTTTGAACAAAATACATCTCTTCCCCAATGACTTACTGACTCAATGACTAAATGACTTGTATCTCAATCATGGAACTAAATACTATCATCCCCCATATCGAATCCCTGATATTTGCCAGCGATAAACCACTGACAACATTAGATATTACAGAACTGATTAATAACGCCTTTGGTTTTATGGATCAGAAAATATCTCTTGACCAGATCGAGGCATCGGTTGAAGGAATCCGTGAAAAATATAATACAGATTTTTATCCTTTTGAAGTGCGGGAAAGCGGCGGCGGCTGGCAATTTTTAACTAAGAAAAACTACCATAAAACAATTGCTCAGCTAAACGGGGATAAATTTTTAAAACGCCTTTCAAATGCAGCTTTAGAGACCCTCGCTATCATTGCTTATAAACAACCGGTAACAAAAGGTGAAGTAGAAGCAATCCGCGGTGTAAACAGTGATTATTCAATTCAAAAGCTTTTAGAAAAAGACCTTATAATCATTTCCGGCCGCAACGAAGATCTTCCCGGAAAACCGCTTATATATGCTACCTCCAAATCATTTATGGATTATTTCGGCATCAACTCTGCTAATGATCTTCCTACAATAAAAGAAGTGTTAGCTGAGCAATCTATACAGGGAACACTTATAAATGATGCTGTAAATAATCACGCAGAAGCTGAAGAATTACCTGAAACTGAAGAAAAAGACGTTGCACAAATAAAAGAAGTGGCTTCTCACGAACAAGCTACAACATTAATCGTTGCAGACAACGGAGAACTTATTGAGCAATCAATTGACGAACAAAGAGAAAAAACAGGTGATATCAATGTTTCTGCCAAAGAAAATTCGAGTGATAACAACGCTTCGGATGATAATTCTGAAAATAATGATATTACAGATAAAAAGAATAATGCAAAAGAATAACAAGAATGTTCTCATTGCTTTTTCCCTGATTTTTTTCCCGCTACTTTTGCGAACTTATGCCTCAACAATTATCTAATCAGCAACTTATTGATATCGCCACAGAGTTTGGCACGCCTGTATATGTGTATCACGCAGAAAAAATAGCAGAACAATATCATAAGCTGAAAAATGCGTTTAAAAAATCAGACTCTAAATTTTTCTACGCATGCAAGTCGCTTACGAATATTAATATATTAAAATGGATGAAGCAAACGGGTGCTTCTCTTGATTGCGTCAGCATCAACGAAGTAATGTTGGGCTTAAAAGTAGGTTTTGAACCAAAAGACATTTTATTTACACCTAACTGCGTAGATTTTGAAGAAATAGAAGCAGGCAAAAATCTGGGCGTTAATATAAACATAGATAACATTTCTATTCTTGAGCAGTTCGGCAACCGTTATGGCCATTCATATCCTGTTTGTATTCGTCTCAACCCGCATATAATGGCGGGCGGCAATTATAAAATTTCTACCGGGCACGTAGACAGTAAATTTGGAATTTCTATTCACCAGCTTCGTCATATTGAGCGTATTGTAAAATCAACAAACCTCAATGTTACAGGTCTTCACATGCATACCGGAAGCGAGATAAAAGATGTAAATGTCTTTCTTCAAGGTTTGGAAGTTATGTTTGAAATAGCCCGGCATTTTGACAATCTCGAATTTATTGATCTCGGAAGCGGTTTTAAAGTTCCTTACCAGGAAGGCGATACCGAAACAGACGTTGACCAGTTAGGCGAAAAAGTGGCTGAAGCGTTTGAAGTTTTTCAAAAAGAAACCGGCAAAAACCTCCAGATTTGGTTTGAGCCTGGAAAATACCTGGTAAGCGAGGCAGGTTATTTTATTGTAAAAGCAAACGTAATCAAGCAAACAACGGCCACTGTTTTTGCCGGTGTCAACAGTGGATTTAACCATCTCATCCGCCCCATGTTTTACGATTCATTTCATTTAATAAAAAATATCAGCAATCTTAAAGGCCCTGAAAGAATCTATACGGTTGTAGGAAATATTTGTGAGACAGATACTTTTGCCTGGGACCGAAAACTAAACGAAGTGCGCGAAGGAGATTTCCTGGTTTTCTATAATGCCGGCGCTTACGGCTTCGAAATGTCCAGTAACTTTAACTCGCGTTTGAAGCCTGCCGAAGTGCTGGTAAAAGACGGCCAGGCAAAACTTATACGCAACCGGGATGTTTTTGAAGACTTACTAAGAAATCAAATTGAGGTTTTATAAAAATCAGAACTGCGTAAAACTTATTATTCCTTATCAAAGTTTTTTTGACCCGGTTCAAAAAGCAATACTACAAAGGATTTTTTTCGTTAACAATCTTATAAAACCACATATTTATGCGATTGTAATACTTTAAGATATAGATTAATCTTGTATAGGTTTATTAAACGATTCGGGGGGATCTTTTAAAAAGAGCTGCAGTTTTTACTGTGGCTCTTTTTTGTTCTGTTGGTATTTTTCATTTATTTTTTTTATTTATTAAGATGATCAAAATATTCAGGTTTCAGGCGTCAGAAACACAGATGAAACATCGTTGCGACGCTCCGTTCAACAGTAAGTTCTTCGTTGATCTTTTATCAACTTATTTTATTAAAACCCGAAACCATACGTCTCAATTTAAAAATAAATTCTGTTGCTTGTAACCAGAAACCAGCAACTTGCATCTCGTTTTCTGCTACCCGCAAATTCATCTGTTTTTTTGTAACTTTGACTTATTTATTATGGAAAGTACAATTATAAATAAAGTTGCAGAAAGCGCGATTACTTCAATAGATCTTGAAGAATATTATCCTGAAGGAGAAACAGCCGTTTTTGATCTGAAAGACCATTTATTTATGGGATTGATATTGAAAGAAAAAGATTTCAGAGCGGCGCTTCAGTCTTTTAATTGGGAAAAGTTTCAGGGTAAAAACGTAGCCATCACATGCTCTGCAGACGCCATTATTCCTGTGTGGGCTTATATGCTCGTCACCGCTTATTTACAACCTTTAGCAAAAGAAGTTGTATTTGGTGAAGAAAAAAATGTGTTGCAAACCTTGCTGCTAAAAAATATTTTACAAATAAAAGGTGAAGAATACGCAGATAAAAGAGTAGTTATAAAAGGTTGCGGCGATGTTGATATTCCCGAAGCGGCCTATGTAGAAATTACCAATAAGCTTCGTCCTTTTGTTAAAAGCATCATGTACGGCGAGCCTTGCAGCACCGTTCCTGTTTTTAAAAGAAAATAGACTCTTTTATGGATATTGAACAGCTTTGGCAATATTGCAAGACAAAACCGGAAGCTGAAGAATGTTTTCCCTTCGGACCGCAAACCCTGGTTTTTAAAGTAAACGGAAAAGTATTCTTTCTGGCATCTTTAGAAAAACAACCCTTGCAGTTTAATGTAAAATGTGATCCCGAAAAAGCTATTGACTTAAGGGAAAAATTTGCATCTGTTTTGCCAGGCTATCACATGAATAAAAAACTATGGAATACAGTTATTATTGACGGTTCTATACCAACTCATCAACTGCTAAAGTTCATAGACGACTCTTACATGTTAGTCGCTAAGAAGAAAAAGTAGCTTCTTTTATCTTTTTGCCTCAATTAAAAATTCAGCTTATCTTTCTCTAAACATTTATAATGAAAACGATCGCTGCTTCTGCTTTACGTAAAATTATCTTCTTTGTGCTATTGCTTTCTGCTAAAGCTGTATTCAGCCAGCAAACTATCGGTCTTGAGTTTTACACTTTTCGCGACCAATTTAAGAAAGATGTACCAGGAACACTTAGTATGATTCACAAAATGGGTATTAAAGAAGTTGAAATCGGGGACACGTATGGCTTGCCGGAAAATGAATTTAAACAACTGCTTCAAAAGAATGAGCTGAAGGTAATTGCTGTAGCAGCAGATTTTAATGATTTAGCTAAAGACCCGCAAAAAGCTGCAGACGAAGCAAAAAAATACGGAGCAAAATATGTTGTTTGTTTTTGGATACCGCACAATGGAACAGAGTTCACAATTGACGATACCAAAAAAGCCATTAATGTTTTTAATAATGCTGGTAAAATAATGGCCCAAAATGGCTTGCAATTTTGTTATCATGCGCATGGCTTTGAATTCAGGCCTTATCAAAACGCGACGTTGTTCGATTACATGATGAAGGAGTTAAATCCTAAATGGGCAAATTTTGAAATGGATGTTTTCTGGATAAAACATCCCGGTCAGGATCCTGTTGCTTTGCTTAAAAAATATCCAAACCGTTTTCCCTTAATGCATTTAAAAGACCGTAAACCAGGAACGCCCGGCAACCAAAATGGTGAAGTTGATGTAGAAACCAACGTAGTGCTTGGCCAGGGTGATGTTGGGATAGCCGAAATAATGAAAGCCGCAAAAAAAGCTGGCGTTAAACATTATTTCATCGAAGATGAATCTTCGAGGTCTGTAGAACAGGTGGTTGAAAGTCTGAAGTATTTAAAAAGTATTGAGAGTAAATAACATAGGCTAAAAGACCAGTTATAGCAGATATTTTAAACAAGCAAATGCCATAAGAATAGATTTATCATACTCTGTTTAGGCAAAATCTTTAATTTTAATCAAAGATACTTTTATGGCAAGAGCTGCATCCCTGGATAAAAAAATTACTGATTATTTA
>JAABUK010003452.1_pt1 | contig 26686 bp, 23 predicted proteins | sample 5559141 | NCBI WGS metagenome assembly JAABUK01 (sample SAMN10711869, study PRJNA513367) | rock metagenome | isolation source: Antarctica rocks | place: Antarctica: Victoria Land, Pudding Butte nord | collected 2016-01-03
GCAACTCCGCCTCCTGCTCAGCGCTCGCAACCAACGAAGACCGACCCGCCATGACAACCACCCAGCTTACGTCAACAATGGCCCGATATTACCATCCGTGCGTGGAGCCAAGGAAGCCTGCTTAGAACTTGCGCTGCGTGGCTTCCCTCACCCCGGCCCTCTCCCGGAGGGCTACGGTGGTCACACATCTCCGGAACGATCAAAGAAACCAAGCAATAACAGGCGCTTATCGAATGCCACCAAAGACCAAAGCTTGTGGGCTGAAAACCGGCAAGATGCTGATAGAGTTGGCTTTTGTTGTTATCAAACCGAGATGATAGAACTCATTTCGGACATGTGTGACCACCGTAGCCCGGAGGGAGAGGGGGAAGGCAGCCGTTCTACGGCCCTTCGTCGTCCAGGAAGCCGGCAAACAGCGCCGCCGCTTGCGCGGGCAGCTCCAGCGTCGGCAGGTGCCCGCATACCGACAGCGCATGGAACTGCGCGTGCGGCAGGGCGTCGGCCAGGGCAGGAATGAAGACGGTTGGGATCATCGGTTCGTAGTTTCCATGCCGGCAGAGTGGCGCAGGCTACTCGCCGCGCCAGACCGGGGGACGCTTGCCGAGAAAGGCGTCCATGCCCTCCCGGAAGTCCGCGCTCATGTAGCACATTAGGATCAGATCCTTGTCCCCTGCCCCGGCAACACCGTCCCGCAGGCGGCGCAGAGCCTCCTTGGTGGCGCGGAGCGTCAGCGGCGCATGGGACGCGACCAGCGCCGCCAGCGCGGTGGCCCGCTCCGCCAGGGCTGCGGCATCGGGCAGGACCTCGCTGACCAGGCCGATAGCGTGGGCCTCCGGCGCCTCGATCAGCCGGGCGGTGAACACCAGGTCCTTGACGCGTGCCGGGCCGATCAGCGCGGCCAGGCGGGCGTAGTTGGCCATGCTCAGGCAGTTGCCCAGCGTGCGCGCGATGGGAAAGCCGAACCGCGCGTTGGCTGCGGCAATCCGCAGGTCGCACGCCGCCGCGATCCCTGCGCCGCCGCCGGTCGCGGCCCCGGCGATGGCGGCGATGGTCGGCACCCGGCACCGCTCCACCGCGCCCAGCACGCGGTCGATCCGCGCCTCGTAGGCCAGCGCGTCCTCCGGCGTATTGAACGCGCGGAACTGCGAGATGTCGGTGCCGGCGGCAAAGGCCCGGTCCCCGGCGCCGGTCAGCAGCATGGCCTTGATGGACCGGTCGGCGTCCACCTCCGCGCAAACCGACGCCAGGCGCTCGTACATCGCGAACGTCAGGGCGTTGCGCGCCTGCGGCCGGTTGAACGTCACGCAGGCGATGCCGTCCCGCACCTCGTACAGCAGCTCGTCATCCGCCATCACACCGCGCCCTCCGCCCGCATCGCCGCGACCTCCTGGGCCGAATAGCCCAGCTCCTGCAGAACCTCGTCCGTATGCTCGCCGAGGCCCGCCGTCGCGGTCCGCAGCTCCGCCGGGGTGCGGCTCAGCTTGATCGCCTGACCGACGAGCGCGACCTCGCCCAGGTCCGGGTGCCGCACGGTGGGCGCCATGCCGAGGTGCCGCACCTGCGGATCGGCGAACACCTGGTCCATGGCATAGACGGGTCCGCACGGCACCTCCGCCGCGGCCAGCGCCTCCACCCAATCGGCGCTGCGCCGCGTGCGCGTCACGGCCTCGATCAAGCCGTTCAGCTCGTCCCGGTGCAGCAGCCGTGCCGCGCCGGTGTCGAAGCGCGTGTCGTCCACCAAGGCGTCCAGCCCAAGCGCACGGGCCAGGCGCACCCAAATGGCGTTGCCGGATGCGGCGATGTTGACGTAACCGTCGCTGGTGGCGAAGACGCCCGTGGGAATGCTGGTCGGGTGGTTGTTGCCGGCCTGGCCGGGCACCTCGCCCTCCATCAGGTAGCGCGCGGCCTGGAAGTCCATCATGGCGATCTGCGACGCCAGCAGGCTGACCTGCACCCACTGGCCCTCCCCGGACGCCTCGCGCTCCAGCAGCGCCGCCATGACGCCCTGGGCGGCGAACAGCCCGGCCGTCAGGTCGGCGACCGGGATGCCGACGCGCATCGGCCCGCCGCCGGGCGCCCCGGTGACGGACATCAGGCCGCCCAGGCCCTGGGCGATCTGGTCGAAGCCCGGCCGCATCCGATACGGCCCGTCCTCGCCGAAACCCGAGATGCTGGCATAGACCAGCCGCGGGTTCAGCGCCCGCATCGCCACGTAGCCGAGGCCGAGCCGGTCCTTCACGTCGGGCCGGAAGTTCTCGACCAGCACATCGGCGCCGGCCGCCAGGCGCATCAGCGCCTCCTTTCCGGCGGGATGCTTCAAATTCAGGGTGATGCAGCGCTTGTTCCTGTGCAGGTTCTGGAAGTCGGACCCCAGCCGCGGCCCGCCCATCCCGCCGTCCCCGGCGCCGGGCGCCTCCACCTTTACCACCTGCGCGCCGAAATCCGCGAACTGGCGCACACAGGTCGGTCCGGCGCGGACGCGGGTGAGGTCCAGCACCTTGAACCGGGACAGCGCACCACCCTTCATCGTCATCCCCGTCCCAGTCTAGGCCAGCGGCACCGCAAGGCGCCCCGGCACCTCGGCGCCCGTGATCGGGCGTCCCGTCAGGTAGCCCTGAACAAGCTTGCATCCCAGCGCGCGCAACACGCCAAGCTGCTCCTGCGTCTCAACGCCCTCGGCCACCACCGACAGGTTCAGGCGGACGCTGAGCGCCAGGATGGTCTGCACGATGGCCAGCGTCTCGTCGTCGCCGGTGATGTCGTCCACAAAGGACTTGTCTATCTTGATGCGGTCGAAGGGGAAGCGCCGCAGGTAGCTGAGGCTTGCATAGGCCGTGCCGAAGTCGTCCAGCGTCATGCCGATCCCCTGGGCGCGCAGGGCGCGCATAGTGTCCAGCGCCAGGCCGGCCTCGTCCAGCAACATCCCCTCCGTCAGTTCCAGGTCCAGCCGGTGCGGCGCAAGGCCGCTGCGCGCAAGGGTTTCGGCCACGCGCCGGGGCAGGTCGGGCTGACGGAACTGCCGCGGCGACAGATTGACCGCCAGGCGCACCGGCGGGTCCCAGAGTGCGGCCTCGGTGCAGGCGGCTTCCAGCGCCCATTGGCCCAGGGGCACGATCAGCCCGGACGACTCGGCAAGCGGGATAAAGAACTCCGGCGCTATCGGTCCCCGTGTCGGATGCGTCCAGCGCAACAGCGCCTCGAACCCGACGACGCGCAGCGTCACGGCGTCGCAGAGCGGCTGGTAGGCCAGGGTGAACTCCTGCCGGTCCAGGGCAGCCGCCATGTCGCCCTCGATCAGCACGCGCTCGCTCAGGCGGGCGTTCATGCCAGGCTCGAACAGGCAGCAGCGGTTGCGGCCGGTCTCCTTGGCGCGGTAGAGCGCCGCGTCGGCGTTGCGGAGCAGCAGATCCGGCGTTGCGCCATCGGCCGGATGCACGGCCACGCCCACCGAGCAGCCGATCAGGATGCGCTGGCCGTCAACCTCGAACGGCGCGGCAAGGGCCTCGATCACGCGGGCGGCCAAGCTGATGGCGCCGCCGGGCTGGTCCGTGTGCGGCTGGATGATGGCGAACTCGTCGCCGCCCATGCGCGCCACGGTATCCTCCTCGCGGACGCTGGCGGACAGGCGCTGGGCGACGGCGGCCAGCAGCCGGTCGCCGACCGCGTGGCCGCGGGTGTCGTTGACCTGCTTGAAGCAGTCGAGGTCGAGGTACAGCAGCGCCAGGCCGTGCTCCCCGCGCGCCGCCGCGGCGACCGCCCGGGTGATCCGGTCCTGGAACATCACCCGGTTGGCCAACTGCGTCAGGGCGTCATGGTGGGCCAGAAAGCGTATCCGGTCCTCGGTCACCTTGCGGAACAGGGCCGGGCGCATGGCGTTGGCCAGGGCGGCGATGTCCGCCACGACCTCGGGCAGGTCCTGCCGGTCCGTGTTGAAGGCCAGCGACACGCCGAAGCGCTCCTCCTGCACCCAGATGGGATAGCTGACCTGGCACCGCAGCCCGGACTGCATCGCGGCCGGCAGCAGGGCATACCGCTCGGGGTGCTCGATGTCTGCGTAGAACACGCTGTGCGGCAGGTTGCGGCGGATGGCGTCAGCGGTGATGGAGTTGCCCCACATCACCGGCGCGGTCGGCGGCCGGCGGTAGTAGGAGTCCGCATTCAGGTCGTCCGCGTTGAAGCGGCTGATCTCGTGCATCAGGTCGCCCGGGGAGGCCAGGCGCCAGATGCGGCCGATAAGGGCGCCATTGTGGCTGCACAGCTCCCCCAGCATGCTGGTCAGCGCATCGGTGACCGACGTGGATTCGGCAACCAGGTGCAACATGCGTTCCGTGCGCACGGCACGCCGGGACGCGGCCCGCAGATCGGCATCCCGGCGTTGCTGGGCAAGGTGGTCGGCGATCAGCCCGGCCAGCAACCCAAGCGCCCGGCGGCCAGCCGGCGGCAGGTCGCCCCGTCCGGAACGCCGCAGGATGCACAGGCGGCCCAGCACCTCCCCCGTCGCGGCGACAAGTCCGGCCGCCACAAAGGACCGCGCGCGCAACGCCGCCCCGGGAAGGGGCACGATGTCGCAGGCAACCGTCGTTTCCGGCCCTGTCCGCAACCGGCGGCACAACTCGATCAACGGCAGTATCTCCCCCGCGTCCAGCCCGGCGGAACCGCCCGGCGCCAGGCCATCCTCCAGGTCGAGCACGATCAGTGCCGCGTCCGCGCCGTGGGCCTCCGCAGCAAGCCAGGCATATGCGTCCAACTGCGGACGCCCGGCCTCAGACAGGCTGCACCCGGCGGCAGGCGGATGGAAGAGGATCTCTTGCTGCAACACCCAGCCGTTCCCTTCAGGCGAACATCAACCCGGCTAGAGCATGATCGCATCAGGTTGAGTAACCTGATCGATGAACATGCTCGCAAAAACAGAGGCTAGAGCATGATAGGTGCATCTACCTGCACCTATCATGCTCTAGCGCGGCTGGCGGCGGGCATCTTCCTATCGTCGCCGATCAGGCCGGTCAGCCTGCCACTTTTCGAGGGGCCACGCCACGGGCGAGTATGCGACCTTCCCCGGCGCCATTGGAAGCGCCCCGAACCAGCGACGGTCGAGGCCGCAGCCATGCAGGGGACGCGGCGCTGCGCGCCGGACCTCGGCCTGCGATGGCCGCCTGCCCGATGCGCCCCTCTTGACGCGGCCCCGGCTGATGGCGGCTTGATAGCCGGATCGAAGATCATTGACGAGGTCTGCCCGCTTGTCCGGTGCCTGGATTTGAGCCAGAGATGGTGCCGTCACGGAAGCAGTCATGTTTCGTCCTGACGCACGGAGCGTCCGATGGAAAAAGCGAAACGGCGCCGGACGGCTGCGCCGGGTGCCACGGGTGGGCGGGATGCACCCGGGATGGATGCGGCCGGGAGCCAAGACGGCCAGGCCGGCACCAGCGCCGTTGCTGCAACGGACGGACAGGCGGCGTCCAGGGATGACGCCCCTGCCTGGTCCGGCAGCGCCGCGGCGGCGCAGGGTTTCCGCGACCCGCTGCGTGCGCTGTGGTCCGGCGGCGGTGCGGCCGGGTTGGCCGCCCTTGACCTGACCGAGCAGGAAAGGGCGGCTTGCGACCTGATCCAATACGACTTCGATCCCGCTTACTACCTGCTGACCAACCAGGACGTATGCAGCGCCGCCATCGAGCCGCTCCACCATTACCTCCGCAGCGGCAGGCTGGAAGGGCGCCGACCGGCCCATTGGTTCGACCCAGCCTACTATCGCAATGCCTACCCGGAGGTGGACGACCTCGGGTGCGATCCGTTTTCCTATTTCGTCCAGTTTGGACGCGCCCAGGGCCATGCCACCTATCGCCGCAACGGCCCGGCCCGCCGCGCCCTGGACGCCGCCCGCCCGCCCGCCTCGCGCCAGCCCGGCGGCGGCCCGGGCACGGTCATGCACCTGCACCCGAACATACTGCTGCAGGAGATGCGCGCGCGCCTGTCCGGCGCCCGCGGGCTGACGGTCGCGCTCAGCCACGACCAGTATCTGCGGAACGTCGGCGGCATCCAGATCCTGGTCGCCAGCGAGCAGGCGGCGTTCAACGCGCGCGGCGAGGCATACCTGCACCTTGCCCCGGCGGTACCGCTGATGACGCTGGCCCCGGACGGTCCGGACCCGCACTACCTGCATCTCACTATGGACGGGGTGCATCTGGGTGCGGCCACCAGGGCGGAGCTGCTTCAGGCGCTCGCGTCGCTCGCCCCGGACCTGCCGGACCTGCGGCGCCTGGTGGTGCATTGCCTGTTCGGCCACAGCACCGCCCTGCTGGTTGACCTGCACGCCCGGCTGCACACCGCGCAGGCCGGTGCGCCGACCGCGGTGTTCTGGGTGCATGACTACGAGACCATCTGCGTCGGCTACAACCTGCTCCGCAACGACGTGGCGTTCTGCGACGCGCCGCCGGCCGGCAGCCCCGCCTGCACGGTCTGCGTCTATGGCGCCGAGCGCCCGGCGCACCTCGCCGCAATCCATGTGCTGTTCCACGCCATACCGTTCCATGTCGTGGCCCCGTCCGCTGCTGCGCTGGCGCTGTGGGAGCGCAAGGCCGGGCTGCCGCACCTGTCGGCCACGGTCGGCACGGTGCTGCGAACCGACGCGACGGCAACCCGGCGCCAGGTGGGCGCGGCGGCGGAGCGTGGAAGCCCCGGCAACCGCGCCTGCATCGCCTTCGTGGGGCACCCCGTCGTCCACAAGGGATGGGAGGCGTTCGTGCAGGTCGCCGCCGAATTGCAGCGGAGCAGCGCCTACCGCCTGCTTCACTTCTCGTCGTGCGGCGGCCAGCATCTGCCCGGCGTGGAGCACGTGCCGGTCCGCGTCAGCCTCGCCGTGCCCGGCGCCATGACGGATGCGCTGTCGGAGGCCGGGGTGGACCTGGTCCTGGTGCTGTCGCCGTGGCCGGAGACATTCTGCATCGTCGCCAGCGAGGCGCTGGCCGCCGGCGCCGACGTGCTGACGCTGGAGTGCAGCGGCAACGTGGCGAACCTCGTGCGGCAGACCGGGCGCGGCAGGGTGTTCGCGGCGGCCAACGACGTTGCGGCCTACCTGACCAACGTGCAAGCCATGCTGGACATACGCAGCCGCCATGAGGCCGGCGCCGAGGTCGGGCGGGTCCGCCTGCTGGGCGCCACGGCCGCCCTGGCGTTGCCCGGCGGCGACCCGGACCCGGCCGGCGCGGCGGGCGGGTTCGAGACGCTGGCCGGCGCCGCCTGATGCGCGTCTGCTGCTACACCAGCTTCACCTTCGCCTATGCCGCCCGTGCCCTGGTGCTGGCGGAAACCCTGCGCCGCGCCCACCCGGACTGGGTGCTGGCCGCCGTCGTGGTGGACCGCCATCCGGCCGGCCAGCCGTTGGCGGCGCTGCTGCCCGAGTTCGACGAGGTGATCGGCATGGAGGAGCTGGGCATCCCGCGGGCCAGCTCCTGGCTGTTCAAGCATGACGTGGTCGAGGCATGCACGGCCGTGAAGGGTGCCATGATGACCCGCCTGCTGGCGCAGGGCCACGATGCCGTCATCTACCTCGACCCTGACATCGCGGTGTTCGGCCCCTTGGAGGAGTCGCTGGAGTTGCTGGCGTCGGCGTCCATCGTGCTCACGCCGCACCAGACCGCGCCGAACGTGGCGGACAAGGCGCTGGCGGACAATGAGATGACCTCCCTGCTGTATGGGACCTACAACCTCGGCTTCATCGCCGTTCGCAACGACGGGACAGGACGGGCGTTCGCGGCTTGGTGGGCGGCGCGGCTTCATCGCGCCTGCTACGATGCGCCAGAAACCGGCATCTTCACCGACCAGCGCTACGTTGACCTCGTGCCGGGCCTGTTCGACGGCGTCCGCATCCTGCGCGACCCCGGCTATAACGCCGCGAGCTGGAACCTCAGCACACGGCATGTCACGGTCCATGGCGACGGCTCGATCCGCGTGAACGGCGCCCCGCTGCGGTTCTTCCACTTCACCAAGGTGGGTGGAACGGGGGCGGACGGCATGGGCGACGTGATGCTCGAACGCTATGCCGGCGACAACGTCGAGGTGTTCGAGCTGCTGGCCTGGTACAAGCGGGAACTGGCCCGGCACGGCACCCGCCCGGCCGCGGCGCTGCCCTGGCACTTCGGGCGGTTCAGCAACGGCGCCGCCGTTCCGCAGGCGGCCCGCCGCCTGTATCGCGCCCGGCGGGACCTCATGGAGCACTTCGACGACCCGTTCGACGCTGGCCGGGTCGAGTCGTTCTACGCCTGGCTGCAGGCCGAGCAGCCGGCCATGCTGGGCTGGCGCGGCCACAAGGCGTGACGGCAACGGCCGTCGGCTCGGATGCGATGCCGCTTTTCCGTCGGCAGCGCCGGACGCATCGCCGCGATGCACGACAACTTTCTTAATGTGACGCGAACGGTCCTCAACGGGCGCATGGAGGCTTGGCGATGCCGCTGATCGAGACTGCCGGGGGGCCGGACATCAACCTTGTTCGCACGGGGCCAAGGGGCGGGCCGCTTGTCGTGCTGATGCACCCGGTCGGGTTGGACCTGACATGGTGGGATCTGCAGTTCGCCGAGTTCGGACGGGACCACGACGTGGTTGCCTTTGACATGCCCAATCATGGCCTGTCGGGCAAGCTGCGCGCACCGCCCACGTTCGACGCCATGGCGATGGCCGCGGCCGGCGTGCTGGCGCATCTCGGCGCTGGGCCGGCACACCTGGTCGGCCTCTCGGTGGGCGGCATGATCGCCCAGACGTTGGCGCTCGCTCGGCCCGATCTGGTCCGCTCGCTGACCCTGGTGGGGACGCTGTGCACGTTCCCGGACGCCGTGCGCGGCGCCCTGCGCGAGCGGGCCAGGGTGTCGAGCGAAGAGGGGATGGCGAGGATTGCGCTGCTTTCACAGGAACGCTGGTTCCCGCCTGCGTTCCGTGCCCGGCGGCCCGACGTCCTCGACCGTGCGGCCAAGAGCCTGCTGCTGCAGGACCCGGAGTTCCACGCCTCCATGTGGGAGATGATCGCCGCGCTTGACCTGGAATCGCTCCTGCCCACGCTGAGCTGTCCGGCGCTAGTCGTGGCCGGGATGGAGGACATCAACGCCCCTGTTGCGGCAGCCCGGCAGATCGCGGGGCTGATCCCCGGCGCGGTGCTGCACAAGATGCCCGGTGCTGGACACTTTCCGCCAGTGGAGATGCCAGACGTGTTCAACGGCCTCCTCCGCGATTTCCTGACAGCAGAAGCACGCAAAACCCCTGCCTTGATGCAGGGCAGGCAGTTGAGCTGAAGATCATGGCGGAGGGTCCCCCCTGTCGTGCATCAACCGATGCACCGGTCCTCAGCCCGCAAACTGCGCTTTGCCGTGATTGCTTCCGGCTCAAGCCTTCGACTCGCTTGCTGACGGAACTCCGGCCTTGCGCCGGACGCGGCCAATCGTCCGGTCAGCTCATCCAGTTGCCGCCATCTATCCCGTACGTCTGGGCCACGATATATCCTGCGTCGTCGCCTGCCAGGAAGACCGCCAGCCCGGCGATCTCCTCCGGCTGCGCCATGCGGCCGATAGGGACGGCCTCGCCGACGCGGCGCTTCTTCTCGCCGGGCTGCAGCCCCTCCGCCCGGGCGAAGCGGGCGTCCACGTCGTCCCAGTGCTCGGCGTCCACGACACCCGGCGCGATGGCGTTCACGTTGATGCCGTGCCGGATCAGGTCCAGCCCGGCGCTTTGCGTCAGGCTGATGACCGCGGCCTTGGACGCGCAATAGACGCCCACCAGCGCCTCCCCCCGGCGCCCCGCCTGGGATGCGAAGTTGATGATCCGGCCCCCTCCCCGCTCGCCTTCGTTCTGGACGATCATCTGCCGTGCCGCGGCTTGCAGGGTGAACAGCAGCCCCTCCACGTTCACGGCGAACACGCGGGCGTAGCTGGCCCGCGTGATGTCCACGATGGGCGCCAGGTCGAAGATGCCGGCGTTGTTCACCAGGATGTCCAAGCGCCCGAAGCGGGCGACGGTCGCGGCCATGGCGGCGTCAATGCTGTCCTGCCGCGTTACGTCCAGCCGCAGCGCGAGCGCCGCCGGGCCGATGCCTGCCGCGGCGGCCTGGGCGGCGGCCTCGTCCAGGTCGGCAATGACGACGGACGCGCCCTCTTCGGCATAGCGCCGGGCAATGGCGCGGCCGATGCCGCGGGCCGCTCCGGTGATGATCGCCACCTTGCCTTGAAGCTTCATGCCGTTCCTATCGTCCCCTGCGCCGCGATGCCCCGGCTGCGGCGTTGCCGGCGGCCGGGCCGGTCGTCGCCCAGCTATAGGCTAGGAGTCATGCGGCGGGTGCATACTGGCCCAGGCGCGGCAGCACCAGGCCGGCGCTGTCGAACAGGTGACAGGCCGCGGGGTCGAAGGACAGGTGGATGGGCTGGTGCGCGCGGGTGGCGTCGCTGCCTTCGATCTGCACCACGACATCCTCGCCGCCTTGCAGGCCGACGTGCAGCAGGGTCAGGCCGCCCAGCCGCTCAACCAGCCGCACCTCGCCGGCCAGGGCGCCGCCGTTGCCGGGCCGCAGCGCCTCCGGCCGGATGCCAAGGGTGACGGCGGCGCCGGGCTGGGCCGATGCGCCCTGCGCGGGCACCGCGATCCGGACGCCCGCGGGCAGCTCCACCGTGACGCCCACTCCGTTCGCGCCCACGACCTGCGCCGGCAGCAGGTTCATCCGCGGCGAGCCGATGAACCCGGCGACAAACAGGTTGGCGGGGTTGTGATACAGGTCCAGCGGCGACCCTACCTGCTCGACCCGGCCGCCTTGCAGCACGACGATCTTGTCGGCCATCGTCATCGCCTCGACCTGGTCGTGCGTGACATAGACCATGGTGGCCTGCAGCTCCTCGTGCAGCCGGCCCAGCTCGATGCGCATCTGGCCACGCAGCGCCGCGTCGAGGTTGCTCAGCGGCTCGTCGAACAGGAACACGCGGGGGTTGCGCACGATGGCCCGGCCGATGGCGACGCGCTGCCGCTGCCCGCCCGACAGGTCCTTGGGCCGCCGCTCCAGATAGGGGCCGAGCTGTAGGATGCGGGCGGCATCGGCCACCTTGCGGTCCCGTTCCACCTTGGGCACGCGGGCCAGGCGCAGGGCGAACCCCATGTTCTGCGCCACCGTCATGTGCGGATACAGGGCGTAGGACTGGAACACCATTGCCAGGCCGCGATCCGCCGGGCCGACATCGTTGACGCGCTGCCCGTCAATCAGCAGGTCGCCGCCGCTGATCTCCTCCAGCCCGGCGATCATGCGCAGCAGCGTGGACTTGCCGCAGCCCGAGGGGCCGACGAACACCACGAACTCGCGGTCCGCCACGTCCAGGCTCACGCCCTTGATGACATCGGCGGGTCCGTAGCTCTTGCGGAGGTCGCGCAGGGAGATGGTGGCCATATCGCGTCCTTATTTCACGGCGCCGAAGGTGAGGCCGCGCACGAGCTGCCGCTGGCTCAGCCAGCCGAACACCAGGATCGGCGCCACCGCAACGGTCGAGGCCGCCGAGAGCTTGGCGAAGAACAGCCCCTGCGGGCTGCTGAACGAGGCGATGAACGCCGTGAGCGGCGCCGCGCTGGACGAGGTGAGGTTCAGGCTCCAGAACGCCTCGTTCCAGCATAGGATCAGCGATAGCAGGCCGGTAGAGGCGATGCCGGGCAGCGACAGCGGCAGCAGCAGAAACCAGAACTCGCCGCCGGTGCGCGCCCCGTCCATGCGCCCGGCCTCCAGTATCTCGCGCGGCACCTCCTTGAAGAAGGTGAACAGCATCCAGACCACGATAGGCAGGTTCATCAGCGCATAGATCACGACGAGGCCGGTGCGGGTGTCCAGCAGGTTCAGGGTGCGGAACAGCAGGTAGATCGGTATCAGCACGCCGACCGGCGGCAGCATCTTGGTGGACAGCATCCACAGCAGGGTGCCGCGGGTGCGCTTGGTGGGATGGAACGCCATCGCGTAGGCCGCCGGCACCGCAAACGCCAGCGCCAGCAGCGTGCCGCCGAGCGACACGACCAGGCTGTTCAGCGCGAAGGACAGGTAGTTGGCCCGCGACTGCACCTCCGCGTAGCTTTCGAGCGTCGGCGTGAACAGGAGCTGCGGCGGGGTGGCGATGGCGGCGACCTCGCTCTTGAAGCTGGTCAGCACCATCCAGAAAATCGGGAAAAACAGCAGCAGCGCGATGCCCCAGCCGAGGGCGAAGATGAAGATCTGCTGCGCGAGGCTCTGCCGCATCCTATGCCTCCAGCTTGCCGGCGATGCTGCGGACCAGGAAGAAGGCGACGATGTTGGCCAGGATGATCGCCACCACGCCACCGGCCGAGCCGCCGCCCACGTCGAATTGCAGCAGCGCACGGGCGTAGATCAGGAAGGCGAGGTTGGTGGTCGCGTTGCCGGGGCCGCCGGAGGTCGTGACGAAGATCTCGGCGAACACCGTCAGCAGGAAGATCGTCTCGATCATGATGACGACCGTGATCGCCCGGCGCATGTGCGGCAACGTGATGAAGGCGAACTGCGCCAGCGCCCCGGCGCCGTCCATGCGCGCGGCCTCCCGCTGCTCGTGGTCGAGCGACTGCACCGCCGTCAGCAGGATCAGCAACGCGAAGGGCAGCCACTCCCAGGACACGATCAGGATCACCGACAGCATGGGATAGTCGGCGAACCAGTCCACGGGTTCCATTCCCATCCCGCGGGCCAGCGCCCCGAACACCCCGTAGATCGGGTGCATCATCAGGTTCTTCCAAACCAGCGCGCTGACGGTCGGCATGACGAAGAACGGCGCGACGGCCAGCAGCCTCGCTATGCCCTGGCCCGGGAACGGCTGATCATACAGCACCGCCAGCAGGGTGCCGAAGCCCACGGTGATGGCCAGCACCGAGCCGACGAGGACGAAAGTATTCCACAGCGACGCCCAGAAGTCCGGGTCCGTCACCAGGAACCTGTAGTTGTCCAGCCCGGCGAAACCGTTCGTCATGGGGGCCAGCAGGTTGTAGCGCTGGAACGAGAACCACAGCGTCATCGCCAGGGGCACGATCATCCACAGCAGCAGCACGCCAACCGAGGGTGCCACCAGCGGCAGCGTCCCCCAACGGCGGCCCTGGGCGATGGGTTGCGGCGCGAGGGCCGCAACCGCGGGCTGGGTGTCCGGCATGGCCCTACTTCGGGTAGCCGGCTTGCTTCATCGTGCGTTCGGTCGCGGCCTGCGCGGTCTTCAGCGCCTGCTCGACCGGCGTGTCGGTCAGGGTGGCGGCCAGGGTCTGCCCGACCTGGGTGCCGATGCCCTGGAACTCGGGAATGGCTACGAACTGCGCGCCGGTGTAGGGCCGCGGCGACGCCGTGCTGCTCGTCGGATTGGCGGTGTCTATGGCCTTCAGCACGAAGCCGGCGAACGGCGCGACCTTCTTGTAATCGGCGTTGTCATAGGTGCTCTGCCGGGTGCCCGGCGGGATCGCCACCCAGCCGTTCGCGTTAGCGACGATTTTAACGTAGTCCTTCGACGTCGCCCACTCGATAAAGGTCTTGGCGGCCTCCTTCTGCTTGGACGACGCGGGGATGGCCAGGTTCCAGCTCCACAGCCAGGTCGGCCCGCCCTTGAACTCGCCGGTCGGCATCGGCGCGAAGCCCACCTTGTCCGACACCTGGCTCTGCTTCGGGTCGAACAGCAGCCCAGCCGCGACCGTGCTGTCTATCCACATGCCGCAACGCCCGCCGGCGAACAGGGCCAGGTTCTCGTTGAAGCCGTTGCTGGTGGCGCCGGGCGGGCCGAACTTCTTCAGCAGGTCGCTGTAGTAGGTGACGGCCTTGTTCCACTGCGGCGTGTCAATCGTCGTCTTCCACCCCTGGTCGAACCACTGGCCGCCGAACGCGGTCACGAGCGGGGTGATGAAGGCCATGTTCTCGCCCCAGCCGGGCTTGCCGCGCAGGCAGATGCCATAGACCTGGTTGGGCTTGTCGGTGATCTTCTCGGCATACTCCGCGATCTGCGCGTAGGTGGGCGCCGCGGCCATGGTGATGCCGGCCTTCTGGAACAGGTCGGTGCGGTAGTAGGTCATGGCGCTCTCGCCATAGAACGGCGCGGCATACAGCTTGCCCTCGTAGCTGATGCCCTCGCGCACCGGCTTCAGCAGGTCGGCGGCGTCATAGGAGGCCGGCAGGCCCTCCATCGGCTCCAGCCAGCCCTGCTTGGCCCAGATCGGCACCTCGTAGTTGCCGATGGTCAGCACGTCGAACTGCCCGGCGCGGGTGGCGATGTCGGTCGTCAGGCGCTGGCGCAGCACGTTCTCCTCCAGCACCACCCAGCGCAGCTTAATGTCGGGGTGCTGCTGCTCGAACTGTGTGGACAGCTTCTGCATCACCACCATGTCGCCGTTGTTCACGGTGGCGATGGTGATGGTGGACTCCGCGCTGGCAGGTGCGGCTGCGAGGCCCAGGACGGCGGCGGCGGCAAGCAGGCCGGGGATGCGGTGGGTGATGGAACGGTCCTCCACAGATGACCCTGGCGGCTCGCGCCGGGCCTGTTGCAAGCAACGGTGGCATCGCGTTCAGGTGAGGTCAACGGGTTATCGGATGTTTGCTGCTCTCTTTTCTTCCGGGAAGGGATCAAGGCGGGGAAGCGCACCGGCACAGCACCTGGCCTGCAACAGACCAGGGCATTTATTAGGAGAGCCGTTGCTTGCCGCTGCCCAAGCTCCGGCTCCTGCTCCGGCCCCTTCCCGAAGGTGGACGAGGGAGTCGCATGTTCCCGCAGTCCAAGGGCTTGCAGGCGTGAGGCTTTCGGCTCTGTCCGCCAAAGACCAGAAAATGGCCGCCGCCGCGGCTTCCGGCGCAAGTGCGCCCATCCCGGCGCACCGGCACTGATCCAAGCCCTTGCCTGCGCTACCGGAACCCTGCGCGGCGGCCACGGAAAGCCGCCGACAACACGACCGCGTGGATGGCCCTGGCCGGGGGAAACGGAACATCCCCAGCCCCGTTTGCCCTGCCGATACCGAAGGAAGCAGAGCATGACCACAGACGACAAGACCCCGGTTTCCCGCCGCCAGATGGTCGGCGCCGCCGGCGTCGGCTTTGCGGTGGCCGCCGCGGTGCCGGCGCTTGCCCAGACCGCGGCAGCGCCCGCCGCCGCGGCACCGCAGCCGTTGCAGGATCCTACCACCAAGTATCCGCGCCCGCCCTTCAAGCGGCAGTCCCAGCCCTGGCCCGGCCTGGTCAGCAAGATGGACCCCAGGCCGGACCACGGCGAGACCAGCTATCGCGGCTCCGGCCGCCTGGCCGGGCGCAAGGCGCTCATCACCGGCGGCGACTCCGGCATGGGCCGCGCCGCCGCCATCGCCTATGCGCGCGAAGGCGCGGACGTCGCCATCAACTACCACCCCGATGAGGAGCCGGACGCCCAGGAGGTGATCGCGCTCATCAAGGCGGAGGGCCGGATCGGCCTCGCCATCCCCGGCGACCTGCGCGACGAGGCGTTCTGCGTGCGCCTGGTGGACGAGGCGGTACGCGGCCTGGGCGGCCTGGATATCTTGGTCAGCAACGCCGGGCGGCAGCAGGCCCACCAATCCATCCTCGACATCTCGACCGAGCAGTTCGACTGGACGATGAAGACCAACATCTACGCCCCGTTCTGGATCATCAAGGCGGCGCTGCCGCACCTGCGCCCCGGCTCCACCATCGTCGCCAGCACCTCGGAGCAGGCAACCGACCCGACGCCCGACCTGTACGACTACGCCCAGACAAAGGCGGCGACCACCAACTACGTGCGGTCCCTGGCCAAGCAACTGGCCTCCAAGGGCATCCGGGTGAACGGCGTGGCGCCCGGACCCATCTGGACCCCGCTGCAAGTCAGCGGCGGCGCATCGCCGGAAAAGCTGGAGAAGTTCGGCGGCCAGACGCCGATGGGGCGCCCCGGGCAGCCGGTGGAACTCGCCTCCATCTACGTGCAGCTCGCAGCGGCCGATGCGAGCTATGCGACCGGGCAGGTATATGGCGCCGCAGGCGGGTTCGGCCTTCCCTAACGTAAACTGGACTGCGTAAGCCTTTGCAGGCTCGGCACGCAGATGAACGACTGAACAGGATTGCATAGCCTGCCCCGGTTCAACGGCATCCGTGCGCCGGGTCGAGCAGCCCCGCCTAGAAGCCGAGCGTCCGTGCCGCCTCCGCCAGGGTGGCGCGGCTGCCGGTTCCGTAAAGCAAGCCTAGCCAGCGCCCCACCGGCCCGATTAGGCGCGGGTCGGCGCCCATGTCGCCGAACAGCTCCGCGATGCCCAGCAGCGGCGCCGGGTCCGGCCCGCCCGTCACTGCACGCTCGCGCAGCAGCGCCGCCATGGGATGCCGCACGTCGATGGGCTGGCCCGCCTCGTCCTCCCCGCGCACCCGGCGCAGCCAGGCGGCCAGGGCAAGCGCCAGCAGGTCCAGGCTCTCGCCCGTCCGTAGCCGGTCGCGGAGCGGGTCCACCAGGACGTTCAGCGGCGCGTCGGTGTTGACCCGCTCGACCGTGTCCTTGATCGCCGTGTTGGCGAAGCGCGCGATCAGCGTCGCCTTGTAATTCGGCAGGTCTATGCCCGGCACGGGCAGCAGGGTCGGGCCAGTCTCCCGGTCCATCAGCGCGGCCATGTAGCGGGTCATCAGCGGATCGGCTATCGCCTCGTCAATCGTCACGTATCCCGCCAGCCGGCCCAGCCCGGCCACGGCCAGGTGGCTCGCGTTCAGCAGGCGCAGCTTCATGAACTCATAGGGCGCCACATCCGTCACGAACTGCGCGCCCACCTCCTCCCACGCCGGCCGTCCGGCGGCGAAGCGGTCCTCGACCACCCATTGCGTGAACGCCTCGGAGAACACCGGCCAGCGGTCCAGGATGCCGTGGCGCTCGGCCAGTCCGGCCACGTCGGCCTCGGACGTCACCGGCGTGATGCGGTCCACCATGGTGCTGGGGAACGGGACGCTGCCCGCGATCCAGTCCGCAAGCGCCGGGTCGCGCATGTTGGCGAGCGCCAGCGCGGCGTCCCGCAGCACATCGCCGTTGTGCTGGATGTTGTCGCAGCTCAGCGCCGTGAACGGCGGCGCCCCGGCGTCCCGGCGGCGGCGGCAGGCCTCGACGATGATGCCGATGGCGCTGCTGGGCTGCTCGGGCCGGGCCAGGTCCTGCAGGATCAGCGGGTGCTCCGGGTCCAGCCGCTTGGTCGCGCGGTTCAGGCAGTAGCCGTTCTCGGTGACGGTCAGGCTGACGATCCCGATGCCCGGCTGGCCGATGCTGTCCAGCAGCGCCGCGCTGCCGTCGCCTGCGAACACCACGCCGGCCAGGCTGCCGATCACCGTCACGGCCTCCCCGGCGCCGCTGCGCTCGACCAGGGTGTAAAGGTTGTCCTGCGGCTGCAGGCTCTCCTGCATCCGCCGGTCGCCCGGCAGCAGTCCGGCGCCGATGATGCCGTGCCGCAGCATGTCCGGCCGCCGGTCCATGAGATTGTGGGTATAGCGCGCCAGGTGGGCGCGGGCGAACCCGCCGAGTCCGAGATGGACGATCCCCGGCGTCACGGCTGCCGGGTCGAAGCGCGGCGCCTGCACGGGCGGGCGCAGGCCGGCAAGGGCCGCGCGGTTCAGGTGGGTTGGCGCCAAGATGACCTCCGCTGATCGAGGGGAAATGGGCCGGTGGCGGCCCAACTGCCGGGTGATAGACGCGCTTGGCCCATGCAGGGAAGGCGGGTGGCGTGGCGCTCATCCCGCTGGTCCGGTCAAGCTACGGATCGCCGCAACGATGGCAGGCGTGCATCGGCACCCCTCCCCGTCATGGGACGCTGCCTGCCACGCGACAGGGTCGCGGGAGCCTGGCCGCATGAGGCAGATGGAATAATCCAGTGCGCCGGACGTCATTTATGAGGCTGTCCCAACAGGGAGAACAGGGCGCGATGGCTAGGATCGAAAGCGGCACGAGCCGCGACGGCCTCAAGGTGGACTTGAGACCACACGGGGTCCCGGGCAAAGGCCAGGCACTGGTGGCAAATCCCGTGTCCGGGGCGTCCCGGATCGAGGAGCGGCTGGAGGACGCCCCGGCAAAGGGCAGCGGCATCCAAGCGCAACTGGCCGCAGGCCGGCGGATTGCGCCGGGTGCTGCCGGTAGCGGCATCGTCCTCAACTCCGGCGGGCACAGCACGGCACCTGGTCCGGGCAGTGGCCAGCAAAGCGTCCTGGAGGACAACGGCGGCCTGGTCCGCATTGCGTGAGGCAGCTCGGGCACCGTGCTGCCTGGCCAATACAGAATGACGCCACCCCGCCTCCTGGCCTGTGCCGCTGCTGCTGCGGGCCTGGCCCTGGTTGCCGGGTCGTCCCTTGCGCCATCCATGCCGGCAGACGCGGCGGCGGGCGGACCGGCGCGCAACGCTGGCGCTACCGGGTCGTCCGCCACCCGTCCGTGACCTCGCGCATGAAGTCCCGGACGGTGGCGTTGATGAACTCCAGGTCCTCGGCCTTGAAGCCCGGCGAGGCCGCGACGTGGCCCTGCACCGACGGGATCGCGACGTAGCGCCCGGCCGGGATGGCGGCTGCGGCTTCCATCGCCTCCTCGACCGGGTTATACAGGTCCAGCCTGCCCGTCATCAGCAGCGCCCTGGCCTTAACGGTGCCCAGCGCACGGAGCGGGTCGCCGTCGAACGCGGGTTTCCCGTCCACCGGCGTGTAACCGACGTTGTGCCGGTCATAGGCCCAGGTCTGGGCGATCCAGTCGTTGGCGTCGAAGCCGGACCGCGCCACCGCGTTCTCCTGCGCCTCGATCCACAGCAGCACGTCCATGGGCTGCGCGAACTGCTGGCGCATCGCCTCCGGCGTGCGGGTGCCGAGCACTTGCAGCACGTCGGCGCACATCCGCCATCCCGCGGCCGGCTGCTCGGTGTAGTTGCCGTCCTTGAACGCCGGGTCGAGCATCAGGCCGCGCCGGGTCGCATGGTTGATGGCGATGGACCAGGCCGAGGTGCGCGCCATCGGAGTCAGCGCCACCAGCCCGTCCATCATGCCGGGGTGGCTCACGCCCCATTGCAGCGCCTGCATCCCGCCCATGGAGGCGCCCGCGACAGCGACGACGCGGCTGATGCCCAGGTGCTGCAACAGGCGATACTGGCTTTCCACCATGTCGCGTATGGTGAAGTGCGGGAACGCCGTGCCGTGCTGCGACGCGCTGTTGCTGGGCGAGGTGGTAACGCCGTTGCCGATGGCGTTGGTCCGGATGACGAACAGGTGGTCGGTGTCCAGCCCCTTGCCCGGCCCGATCAGGTAATCAATGCGGTGATGGTTGCCGCCAATGGCCGTCACCATGAGCACTGCGTTGGACTTGGCGGCGTTCAGGGTGCCAGCCGTCATGTAGGCGATGCTGAAGTCGTGGATCACCTCGCCGCTCTCCAGCGGCAGGTCGCCGATGCGGTAGGTCTGCAGGCCCGGCTCGGCTGCAGGCTGGGCATAGACCGACTGCGCCTGGGCCAACGACATCGGGACCGCCAGGAACAGCGCCGCCCAGGCATTGCTTCTCATACTTGTTTCCCGCCCTTTGTTCGTTGGCCGGGACGCTACCGGTCCCGGGCGGAACCCGTCAACGCCGGGCCGGATCGGCGTCCTCATGGCGCTCAGCCGTAAATCAGGGAGCGGCCCTGCGCTCAAGCTCGCCGCGGACGAGCTGGGCCGCGGCCATCAAGGCGGCTTGCGGCACGCGGCCGGTCACTGCCAGCACCATCCGGCGTTCCGCCCAGACCACGGTGCGGACATCGCCCTGCTTGGTGTAGTGGAACTCCTCCCCCTCAATCCCCAGCGGCTGGACATAGACCGTCAGCCGCCCGCCGTGGCCGTCGTCGTACATGAGCTGCGCCGCCGGCACCGCCGCTGCCGGCAGGACGCGGCCCCCGATCAGCCGGTAGCCGAGCGGGGCCAGGTCGGGCGGGGTCAGCGGGCGCTGCAAGCGGTTGGACAGCCATTGCTGCAGGTGCGCGCCCTCCTCCGCACGGACCTCGACGGGATGGCACACCTCGACCGAGAAGGTCTGGTAGGCGGCGACCGCGCTCTCCGTTGCGGCCCGGAGCTGGTCCCCGCCTTCGACCCAGGCATGGCCGAACCAGCCGCCGGCGCCGGCGGCACAGGCCACCAGGAGCACCGCGGCGGCACGGGCCGCCTGCCCGGCCCGGCGGCGGCGCTGCCGGGCCAGGATGCCCGCGACACGCAGCCGGCACGGGACCGGCTCCTCAAGCTTCGCCTGCAGGGCCGCCGCCAGCATCGAAGCCTGCTCGGCATAGCGGACCAGCCGCGCTTCCTGGTCCGGGTGGACGGCGAGGTAGGCTGCGACGGCCGCCATGCGCTCCGGCGGCAGGCGGCGGTCGAGGTAGGCTTGCAGGTCGTCGTCGCCAATCGGGATCGGGACGGTCACTTCACTCTCCTCAGCGCCGGCCGCTCGCCATCGAGCAGCCGGCGGAACTGCTCGCGGGCACGGCTCAGCCGGGACATCACCGTGCCCACCGGGACGCCCAGCACACGCGCCACGCTGGCGTAGGCCAGGCCCTCGACGCCGACCAGCAGCAGCACCTCCTGATGATCCTCCGACAACGCCCCGAACCGTTCGAGCATCTCCCGGCCGGCAAGGCTCCCCTCCTGGGTCGGCGCGACGGGCGCGGCGGCTTCCGAGGTCTCGTCGAGCGCATCGTGCAGCGGCCGGCGGCGCCGGGTCCGCTGCGCGCTGACAAACAGGTTGTGCAGGATGGTGAACAACCACGCCCGCAGTTGCGCGTCCGGCCCCCGCAGGTACCAACGGCTGACCGCACGCTCAAGGCAGTCCTGCACCAGGTCGTCGGCAGCCGCGTGGTTCCGCGTCAGCGCGAAGGCGTAGCGCCGCAGCGCCGGTATCTGCGGTTCGAGGAGGGTTGCAATGTCGCGCATGGATTGCTTGCCGGCCCGCCCGAAGGCCGGCCGGCCTGCTTCGATCAGCCCGGCGCCAAGCCGTTCCGCCGCGCCAAGCTCCTCAAGCGGCCCACCCGCTTGCAGCAACGAGGGCCAGCGCCTCGGCAACAGCCGCATTCAGGGCAATGGTCAAACACGTTTCCATACCTGCGTCTGCCCTCCGCTTGCCGACACATCGCACAGACGCTGCCCGGCAGCGCTTATTCCTTGTCAAGATGCGGGCCTCCACCGCTGCGCCGAAGCATGGGGGGCAGGGCCGGCGCAATCGCCCAGCCCCTCGACTCTGGCGCAAGGCAGCAGTTTTCGCAACAAACCCGAGAACAAGCCGGGTTCATGGGCCTTCCCCTGATCGTGACGCTTGTGAACGAACGTCAGCGCGTGCCCCACGGCAAAGCGGACGCAGCTTGCACGCCACGCCCACTGCGGCCTTGCGTCGTCTGGGCACATCCGAACCGATGAATGCAGATGGAGCAAGACAATGGCGCGCAACGCGGCAACGACTACCGGCACCGGCCGAATCGGCCAGCCTGAGCCAGGCGACGACAAGGGCAGGCTGCTGGGCGACAGCGGTGCAGGCGACATGCTGCCCGATGACCGGACTTCAGCGCCGGCCGCCGCGCCGGTTGCGGCCGGCGACGATAAGGACGGCCTTGCCGGTGGGCATAGCACAGACGATGGCACCGGGACCGCGCACCAGGCGCGGCACTTCTCCTAGACCGACACGGGCACGCGACTCCAAACGACACGGGCCGGAGGAGGCCGGTGTTCTCGGTGCCTCCAGAACCGGGCGAACCCAAGTCGGCACGGAGCCGGATATTTGCCGGCCGCTTCTTGGCGGCGCTGGGCCGCAACGGAGCTGCCCCCGCTGCGGCCCGTGCCGCCAAGCGGTGTCAGGCCGGGCTGACCCGGCGGCGCTTCAGAGCTGCAATGCCCACCATTCCGGCGCCGAGCAGGGCCAGGGACCCAGGCTCGGGCACTTGCGTCGCCGCGAAACTGGAGGCGTCAGGCGCGAAATCCGCAATCTGGGTGTTTAAGCCGGCGCCTGACCGGGGCCAAAGGTTGAAGCCGTATTCCCTTGGGTCCAAGCCCTTCGACGCTACGAGCGACACGGGCAACTCCGCCGTGATGGTCGCGCCGCTGATCTGCACGCTGCCGGCAGCAAGCGGCGTACTGGTCCCGGCAATGAGATCGTTGAACGCGGCGGCTCCGGTCAGTTGCAGGACCAGCACGGAGTCGAAGCTCACACCCGCACCAATCGAAGGGGTGCCAAGCAGGAAGCGCTGCGTTCCCGCGCCGCGGTTCACGCCCCATACGAACAGGGCGCCCGGCACCGTCGTCGCCAAGGGGGCAATCGGTCCCGCCATGGTCGCGGTCAGCACAAACTGGCCGGCATCAAGCGTGACGTTCGCCGAGATCACGTCGAGGCCAGGGTCCTTCGGGCCGGCATAGCTGGGCAGGAAGTCCCCCACAGGGTCTATGATGGCCGCACGGGCAGCGGTGGGCGCGGCGGACAGCAAAGCCGCAACGACGGCTGGAACTGCGACGCTCGCACGCAGGGAGAAACGGGTGGCGGATCGGGCTGGCATCTTGGCTCCGGTGTGCTCAGGGCCGGGGCTGGATGCCCGGGTCGCAGGCATGAACGCCGGCGGGATCGTTTTATTCCCTGGCGCCGGCAATTGTTCACTTGGCATTGACCTGCCGCACGCCCGCCGTGGGCTGACGCACGTTGCCGGGGCGCCGCGCAGGGGCAGGACGCCCTCGATGGCCGGTTGACGCCCTCAGTAGCCTGCCGCTCCATCCCGCCTGCGGCCTTGGTCGAGGCTCCACGGCCCACCTCCGGCCGCCGACAGATAGAGGAACACGAAGCAGTAGAGGATCGCCGCGTCGCCGCCGTTCAGCACAGGGAACGGACTGCGCGGCGCGTGCGCCATCCAGTAGGCGAACGCCATCTCACCTGACATGATGAACGCCACCGGGCGCGTGAACAGGCCGGCGAGCAGCAGCAAGCCGCCTACGAACTCGATGACGGCAGCGAACCAGATCAGCGAGAACACGGCCGGTCCCGTCCCGCCCGCGGGCGGCGGGAAGCCGAACAGCTTCTGCGTACCGTGCTCCAGGAAAAGCAGGGCTGCGACGATACGCAGCACCCTGAGCATGCGCGGCGCCCATTCGGCCGCGAGCGCCGCGATGCGTGGTTCGTTGCTGACCGGCGTGGTGGAACTCATCGGCTTCCGCTCCTTGCTGCGCCGTGACGGCAGCCGCCCTCTTGGTGCCCGGCGCCGGCGCGACTCCGGCGCGGGGGCAGGCTGGCACGGACCAGCAAGGGACACCATGACGAAGGCTCCGCGCCCAGCGAGCCGTGCCGCCGGGACCCGACATGGGTCGGTCTACCGGCGACCGAACCTGCGGCAGCCGAACATGCGACGGCCGCCTTCCTCCCGGGCTGCCATCCGGGATGGGCGGGCGCCATGCGGCGGCGTTCAAACGTCATCCGGCGACAAGGTCAGCATCATCTCGGCCGACAGCTTGTGGACCTCTGCCTCGCGTTCCAGGGTTTTGGGGAACCGGGTGCGCCTGGACTGCACGATGGCCTGCTGCGCCCTGGCTTCGTGCCAATGGCGGGCCGCGGCAATCGCCGCGTCCCAGCCTTCCTGGAAACCTGCGCTCGTCCCGCTTGGAGCTTTGGCCAAGGCTTGCCTTCGATTCTGGTTGCTGGCGATTCTGATTGCTGGACGGTGGCTCGGTCAGGCGGACGAAGGCTCCTGCGGACCACTCTCCCAGCGTCGTGGGACTCTGGGCCGGTTGCGGGATCGTCGCAAGACGGGTGCTTCTCTCGCCGGGGCGCTGGGCGCCGTCACCCGGCAACGATCCGGCGCGGAGGGCGGCTGCCGCGGCCTGCATGGGCCGCGACCTTGGGCAACGGCGTTCCAGGGTCTTGCGCGGCTTCCGGTCCACGGAGACGCCCATCAGGTTGGACGGACCCTGGCGCGAGGTCGGCGCGGCACCCGCAGGAACTGCCCGCACGATTGCCGGACCGGCCCTGGCGCCGTTGCCACGATGCAGATTGGGGTTGCACGATCGGGGAACCGTGAGATAAGCGCACCGGCGCTGCATCCCGGTCAGGCAAGCCCTGGCGGCAGTTCATGGGCCTCCCGCCCTGCCTTCCCGCGTGTCCTATGGTGCCGCTTGACATTCATGACCGATGCGATGCCGCTGCGGGGCCGGAACTGATGGCGCGCGTCTTCATCACCGGCTCCTCGGACGGCCTGGGCAGGATGGCGGCGCAACTGCTGCTTGAGCAGGGGCACGGCGTCGTCCTGCACGCGCGGAACGAGGAGCGGGGCCGGGCGGCGATGGCCGCCGTGCCCGGCGCGGAGGCGGTCGTCACCGGCGACCTCGCGAGCATCGCCCAGACCCGGGGCGTGGCCGGGCAGGTGAACGCGCTCGGGGCGTTCGACGCGGTGATCCACAACGCAGGCGTCGGCTACCGCGAGCCGCGCCGCGTCACGACCGAGGATGGCCTGTCCCATGTGTTCGCCGTCAACACGATGGCGCCCTATCTCCTGACCGCGCTTATCCGGCGGCCGGGGCGGCTCGTATATGTCAGCTCCGAGCTGCACCGGCGCGGCGACTCCGGCATGGACGACGTCACATGGGAGCGCCGCCCGTGGCGGGGCAACCAGGCGTATTCCGACACCAAGCTGCATGACGTGCTGCTGGCGTTCGCCGTCGCGCGCCGCTGGCCCGGCACCCTGTCCAACGCCATGGAGCCGGGCTGGGTGGCGACGAAGATGAGCGGCCCGCGCGCAACGGGCGACCTGGACGCGGCGCACCGGACGCAAGCCTGGCTCGCGGTCAGCGACGACCCGGCGGCAACCGTCACGGGGGAGTACTTCTACCACAAGCAGCTCCGCAAGCCGCATGGCGCAACCAGGATGCCGGAACGGCAGGAACACCTGCTCGCGGAGTGCAGGCGCCTGTCCGGCGTTGACCTGCCGATGCCGTGACCTCCGATCCCGCCCGGCGATCCCCGTCGAGGCTCTGACCGGATGGCGGCGCAGGCGCGGCGATGCGGCGCGTCCGCATCCGCCGCTGTGTCGGCCGCCCCCACCAGAGGTCATCCTGCCGCATGTGCCGGCAGCGTGCAGGCCCGTTCCGACTGGGCCGCATCCGTCCTCATCCGCCATGCAGCACTAAAAATTGCGCCCGGACCACTCCATCTCGGGACAGGCCGCAGGAGCAGCCGAGCCGAGCAGCCCCCAGCCGCATCGGCGCAGGCGGAGGCAGGGAAGCTGCAAACGGACCCCCGCAGGATGCCCCAGATTGTCTTCTGGCCAAGGTTTGGGGCCATCAACGCACTTACATACCGGCTGGGCAAGCACAAGCTAGGTCTAAACCGCCATCTCTGGTATAATGTATAGGGGAGACCGTTCATGCAGGATGCGACATCAAACGTCAGGCGTTTCGAGCACCCGGGACGGGGAGGCCGCGCACGGTCCACGCCGAAGGGCCGCGAGGTCCAGCCACAGGCCAAGCACGAGATCGCCGCCCTGCTCGGCGACGCGCCGCGGCGGCGGGACATGCTGATCGAGCACCTGCACCTGATCCAGGACACCTATCATCAGATTTCCGCCCCGCATCTGGCGGCGCTCGCCGACGAGATGCGGCTGGCCTACGCCGAGGTGTATGAGACCGCGACGTTCTACGCGCATTTCGACGTGGTGAAGGAGGGCGAGCCTGACCTGGCCCCCACCGTGGTCCGCGTGTGCGATACCGTAACCTGCGCCATGTACGGCGCCGAGGCCCTGTATGCCGACCTGAAGGCCCGCGAGGCCAGCGGCGCCCTGCCCGGCGCCCGCGTCGTGCGTGCGCCCTGCGTCGGCCTGTGCCACCACGCGCCGGTGGCGGAGGTCGGCCACAACTTCCTGCTCGACACCAGCGCGGACGCCGTCACCGCAGCCGTGGTTGCGGGCGACACGCACGCGCACGTCCATGCGGACTACGTGGACTATGATGCCTATGTGGCCGGCGGCGGCTATGCGCTGCTGCGGCGCATCCGCTCCGGCGAGATGGCCGTGGACGAGGTGCTGACCAAGATGGACGAGGCCGGGCTGCGCGGCCTGGGCGGCGCCGGGTTCCCGGCGGGGCGCAAGTGGCGCGCGGTCCGCAACGAGCCGGCCCCGCGCGCGATGGCGGTGAACGGCGACGAGGGCGAGCCGGGGACGTTCAAGGACGGCCACTACCTCAACATGGACCCGCACCGTTTCCTGGAGGGGATGCTGATCGGCGCGCACGTCGTCGAGGCCGCCGAGGTCTATATCTACCTGCGCGACGAGTATCCGGTGCAGCGCGAGATACTGACGCGCGAAGTCGCCAAGCTGCCGCCGGGCGGCCCGGTGATCCACATGCGGCGCGGTGCCGGGGCCTACATCTGCGGCGAGGAAAGCTCGATGCTGGAAAGCATCGAGGGCAAGCGCGGTCTGCCGCGGCACAAGCCGCCCTATCCCTACCAGGTCGGCCTGTTCGGGCGCCCGACGCTCATCAACAACATCGAGACGCTGTTCTGGGTGCGCGAGCTGATCGAGCGCGGCGGCGCCTGGTGGACCAGCCACGGCCGCAACGGACGAACGGGCCTCCGCAGCTACTCGGTGTCCGGCCGCGTCAAGCAGCCCGGCGTCAAGCTGGCCCCCGCGGGCATCACCGTGCAGGAGCTAATTGACGAATACTGCGGCGGCATGGCGGACGGGCACACCCTGGCCGGCTACC
>JAABUK010003453.1_pt1 | contig 26674 bp, 21 predicted proteins | sample 5559141 | NCBI WGS metagenome assembly JAABUK01 (sample SAMN10711869, study PRJNA513367) | rock metagenome | isolation source: Antarctica rocks | place: Antarctica: Victoria Land, Pudding Butte nord | collected 2016-01-03
ACGCACCTGGGCCTGGTTTGATTCTTTTCGCACCTTATTGGTACGATTTGAAACCTCCATTGTGAATTGGAAATCCTGGCATTATTTAGCAGCCTTTATGATGGTCGCTAAAGTTTAAATCTCTTCATTAAGTAATTCTAATGTCCCGCATTCTCACCGGCATTCAGAGCACCGGCCGCCCGCACCTGGGCAACCTGCTCGGGGCCATCCTACCCGCCATCGAGCTGTCGAAGAACCCGGCCAACGACTCGCTGTACTTCATTGCCGATTTGCACTCGCTCACGACCGTGCGCGACCCGGCGCTGCTGCGCGCCAACACCTACGCCGTGGCGGCGGCCTGGCTGGCCTGCGGCTTCGACACGGAGAAAAACCTGTTTTACCGGCAGTCCGACGTGCCGCAGGTGACGGAGCTGACCTGGTACCTGTCGTGCTTCACGCCCTACCCCATGCTGGCCAACGCGCACAGCTTCAAGGACAAGAGCGATAAGCTGTCGGACGTGAACGCGGGACTCTTTACCTATCCGGTGCTGATGGCGGCCGATATTCTGCTCTATGATGCTGAAATTGTGCCGGTGGGCAAGGACCAGATTCAGCACCTCGAAATAGCCCGCGACATTGCCCAGGCCTTCAACAGCCGCTACGGCGACACGCTGGTGGAGCCCCAGGCGCGCGTGGATGCTGAGCTGATGACCATTCCGGGCACCGACGGCGCGAAGATGAGCAAGAGCTACGGCAACATCATCGACGTGTTCGCGCCCGAGAAAGAGCTGCTGAAAACCATTAAAACTATCATTTCGAGCAGCACCCCGCTCGAAGCGCCCAAAGACCCCGATACCGACGTCACGTTCCGGCTGTACTCGCTGCTCGCTACCCCCGCCGAAACGGCCGACCTGCGCCAGCGCTACCTGGCCGGCGGCCACGGCTACGGCCATGCCAAACAGGCCCTCTACGAGCTGATTTTGCGGCGCTTCGCTCCGGAGCGCGAGCGCTTCGACTTCTACATGAACAACCTGCCGGAGCTGGATGCGGCACTGGCCATCGGCGCGCGCCGGGCGCAGGAGTACGGCGCGGGCGTATTGGCCAAGGTGCGGCAGCGGGTAGGCTACGGCCAGTAGGCCCTTAGCCCTGTACCCCCTAAAAAAACGTCATGCTGAGCTTGCTGAAGCATCTCGCTCGCATCGTTAGGGCTACTAACCTAACGGCGCGAGCGAGATGCTTCGGCAAGCTCAGCATGACGTTCTTTTTTGCGCTTTCCTAAAACTGCTGCTGTTGCTGCGCCGTGAAGCTGAAGCCGACTTTGCTGCCGCGGCTCACCTGCTGGTTTTCCAGCTTCTGCTTCACCGATATTTTCTGGATTTCGGGCAGCGGCGGGGCAATGAGGTCGTTGTTGACGGCCGCAATCATGGCGCTTTCCACGAACAGGCGCAGCGATTCGGCCGTGACGGTGCTGGCGCTCATGTCGTGGCCGGGCAATTCCAGCTGCTGCACGCCTTCCAGGAAATAGTGGTTGTCGATGTTAATAAGCAGGCGGCCCAGCAGGTAGCCGGGGTCGTTCAGGCGCTGGTAGCGGATGCTGTCGGCCATGAAGTTGTAGGCCATGATGTGGCCGAAAAAGCGCCGCCGAAAATCGGCCTCCACGTAGGGCGTTTTGAGCGGCCCGAAATCGTCGGGAAACGTGACGATGTTGGAGTGCATCACGAACACCAGCAGGTCGCCGGAGAAGCGAATGTGAAATTCCATCTCGTTAACGGGCAGGCACTCAATCTTTACGCTGGCGTCGGCGTTGGTGGTCACTTTCTGCGTCAGCTCCAGGCACAGTTGCTGCGACACCTGCCGCAGCAGTGTAAATGCCGCCTGCGTGGCCCGAAAAATAGCCTGTTTGGCGCTCGATTTCTCGCGTAAGCCCTGGGCAATGAGGTTGAGCCGGTCGGGCGGCAGTTCTCCGTTGGCCGGGGCTGCGGCCTCCCTAGCACGGGGCGCTTTGGTTCGGGCAGCCGGCTTCGGCTTGGTGGGGGGGGTAGGCGGCGCGGAAGAGGCAGCAGATTTAGCCATTAGAAGCAGGTTGGGATGAAAAGCAAAGAAACACGGCAGCCTCCGATTTCAATGGTGGCTGCCCTTTCAGGTACGCAGGTGAGTGAGCAGATGGTTGTGAGTGCGCGGCTCCCTACCCCTGCCTCTAGTGCCCATCGGCAACATATGCCACCTGGCAACTACCAGGCAGGCGCGGCACGCGCTACTCGTGCAATTCTGCTTTTGCTACCTTCCCTATAAGCCCTAAGTCACTCAGTTAACAAACTGGTTTTAAGTAGGATAATAACGCACTGCCGAGCCTATTCGTAAAAAGGGGTAAAATCTAATTTCCCCCGCTACCATGACCGATACTTATCTGTGAAGCCTTGGCTTTGCGCCTACCCGCCAAGAATCGCGCACTAGCCGGGATAATTTCAGCCAGGCCTGGCGCTATCAGTTCGACCATGCCGCACGCGATGGGGTCAAGCTCTACATTGAGCACCCGCTGGGTATTAACAGTTGCCGACTAAGCACGCTGGCCGCGCCGCTGGCCGCGCAAGACGTATTTGCCACCGTTGGCCTGCACGACCGGGCTGGCCTGGAAATTGCTATTAAGGATTTTTACGCCGCGCATGGCGGCATGGGGCCCCAGGTAGCCTCGTTTGTGCCGCACCTGTTTCGGCCCTACCGCCGCCAAGAGTAGTTTTTCAGCATTACGGCCCGCCTACCCCACTTATGGACCAAGAACAGCTTGCCCGCCAGATGCACGGCGTGGTATATACACAGCGCAAGTTATCCTACCTGCAAGAAAAGCTTACCGAGGCCCTGGCCTATAATCCGGTGCCCCTTGCGCCGGGGCAGCGCACGCTATCCGTTGCTAATGTGGTGGCCGCCAGCAAGCACGAGCAGCGCAGGAATGAAGCTATTGAGGAGATAGCGCAGGAAGAAGCAACGCTGAAACACATGACGGAATCGCTGCTAAATGTGATTCCTGAGATAATTAAAAACCTGATTCGCAACGGGATGCCCCTCGTAGCCGACTGGCAGAAAGATGGTATTGCCTCGCTGGCGCTGGTGTACGAGAAGCAGCGCTTCATCATTATTCCTGATAACGAGCTGGCCTGAGTAACCAGCAATTGCCAGCTCACGAAAAAGCCCCGTTTCCAGCTTGGAAACGGGGCTTTTTGCAGAGAAGGAGGGATTCGAACCCCCGGACCTGTTACAGTCAGCGGTTTTCAAGACCGCCGCAATCGACCACTCTGCCACTTCTCTAAGGGCAATTATGAATTAGAAATTATAAATGGCGTTCTGCGAATTCATAATTTCTAATCCATCATTCATAATTCAAATAAGCAGAGAGGGGGGGATTCGAACCCCCGATACCGTTGCCGGTATAACGGTTTTCGAAACCGTCGCATTCGACCACTCTGCCACCTCTCTAAAGGTCCCAAATGAGTGGTTGGGGCTGCAAAAGTAAATAAGTAATGACTAATGACAAGTGACTAATGACTAATTTTTTTCATTCTTGTACTAACTAATTAGTCGTTAGTCATTTGTCCTTAGTCGTTAAATTCAGCCTTCCCGTTACGGCGTCGATGCTTACGTTCACTTCGAAGCCGATGATGAGCGTCATGCACACAAACTCCAGCCATACCATGAAGCCTACCAGGGCCCCAATGGAGCCGTAGAAGTGGTTGTAAGAGTTGAAGATGCGCACGTAAAGCGTGAATAGAAAGGATACCAGAAAGATGAGCAGCGTAGCCACCAGGGCACCGACCGACACGAAGGGCCACTTGTCGTGTACGGGTGGCACGAAGTAGTAAATAACGCAGGTAGTGGTCAGAAACAAGCCGATGAGCGAGCCGTAGCGCAGCACCAGAATCATGAATTCGGTGGAGCTTTCGGGTACTACTTCGTAGAATACCAGCGCGTTGATGATGAAGGTGCCGAAGAAGATGCCGGCGATAGAAAGCACCAGAATTAGGGCTAGAATAAATGTTAGCCCGGTAGCAATCAATCTTTTGCGAAAATAACCACGGTGCTTGAACCACGGGTATTTCTTCTCAAACGCGTCGAGCAGGGCCATGATACCGTTGCTGGAAAGCACCAGCGCCGACACAAACCCGAATGAGAGGAGCCCGCCGTGCGGAATGCGCACGATGTCTTCGATGGTGCCCGCCGTGGCCGAATACAGCTCGTGGGGCATGATATCAGCCAGGAACTGCAGGATATCCACATCCAGGTTCGGCACCGGGATGTAGGGAATGAGGGTGAAAAGGAAGATGATAGTCGGAAACAGCGCCAGCGTGAGGTTGAACGCCATGTAGGCGGCCCGCTTTTCGAGCGAGTCGAGGCGTAGCTCGTGCAGCACCCGCTCGCCCACATCGTAGAGCGACACGTGGCCCCCGCGCAGCCGCCGACGCTTGCCCCACGCCATAAGCGTGCGGTAGGCGCGGTGGCGGCGCACATCGGGTAGCGCACGGCGGCGAGCGGGAGGAGCGTGCATTTTATTGAATTGGAAATTGCTAATGAAGAATCGCGCTTGAAGAATCCGAACATTACCTCTTCATTTCTCATTCGAAATTCTTCATTTGCCGAACGTGGCTGGGGCGGGCGCGTCGCCAGGGGTAGCGCGGCCGGTGCCCAGCGGCAGGTCGGCTTCGGTTTCGGCAAAGTACGGCGCCAGCTTTTCGCGGACGCTCGCCGGAATGGGTACCGGCCGGCCGGTAGTAGTGCTTACGAATACCATCAGGGTGAAGCCTACGGTCAGCAGCTCGTCGGCCTCGTTGCGAATTTCATACTCAAACTTGACCCGCGAGCCTTCAGTCAATTCGCGCAGCATCACCCTGATGGTCAGTAAGTCGTCGTAGCGGGCGGGACGGCGAAAGCGGGTCTGCAACTCGCCCACGGGCATTCCTACCCCCTGCCCTTCGAGGTCTTTGTAGCGAATACCCAGCTGCCGGAACGACTCGGTGCGGGCCACCTCAAAATAGGCCGCGTAGTTGCCGTGGTAGACGTAGCCCATCTGGTCGGTTTCGGCGTAGCGCACGCGGATTTGAATATCGGCCTGGTACATAGTTGCAAATAGAAGGCAAGCTAAAACTGCCGCATTGATTATTCAACCAGAAAAAAAACCGATTCATCCACGAAATACTTGGTTTAAACCAAGAATTGCCAATATTCTAATTTGGCTGATTAGCTTTGTGCCTAGTTAAGCTTATTTTACTTTTCCACACGTCAGCTTTATGAACACTTCTCCTCATTTTCGCTATTACCTTGCCTTGGCGCTACTTACGCTGCTTGGCCTGGTAGTGCGCGTGCAAAGCGTGGCAGGGCCGGAAGGTGCGGCAGTAGCTAAGCACCCGGTGGCAGTAGCACAGCTAAATAGTCCAGCAGCTACGGCCCGCCACCTGAAGTAGCAGAAGCCAGCTGGGGAGGAGCAATCGTGCGGTAGTTACTACCCCCTACCCAGCCAGCCAGCCGCCGCGGAGCGCGCTGGTTCTAGCGTTACATAATACCCGCCCGCGTCAGGGCGGCCTGGTAGCGGCGGGCATTCACGAGGTGCTGCTGCTGGGTGGCGGCGAAGGCGTGGTAGCCGCTAAAGTCGTCCTTGGCGCAGAAGTAGAGGTAGTCGTTCTGCTCGGGGTGCAGCACGGCGTCGATGCTGGCGATGCTGGGCAGATCGATGGGACCGGGGGGTAGGCCCGCATATTTATACGTATTATAAGGGGAGTCTTTTTGCAGGTGCACGTTGAGTACGCGCTTGATGCCGAAGTCGCCGTTGGCGTACACTACGGTGGGGTCGGCTTGCAATTTCATGCCGCGCTTGAGGCGGTTGAGGTACACGCCCGCGATGCGGGGGCGCTCGTCGGAATGCTGCTGCTGCTCAGCCTCCACGATGCTGGCCAGGGTGCTCACCTGCGTGCGGGTGAGGCCCAGCTTCGCGCGGGCCGCGTCGCGGGCGGGCGTCCAGAATTTATCGTATTCCGACTTCATGCGCTGCATGAGGTTTTGGGCCGAGGTATTCCAGTACAGCTCGTAGGTGTTCGGGATGAACATGGCGAGCACCGTAGTAGTATCGAAGCCCAGGCTGCGGGTGTAGCTGGGGCTGCTCAGCAGCGAGTCTATTTGCTGGGGGCGGGCGTCAATCTGCTTCGAGAGCTTGGCGGCCAGCTCACGGCGCAGGCGCACGTTGGTAAACGTGAGCTTGAGTGGCTTTTGGCGGCCCGACTTCAGCAGGTTGATAACCTGGCGATTGGTAGAATTATTTACCAGCTCATACCGGCCGGGCTTCACGGCGCCGGGCTTGTTGTAGCCCATCATCTTGCCCACGAAATACAGCGAGAGCCGGTCGATAACCGCGCCGCTTTTCTCGACCTGGCCCAGGGCCTTCTGCCAGTTGTCGCCGCGCCGGATGTAAATGTAGGTCGGCCGGTCCTTGGTGTCGATGTTGGGGTTGAAGAAAACCTGGTAGAAATAATAGGAGAAGCACACCAGTATCAGGCCGAGTATCACGCTCACGGTGCCGTAGCGATTGCGGCGCCTGATGGCCTCCGCGCGGTAGTCGAAGGCGGACTTTTTGACAGGTTCAGACATGGATTGAAAAATAAAGTGTGCGAAATTAACCCCCGGCCGGCCCTCCCGCCGTCGGCGTTGCAAACAACCGGCTAGTTGGGTGCTTGTAGCACACAGCCTCTTTTAAGACAAGCGGTCAAAACCGCCCGCCGTAGTACCTTGCCCACCCGAACGGGCCACCCTGGCTGCCTGTTCCTTATTTCGTATAAAATCTCTTTTCTGCCCTATGTCCGCTACCCTGCTCCGCATCCACCCCGATAATCCACCCCAAAACCGTATTCTGCAAGTAGTAGAAGTGCTGCGTAAGGGAGGGCTTATTATTTACCCCACCGATACGGTTTATGGCATTGGCTGCGATATTAACAACGCGAAAGCCGTTGAGAAGCTCTGCCGCATCAAAGGCTTAAAGCCTGAGAAAGCTAACCTTAGCTTTATTTGCCACGACTTGTCGCACATCAGCGACTACGCGCACGGCATTACTACCCCCGTGTTTAAGGTCATTAAAAAGGCTCTGCCTGGTCCGTTCACCTTCCTTTTTCAAGCCAGCCCCAACGCCCCGCGCTACGGCGGCGTGAAGCGCAGCACGGTGGGTATTCGGGTGCCCGACAACCAGATTGTGCGCCAAATAGTGAAAGAATTCGGCACGCCCATCGTGAGCACGTCGGTGCGCGAAAGCGCGGAAACGCTGGAAGAATACGTGACCGACCCCGACCTGATTTTTGAGAAATACCGCTCGCTCGTGGACCTCGTTATCGACGGCGGCTTTGGCGGCAACGAGCCCAGTACCATCGTCGATTGCACCAACGACGATTTCGAGTTAGTGCGCCAGGGCCTGGGCGACATCGAGCAGTTTCTGTAAAAGCGCGTTTTAAGAATAAAAAGAACGTCATGCAGACCGAAGGGAAGCATCTCGTGTGGATTAGTAATCTCAATTATTAGAAGTTACTGCTGCACGCGAGATGCTTCCCTTCGGTCTGCATGACGTTCTTTTTACTTGCCTACTCTACCGGCCGCTTGTGCTTCCAGCGGCGATGCGTCCAGAGGTATTGCTCGGGGGCCGCGTGGATATCGGCGTCCAGCAGCTGCACGAACGAGGCCGTAATCGGGTAGCGGGCAGCATCGGGGGTGAGGTCGGTAGTGGCCTCGTTGCCAGGCAATTCCGTGAAGGTGACGGTATAATAGCCACGCTTTACCCGCCGGGTGCTGGCGCAGAGCACCACGGCGGCGAATTGCGGCGTCAGGCGGTCGACACTGGTATAAAAGCCGGCCGGCCGATGCAGGAAGTCGGTCCAGTACGGACGGTCGTCGGGGCCAGCGGCCTGGTCCGACACCAAGCTTAGAATCTGGCCCTGGCCCCGGTGGGCTACCAGGTACCGCAACGTACTAAGCATCGGGACTACCTCGGCTCCCAGGCGCGTGCGTAAGCGGCGCACGAAATATTCAAAGAATTTGTTGCTCAGTGGTTTATAAACCCCGGCCACCTGCCCTGGGAACCTGACCGATGCCCCTGCCAGCACCCATTCCCAGTTGCCCATGTGGGAGCTGACGCCCAATACCTGGCGGCCCTGGGCCAGATAGCCGCCCAGCAATTCGGGATTGGTAAAGCGCACGCGGCGCTGTAGCTCGGCCGCGCTGATGCTGGTCAGCTTTAGAATTTCGACCATTATCTGCGCGAAATGCCAGTAAAACTGCCGGGCCACGCGCTGAATTTCGGGAGCTGACTTTTCGGGAAAAGCATGACGCAGGTTGTCGAGCACCACCTGCTGGCGGTAGCGCACCACGTAGGCCAGCAGCCAATACAGACCTCTGGCGAAGCCGTAGAGCACAACCAGCGGCAGCCGAGCCAGGGTCAGTAACGGCCAGCTAAGCACGCGGTAGGGCCACGGCACGGCAGGAGTATTACTCATCGGGGCACGGCGGCCCCGGCCGGGGCGTACTCGGTAAGGCTGCGCTGGCCGCTTTGGGTCTGGGTAGCCAGCACTTTTTTGGTGGCCGCGTCGCGGGCCTCGATAGTGAGGATAAAAGGGCCAGCCGGAATCGGGCCGAGCGGCAATTGGCCCACCACGGCCGTGGGCCGGCCCGCCTGCGTGGTTACGGGGGGCGCGTCGGCATCGGCGGCGGTGCCGTCGGGGGCGGCCAGGTGGTAGTGCAGGCGCACCGCGCGGCCGGCGGGCACCTGGTTTAGCTCGGTGTAAAAGAAGATGTTATCGGCCCCGCGGCCGTAGTAGCCACTGGGCGCGCGGGTCAGCAGGTAGCCGCCGCGGTTGAAGACGCTCTGGGCGCTGGCTTTGGCGGCGGGCCGGGCCAGGAACACGAGGTCGCTGAAAGCGGGGCCCTTCGGCTCGGCAATCACGACGGGCAGCTCCACGGTCGTTTCGCCGTTGGCGGCTTTGTACTGGTCGCGGATGTGCCCGCGCAGCGTGTAGGTGCCATCGGGCAGGGCCACGCGCTTGAGAAAGCTCAGCGGGTTTTTGATGGCAATGGTGGTGTCGCTCAGCACCGGCGGCTTCAGCGTCACGGTTTGCTGCCAGGCGGTGGTACCGTCGGCTTTCAGGATGGTCAAATCGACCACCGCCGACGATTGAAACGACTTGGGCGCCCGCTGCCGGTAGGTGAGCGGCTGAGTTGGCACCGTTACCGAAATCTCGATTTCGCCACCCTTCTGCACCTGGTCGAGGTTGCGAAACTTGGCCACCCGGAGCAGCAGCTGCGGCGGGCCGGCCTGGGCACCGAGGCCGGCCGCCAGGACCAGCGAAAGAGAGAGGGGCAGGACGCGCATAGAGAACAAAAATAAGCAATAGCTCTGCGCCGGGGCCATTATCGTGCCGCGGCCCCTGTACACCATACCCAGTACCGGGCGCTCCCTACCCCCCTGTGGCGGGCCAAAGCTGGCTTGCCACTCCGGGCGGCGCGGCTACCTTGCGGCCATGTCCGTTGTCCTGACCGAGCTGCATTACCTGCCCGCTATTCCGTTTTTTAAGCAGCTGTTGCTGGCTGATAAGCTGCTGCTCGATGCCCACGAGCACTACCACAAGCAGACGTACCGCAACCGCTGCCTCGTGCTCACGGTGCAGGGGCCGCAGTCGCTCACGGTGCCGGTGGTAGACGGGGCCCGCGCCGCGAAGGTGCGCACCAGCGAAATCGAGATTGACTACCGCCAGAACTGGCGGCACCGCCACTTTCGCACCCTGCAAACCGCCTACGGCGCCTCCCCGTATTTTAGCTACTACGCTGATTATTTGCAGGATATTTACGCCCAAAAGCCCGCCCGGCTCTGGGATTTGAACCTGGCTTTTCTCCAGCTGTTATTTCGCTGCCTGCGCTGGCCGCTCCCCATCGGGTTCACGGCCGAGTATTTGCCCCCTACCCCCCTGGCGCCGGACCAGGCAACGCCATCCGCCCTACTCAACCGGCGCGACTTCCTGACACCCAAAGCCCTGCCGAACGGGCCCGAACCTGACAGACCGTCGCCCCGACCCTACCCCCAGGTATTTGGTACCGCATTTGTACCAAATCTCAGCGTGTTGGACTTGCTGTTTATGCAAGGGCCGGGGGCGGGGCAGTTTTTGTAGACCTGGGAGAAGGTCAATTTTATTTTGTCCGAACCTTCGCTCCCAGGCGCTTGTTTTTCAAATATTCCGCTTTCCTTTACGTATCTGTGTAGCGTAACTATTCAGGCCGTTTTCGGTACAGCTACTATCTGCGTCTTATTTATATCTTGCTTGCATGGAAGCTAAATTTTCAAACCGCGTCAAGGAGGTTATTTCCTTGAGCCGGGAGGAGGCCATCCGGCTGGGCCACGACTACATCGGTACCGAGCATTTGCTGCTGGGCATGATTCGCGAAGGCGAAGGCACGGCTCTGGGCTTGCTTAAGAAGCTCGGCGTGGCCACCGATGAGCTGAAGTTTGCCCTGGAGCAAGCCACACGCAATACGGCCTCCTCCCAGGGCACCAGCATTACCGGCTCGATTCCGCTGACCAAGCAGACCGAGAAGGTGCTGAAAATCACCTACCTCGAAGCCAAGATTTTCAAATCGGAAATCATTGGCACCGAGCACCTGCTCCTCTCCATTCTGCGCGATGAGGACAACATTTCTTCTCAAATTCTTTCCAAATTCAACGTGAACTACGAAACCGTGCGCGATTCGCTTGATTACCACGGCGCGGCTCCGGCTACCAGCCCCAAGGCTGGCCCGGAGGCTGACGACGATGACGACCGCCTCTTTGGCCAGGGCCAGGGCGGGACTGGCCGGGGCCAGCAGGGTGGGCAGGGCGGTGCCGCTGGCACCCGCAAGGCCGGGGAGAAATCGCGTACGCCGGTGCTCGATAACTTCGGCCGCGACCTCACCAAGCTAGCTGAGGAAGACAAGCTCGACCCCATCGTGGGCCGCGAAAAAGAGATTGAGCGCGTGGCTCAGGTACTGAGCCGCCGCAAAAAGAACAACCCGATTCTCATCGGTGAGCCGGGGGTAGGCAAAACGGCTATCGCCGAAGGCCTGGCCCTGCGCATCATCCAGAAGAAAGTGAGCCGCGTGCTGTTCAACAAGCGGGTAGTGACGCTGGACCTGGCTTCGCTGGTAGCCGGCACCAAGTACCGCGGCCAGTTTGAGGAGCGCATGAAGGCCGTGATGAACGAGCTGGAAAAGTCGCCCGACGTGATTCTGTTCATTGATGAGTTGCATACCATCGTGGGCGCGGGCGGCGCTTCGGGCTCGCTCGATGCTTCGAACATGTTCAAGCCGGCCCTGGCCCGCGGCGAGATTCAATGCATCGGCGCTACTACGCTGGACGAGTACCGCCAGTATATTGAGAAGGATGGCGCGTTGGCCCGTCGCTTCCAGATGGTGATGGTGGACCCCACTACCCCCGAGGAAACGATTGAGATTCTGCACAATATCAAGGACAAGTACCAGGACCACCACCACGTGGTGTACACGGACAAGGCCATTGAGCAGTGCGTGAAGCTGAGCGACCGCTACATGAGCGACCGCTTCCTGCCCGACAAGGCCATCGACATCCTGGATGAGGCTGGTGCCCGCGTGCACATCAACAACATCGTGGTGCCGGAGGATATTCTAAAGCTCGAAGAGCAGATTGAGAATATCAAAGGCGAGAAAAACCGCGTGGTGAAATCGCAGCGCTACGAGGAGGCCGCCAAGCTTCGCGACACCGAGAAGAAGTTGCTGGAGCAGCTCGAATCGGCCAAGAAAAGCTGGGAGGACGAGACGAAGAAGAAGCGCTACACGGTAAAAGAGGAAAACGTGGCCGAGGTAATCGCCATGATGACCGGCATTCCCGTGAACCGCGTGGCCCAGAACGAAAGCCAGAAGCTGCTCAACATGGGTGAGGAGCTGCAAGGCAAAGTAATTGGCCAGGAAAAAGCCATCAAGCAATTGGTGAAGGCCATCCAGCGCACCCGCGTAGGCCTGAAAGACCCGAAAAAGCCGATTGGCTCGTTCGTGTTCCTTGGCCCAACGGGCGTGGGTAAGACGGAGCTGGCTAAGGTACTGGCTACCTACCTCTTCGACAAGGAAGACGCACTGGTGCGCGTGGATATGTCGGAGTACATGGAGAAGTTCAGCGTATCGCGCCTGGTGGGCGCGCCTCCCGGCTACGTGGGCTACGAAGAAGGCGGTCAGCTGACGGAGAAAATCCGCCGCAAGCCGTACTCGGTTATCCTGCTCGACGAGATTGAAAAGGCGCACCCCGACGTATACAACCTGCTGCTGCAAGTGCTGGACGACGGTATCCTGACTGACGGCCTGGGCCGTAAGGTAGACTTTCGCAACACCATCATTATCATGACCTCGAACATCGGGGCGCGTGACCTGCAGGACTTCGGCGCGGGCATCGGCTTCGGTACCAAGTCGCGCAACGAGAACCTGGACGAGCTGACGAAGGGCACGATTACCAATGCCCTGAAGAAGACCTTCTCGCCCGAGTTTCTCAACCGCTTGGATGACGTGATTGTCTTCAATTCACTGGAGAAGAAAGACATCCATAAAATCATCGACATCAGCCTCGGCAAACTACTGAGCCGCGTGCTGTCATTGGGCTATAAAGTGGAGTTGACGGAGAAGGCCAAGGATTTCGTGGCTGAGAAAGGATACGACCCCAAGTACGGCGCGCGTCCGCTGAACCGGGCCATTCAGAAGTACATCGAAGACCCGATTGCCGAGGAAATCCTGAAAGCCCAGTTGCTGCACGGCGATGTTATAACCGCCGACTACGAGGAAGGCAAGGAGGAGCTGACGTTCAGCATCGCTAAGAGCGACGAGGCCCCCAACCTACCCAGCGACGAGCGGCCCGAAGAGGCGCCCTCGGAGCCCGAGGCTGGAGAAGCTAAATAAGTAGTTTTGAGGCTAAAAAAGGCCGGTTCCGCAGGGCGGGGCCGGCCTTTCTCATTCATGGTAAGGCGCGGGGCTGGCCCCCACTCGCCGTGGAATAGCTCGGGACGGGCTCGTTTAACGACGGGCGGGGGCCAGCCCCGCGCCCTACACCAAGCGAGGCTTTTTTAGCCGGACGTTAGTCTAAGCCATCTAATTGATTGACAATTTTTTGTTTAAAAAAATCTGACCGAATAACTACTCTTCTCAACTAACTGGCAACGAGCGGGATTAAACAAATTCTGGCAACTCTCGTTCGTTCAGTTGTTTAATCCCAACGTTTTTCCACATCCCATGAAAACCACCACGCTAAGCGCCGCGCTTGTCAGCGGCTTATTATTTACCGCCGGCTGCTCATCGAACACCGACAGCAAGGACATGGCCAACAAAGCCAACGACCAGAAGATTGAGAAAATGGATTCGGCCAACACCAACGGCGGCGCAATGACCACGGCCGGCTCGGAGGGCAATGCCAAAGACGTGGCCGACTATATGGTGACGCTGGCCAACACCGGCCGCGCCGAGTACGAGATGAGCCAGGCAGCCGCCTCGCGCGCCACTACCCCCGCCGTGAAGAAGTACGCCAGCAAAACCGTGAGCCAGCACGCCAAGGACGAGCAGGAACTGAAAAGTGAAGCCGCCAAGTACAATATCACGCTACCCACCGCGCTCTCCAGTGATAGCCAGGATATGCTCAATACCATGAATAAGGAGTCGAAACCGATGGACTTCGAGAAGAAGTACCTCGATGACATGACGGACATCAACGACAAGGCCATCAGCAAGGAGAAGGACCTGATTGGTAAGACCACCAACACCGACCTCAAAGCTTACGCCCAGAAAATGCTGGACGACGACCAGAAGCATATGACCGAAGCCAAAACGCTGCGCGGCACGATGAAATAAGCCTGGCAATATCCCCAGCGACGTTGAAAAAGCCCCACCGGTGCCTCCGCTTTAGTCGCGGACCATCGGTGGGGCTTTGTTCTATCTTCTACGCTGCGCTTAGCCGCCCTGCTTGCTACCCCCGCCTTTGGTGTCGTCGTTGTTGATGCTCTTGCGCTGGCGGCCGGCCTGCTCCTGGCCAAAGCGATAGCCGAGGGTGAAGCGGAACGAGCGCTGGTAGGCGTAGAAGGTGGAACGCTGGTCGAAGTAGGGCGTGCTTGTGGTACTGCGGTAAGCCCAGGAATTGTTGAATGGCGAGCCGAAATTGAGCGTCAGGTCGAGCTTTTCTTTCAGGAAGGTTTTCTTGGCTCCTAGTTGATAATAAAGGTTGGCTGGGTTGGTACCTTGGATGCTGGGCCGGGGCGTCGAGCCAAACGCGAACGCCTGGAGCGTCAGGGTTTTAGTCAGGTTATAGGAAGTATTGAAGTTTAGGCCAGCCGTAAAGCCTTTCTGCTCGGCTTGCAGTGCCGGCGAGCGCAATACAATGTACTGCACGTCGGGGCCGAGGCTCAGGCTCCAGGCGGGCACAGGCTTAAGCGAAGCGTACACGTTAAACTGGTAGAAGGTATTGGCCGCTACGTTGGCAAAGGTGCTGGCAATCACGCCAGTACTGTCAGTGGGCAAGCGCACCCGCTCGATGGCGTTACCGGTGTGGCGCACTGAGAGCGAGGCGTTGAGGGAAGTAGTTTTAATACTGGTATTGTAGCTCAGCTCGTACGAATCGGTCAGTTCGGGGTCGAGGGCGGGATTGCCGTAGCTGATAACTCCCGGCTGCGAGCGGTTGACGAAGGGGTTGAGGTAGTCGATGAATGGGCGCGTGATGCGGCGGCTATACGCAGCGCGCAGGCTGCTGGCCTCACCCAGGCTGTACTGCAAAAAGCCGTTGGGCAGCGGCGTGAGGTAGGAGCGCGGCGGCAACGCCGAGCCAGTAGTGCGAAACTCGGCGCTGATAGCGGTGCGCTCCAGGCGGCTCCCGAGACTAGCCGTCAGCTTCTTACCTACCCCGAAAGAGTAGATGCCGTAGGCCGCCTGCACGTCTTGGTTATATACAAAATCGGTGGCGCGGGTGGGGTCGGAAGCCAATTCGCTACCATAGCGGGTGCGCAGGGTATCGACCGTAGCTACCGAGCCAGTGCGGCGGAAAATGGCTTTAAGACCCACTTCCAGCTTATTCTTCTCGCCAAAGGGGTGGGCGTAGTCGGTTTGCAGCGTGATTTCGTGGCCGGGGGTGCGTCCCCGGCTCCGCTCGACGCGGGTGGCCTGGCTGGGCTCCAGGGCAATGAGTGAGCCGTCGTACTGATGGTAGTCGTAGCCAAACGTGCTGGGGTTGAGGGAGTATTGCGCCAGCAGGCTAAACTCGCGCCGGGGCTGCTTAAACGTGTGGGTATAAGTACCGGTGGCTTCCAGGTTGAGGCTGCTAAAAACGTTTTTGGTATCGCGGGTAAACAGCTGGCTGGCTACGCCCGGCACCGGCGACACATAGGAGTTGAGCAAGTTGCTGGTCGAGTAGCCGCTGTAGTACTCTGCCGCGGTAGCCAGCGAGAAGCTGTGGTGTTCGGCGGGGTCGTAGTCGAGGCCCACATTGCTGCCGTACCACTGGCCGCGGCTGTAATTACTGCTGCTCTGGCGCAGGGTGTCGGTGCCGTACCGGGAGTAGGCCTGGCGGTAAGTTTCGGAGCGGCCGGGGTTGAACCACATCCCGGTGCTGGCCGAAGACGTGAAATTGACCTTACCCCGCCGGAAATTCAGTGACCCATTCAGGTTGGTATTGCGATTGCCGGCGCTGGCGCTCACGCGGCCATTGGCGGCTTGGCTGGTGCCTTTTTTCAGCACAATGTTGATGATGCCCGCCGTGCCCTCGCCATCGTATTTGGCCGACGGCGTGGTAATAACCTCCACGCTCTGAATCTGCTCGGCCGGAATAGCTTTAAGGGCATCGGCCAGATTCTTGGCCAGGGCTGGTGAGGGTTTATTGTTGATGAGCACCTTGAAATTGCCCGAGCCGCGCATCGTCACATTACCATCGCCGTCCACGGCCAGCAGCGGGGCCTTGCGCAGCACGTCCTGAGCGGTGCCGCCGGCGTTGCTCACGTCCTGGTCGGCATTATAGACGAGGCGGTCGGGCCGTACTTCTACCACGGGTTTCTGGCCCACTATCACGGCCTCACCGAGCGCCTGGGCGGCGGTGGGCAGCAAGAATGCGCCGGCAACCGCAGGCCCTACCCCCACCGTGACGGGCCGGGTGCGGGTGCCATAACCCACGTAGCTGGCCCGCAGCCGAAACGCGCCCGCCGCCAGCTTGGTAAGGCTGAAGTGCCCCTGGTCGTCGGCGGCCACGCCGGTTATAGGCTTGTCGCCGGTGGGCGGCAGCAGTACCACCGTAGCGTAGGCCACCGGCTGGCGGCTCAGCGAGTCGAGGACCGTGCCGGTGAGCGAGCCGGTGGCGGCGGGGGGGGTAGGGGCCTGGGCCTGGCCAAACGTGGCCAGCGATAAGCCCAGCAGCAGCCAAGTCAGCAGAGAGGTAAGCTTTTTCATAGGAAAGCGAAGAATGGTCCAGTGATACTCAGGACCAGTAAGTAGTTGCACGGTAGAGGCGTAAGTTATCCTTCACCTGCCCCGGTTATCGGCGTCAGGCTTGTTTTGTTACCAAGGGGGCGGGTTATTTTTTCAGGGCCTCATAGCCCATGCCCATGCTGAAGGAAGCGTCGCGGGTAATTTCCACGTCTAGCTCGGCCTGGCGGTCGCCCAGGTTGCGCACCAGCGCCGCCGAACCAGCCCCGAAGGCCAGCACGGCGCGCTGCCCCGGTTCGAGGCGGCCACGCTCCTCTATTGTGCCACCGGGCCGGCGCTCAGCCACGCTCACCGGTACCGGGCCGCTATTGCGGACCTTGACGCGAAACGCCCCGCGCTGCTGCCCGCCCAGCACGAACTGCTCGCCGACTTTGATATAGGTGTGGGAGGTGATGGGGCCGAAGGCGAGCACGGGCAGCAGCAGGGCCAGAAAAAAGAAATACATAGCGTGGGCAGGGGGATTAGTGAAACAAGAGCCCAAAGGTCCGCCCCTACCCCCCGCCCGGCGCTCCAGGTCATTATCCGGGCCGCCCCAACTTATGATTTGGGCCGCGCCAGTTCGCTGGGCGCCTGGCCCAGCAGCTTCTTAAACACGCGGTTAAACGTTGATTTTGAGTTAAATCCGCTTTCCAGCGCCACACCCACCAGCGAGTAGTGGCCAAAGCGCGGGTCGGCCAGCTTGCGGCGCGCCTCCGCTACCCGGTAGGTATTCACGAAGTCGTTGAAGTTCTGCCCGCAGCCCATATTAATAACTTTGGAGAGCACGCCGGGATTGGTGCGCAGGCGCTGGGCCAGCTCGGTGAGGGTCAGTTCGGGCTCCAGCCAGGGCTGCTCGGTCGCCATCAGGGCCAGCAGCTTGTCGCGCCAGGGCAGTAGCTCGGGGGGCAGCGCGGCGGGGGCCGGACGGGCTTCGGCCTCAGCCGGGGGGGTAGGCGGGCCGGGTACGGCCGTCGGCAGCGGGGCCGTGGTTTCGGCTGTCGGCACTTCGGCTACCACTTCAGGCAGCGCCTCGGCCGGGCCGGGCACGGGCACTGCCCCAAAGCGTAGGGGCGTGGTAGCGGCCGCATAGTTGGCCTGAATACCCACCACGATTAACCCGTAGATGAGCACTCCGCGCAAGGCGAAGAAGTACCACGAAACATCGTAGTCAAACTCAAACACATAGTTGAGCAGGGTAAAAACGAAGCCCACGGTCAGCACCAGCGCCTGGAGCACCAGCAGCTGCCGCAGCCCGGCAAAGCGCAGGCGCTCGGGGTCCGAGAAGTTATCGTTGAGGTAGCGGCGGTAGCGGCGGTAGTCGGCCAGCACCCGTAGGCCGTAACCCAGCAGCAGCGCGTAGCCCAGCAGGGCCTCCGGGAAGTACAGTCCATCGAGCGCCGTGGCGGCGGCGCCCTTGGTGCCAAAAAAATCGGGGAGCACCTGGCCCCTGATGCCCCGGCACCACAGCAGGTCGTACATGGCCGCGGCGGCAAACAAGCCCAATTCCAGCAGCCCCGGCACCAGGTGCCAGGCCAGTCGCCGCCAGCGAAACTCCTGGTTGGTAAGGCCGCGGAAATACAGATAATAGGCCGGCCCCAGCAACAGCCCCGCGCGCCAGGGTACGTAAAACATGAACGTGGAATAGCCGTCGTGGCTATCAAACCAGCCGGCGTAGCCCAGCATCCACTGGCTCACGCTGAGGGTGGGTAGGGCGATAAGCAGGGCCAGCAGCGCGTCGGGGGCGGCCCCGCGCCGCGCCGCCCGGCCCAGCAGCCACAGGGTAGCCACGGCCCCTGGCACCACAAACGGAAGCAGCAGTGAGCTGCGCGGACCAAAGCTGAATAGCATAGTTACGAAAGTACGCCACGGACCATAAGGCCTTATTGCTATTCTCCCGTAGCTTTGGGGTAACTCCCCTGTATTTCCGGCCCCTTTATGCACATCCTCCGCCACGTTGATTTAACGCGGGTTTTCTTCGTCGATATCGAAACCGTGCCGGGCTACGCCACCCACGCCGAACTACCCGAAGCCCACCAGCCGCTGTGGAAGAAATTTTGCGAGAAGCGCCACGCCCGCGAGCTGGCCGATGGCCAGACTCACGAGGAGCTATTCCGCAACGGCGGCCTCTACGCCGAGTTTGGCAAGGTGGTGTGCATCTCGGTAGGCTTCTTCCGGCCATTGAAGGACGAGACGCTGGAGTTTCGCACCAAATCCTTCGCCGACGATGATGAGTGCGAGGTGCTGCGCGGCTTCGGGCAGTTTTTGCAGCGCTACGCTCCCTACGGCGGCCGCTACGCCAAGCTCGACACGGCGGGCCCCGATGGCCATTTCCTCTGCGCGCACAACGGCCGCGAGTTCGACTATGGCTACCTGGGGCGGCGAATGCTCATCTGCGGGCAGCCCATTCCACCCATGCTCGACGTGGCCGGCCACAAGCCCTGGGACCTGCCCCACCTGCTCGACACGATGGAGCTCTGGAAGTTTGGCGACAACAAGGGGCACATTTCCCTACCCCTGCTGGCGGGCGTGTTCAACATCCCTTCACCCAAAGACGATATCGACGGCTCGCAGGTAGCCCGCGTCTATTGGGAAGAGAAGAATCTGGGGCGCATCGTGGTGTATTGCGAGAAAGACGTTATTACGACGGCGCGCGTCTACCTGCACTACACCGGCCAGCAGGCCCTCTGGCCCGAAGTGCAGCTCACCCAGGTACCCTGGTTGGCTGCCCAGGCTTCCACCTGATTCTATTGTTCCAGTTAGTCTAACTAGAAGAGGTCGCCAGTTGGCGACCTTTTTTTTGCATCTAACCAAGTAATTCTTGAAATAAATTCTTAACCCTAATACATTTAATACAATTTGGATTTTTTCAGTCTAAAATAAAATGAATTTAAGCAGTCTACTTTCATTAATTATAAATCTCGAATTAGTTCAACTAAAATAATTTTTTTTCTTCGTTTTTACGCATTTATAAGCTTTTACAAAATTTTCTCTTATATTTACTCACGCTTAGCCAGCAAGCAGAACAAAGCAATTACCCATTACCCTTTACTTATTTTTTTATCAAAATAATTATAATTTTTTATCTGCAAGTTATTGTTAATAAATTACTATTTGGTTACACCCTTACCCTTTACTCAATGCGTTTACATCTATCATTATTAGTAGTATTAGTGGCTCTACTACACAACCATACCGCCCTGGCTCAGGTAGTGGCCCCTAGCCAGGGTGGGGAGGTAACCCCTATTCTAGTTACAGCGACTACTATGGAGTTGAGTTTTGGCACTACCGGCGATGGCCAGGGCCGGGTAGTGGCCATTGCCGCCACTGATTGGGGAATGCCAGTGCCACTTTCTCCTATTGATAACCATTACTATACTGCTAACCCTGCCTACGGTGCGGGTGCCGCGCTGGGGCAAGGCTACGTTATATACGACGGCTCGGACCACTCCGCTACGGTTACTGGCCTGCAGCCTGACACCTGGTATTATGTTACCACTACTGAGTACAACACTGACGGGGCTAGCATTGCATACAAACAAGGTAGCAATATGGCAACATCTACACGCAATGCTGCCCAGCAGTCTGCCGCCCCAGCAGCACCCCTACCCGTCGAGCTGACGGCATTCAGCGGCAGCGTTAGCGCCAACAACCTGGCCATGCTGCACTGGAAAACGGCTTCCGAGCACAAGTCTGCTTATTTCGCCCTCGAACGTTCGGCCGACGGCACTACTTTTATCGAAGCGGGCCGGGTAGCCGCCGCCTGCACCAGCAGCCAGCCACTAGCCTACCACTGGCCCGACCCCCAGCCGCTGACCCAGCTTACCTACTACCGCCTGCGGCAAGCCGACCTCAATGGGGCGGTGCACTATAGCAGCGTAGTGACTTTGGCGCCCGCTGTCCCCCTACCCCGCCTAGTTGAGTTATACCCAAACCCCAGTGCCGGCCGGGCCGTGCACTTACTACTACAAGGCTACGAAGGCGGACCCCTTATACTGCAAATCGCTGATGCCGTAGGCCGCACAGTACTTGCCCAAACCATCACCCCCGCCGATTCGCAGTACCTCGCCCCGCTCCTACTACCCCAAGACCTAGCTTTAGGCACTTACACTCTTACCCTTGTCGGCAGCGGCAGCTCTATTCACAGACATATTATCGTGTCCAATTAGTTAGATGGGTGACCTCTAAGGACTCCCTGCTATTTATCCTCCTCCAACTAATATATTAGGTCTATTTCGTGTTTTATCCAACGCCAACAACCGCTACTAGGTAGGGCATTCATTTAAAGTTATCCGAAAGGCTCCTCCGCAAAGAGGGGCCTTTTTTATGCGCTTAGCCCCTTGTACTAAGCCGTCAAATTCTTTGAAATCAACACTTTAGGCTACTTAATTTCTCCATTACTATCCAAGGTCCGCCAGCGTAACCGGAAGGCCAATAAGTGCTTGCCCGCCCGATAGCCTAAACAGTAAACAATCAATATTTTTTTGCATTACGCGAACTAGACTACGTCTTTATCGTACATTTGATTGTCGATTCGCCCTATTCAATGTTGACATCATGCAAAAACTTCTAAACACACATCCTTTCGCGCTATCCCCGCTGTGGCTGCGAATGTTCTCAAATGTTAAGACTAGTCTGTCAGCTGTGCTCGCGTTACTGCTGTTGACTGGCCTTTCCAACCCGGTGATGGCTGCCGGGTTTAACAGTAACTCTGTCATCATTAGTGGCACTGGCACTGCTAATGGCACGTATAACGTAAGCGCTTTTAATAACACAAATACCCCAAAAGCGCTTGGCACATTTAACCGCAACACTAGCGACCAACTCAATCTTAGTGCCCAGTCGACTACATCGGAGGGAGGTAACGAAAATGTAAAATCTGTACAGGTGCTGTACCGCGTATACTTAGCAAGCACAAGCAGCACTGTTACAAACAGTTCCCCTGCTTTTGTGGCGCTTCCTCTATCTACAACCGATAATGGCAAGACTAAGAATTGGAGTAGCGTTAACCCAGTGAACCTAGTGAATGCAACGAGCACTAGTGGGACTTATGTGCTAGAGTTCTTCTTCCAGCTCAACTATTCAACTAATCAAATTGCTTCTACTCTCATCGCTGACAATAATTCCAACAATAACTACAAAGCCACATTTACTGTAGTTAACAACCAAAGTGCAACATGGAATGGAGGTGTTAGTGAAGATTGGCACGACGGCAGAAACTGGAGTACTGGACGCGAACCATCAGAAACTACGGATGTCAATATTCCTTTTGTAGCTGGCTCTAGCAATACTTCCTCTCCATTCTATCCAGCAGTTCGTTATGGTTTAGCACAGGTACGTACCCTAAGCATACAAGGCACTAGTATCAATACTATAGGTGGCCGTAACTTTCTGAGTGGAGGCGAATTACAAGTATTCGGCAACTTTCAGGACCCTAATGGTGGGTTCGCCCAGTCAGGTGGAATCTTTACATTAGCTGGTTCGACTCAGACATTCGACGGTGCTTCATTTGTTGAAGTACATATTCAGGGAGGCGGTATTAAAACCCTTTCTAATCGAATGGATGTTGCTTTGGCTTTGAAATTTACTGCTAGCAGTGGTGGTATTCTTGCTACCCGGACTGATAACTCGGGATTATACAGTGTTGACCTTGGTCCATCTGCCACGATAGAGGGTGAATCTGCTAGTAGCTATGTATTTGGATTCCTACGCACTCCCTTCAGAGATGTCAGCACTTCTACTAATTCCTTTGGTGGTATTGGCGTCGACTTAACAGCAAATGGAGGAAGCCCTGGTATCACACTAGTGACTCGCTTGACAGGTTTTGCTTATACTGGGCCTACTGGGAGTGAGGTGGGTACTAAGAATACTAGTGTGAAGCGTAGTTTCACCTTTTCGTCCAGAAATTCCGAGAACCTCAACTTTACGCTCGTTTTCCATTACCTGGATTCTGAGTTGAATGGTCTCACTGCTAGCAATTTGAAGCTTGAGCGTTCTGTAACTGGGGCCGCGCCTTTTGAAAATTTAGGTAGCAAAGGCAGTGTGGCGAATATGGTGACTGCTACTCCTATCGCAGGTACGTTGGCGGCTACCTTCACTCTTGCTGAAGAAACTGTCAATCCCCTACCCGTCACGCTCATCAGCTTCACGGCTACTGCTACGGCGCAGGGCGCGGCGCTGCTACGCTGGGCTACGGCTACGGAGAGCAACAACCGGGGCTTTGGCATCGAGCGGCAGCTTGGCGCTAATGAGGCTTGGCAGTCGGTGGGCTTCGTGGCGGCTGGTGCTACTACGGGTAGCACGTATGAGTTCACGGATAAGGGTCTGGTGAGCGCTCCGGCATCGACCCAGGCTTACTACCGTCTGCGGCAGGAAGACCTGAACGGGAAAGTGACTTACTCGCCGGTAGCTGCTATCAACCGCACGGCGGCGGTGGCTGCTACGGAGCTGACGTTGAGCCCGGTGCCGGTTAGCGGTACAGATAACCTGTCGGTAGGGCTGGCGGAGGCCGGGCAAGCCGGGATTATGGTGGCAGTTATCAACACGCAGGGCCAGCGCCTGATGAGTTTTACGACCGAAGCCAGCACCGATGGGGCCTTGAGCCTACCGGTAACCAGTCTGGCCGCCGGCGTTTACATCGTGACCGTGCAAGTGCCTGGTCAGGCTGCGCGCCACGCGCGCTTCGTGAAGCTGTAGACTTAATTTGATAATAAAAGCAGAACGACCAGCCGGGATAGTCTCGGCTGGTCATTCTGCTTTTAAGCTACTGGTGAACCACTTGGTTTATCTGGTTCCGTGTCGTTGCTTTGCCGGCTCATCCTGAATTAAGGCGCGGCTGGCTGCATGAATACTACTTTTCTTCGTTGGCTACCGCTGGTTGGGCTGCTCCTGGTTGCCAGCCTGGAAGTGTTTCTGGTGCGCCCACCCCGGCCAGTGCCAGCTACGGCACCGGGTCCCGACTTTTCGGCGCAACGCGCGCTCCGCGATGTAGCCGTGGTAGCCAGCCAGCCGCATCCGCTGGGCTCGCCCGCGAATGCCCGCGTGCGGGACTACTTGCTAAAGCGCTGCCGCGAGCTGGGACTGGTAGCTACCGTGCAGGATACCAGCACGCTACTGGCTAAAAACGGCCAGCTCCTGGCGGGGCGCGTGCAGAATATCATTGCCCGGCTACCTGGCCGGCAGCCGGGCGGCCAGGCGGTGCTGGTGCTGGCGCACTACGACTCGCAGCCCCACGCGCCCGGCGCCGGCGACGATGGCGCGGGCGTAGCCGCGATGCTCGAAACCGTGCGGGCGCTCCGGGCCGGGCCACCGTTGCCGCACGATGTTATCTGGTTGTTCAGCGATGGCGAGGAGGCGGGCCTGCTCGGGGCGCGGGCCTATGCGCGCGACACGGCCCGCCTGCGGCGCGAGGTGGGGGTAGTGCTCAATTTTGAGGGCCGGGGCAACGCGGGGCCCAGCCTGACGTTTGAAGTCAGCCCCCAAAACGGCTGGGTGATGCGCGAATACGCCCGCGCGGCCCCCTACCCCATCGCTTCGTCGCTGTTTTACGAAGCCTATCGGCACCTGCCGAATGATACGGATTTTACGCCCCTGCGCGCCGCGGGCCTGACGGGCCTCAACTTCGCGTTTGTGGGCGGCTACCCCTACTACCACAGCCCCGCCGACACGCCCGCGCACCTCGACCTGGGCTCGCTGCAACACCACGGCTCGTACATGCTAAGCCTGGTGCGGCATTTTGGCAGCATCTCGCTGGCCCGGACCAAGGCACCCGACGAAACGTTTTTCAACCCCATAGGCCACTGGCTGGTGCATTACCCCGCCGCCTGGAACCTACCGTTTACCCTATTGTCGCTCGGCCTGCTAGGGCTGGCTATAGTGGTGGCCTACCAGCGGGGGCGGCTGAGCATCGGTAGTCTGTTGGGCGGCGCGCTGGTCTGGCTGGCTGGGTTAGTGTTGATGCTGGGCGGCGGCTGGGGCTTGCTCAAACTAATTACCGCGCTTTACCCACAATACGGCGCGTTTTACGACCAGGCCTCGTACAATGCGCCCGCTTACCAAGCCGCACTGCTGGCGCTGGGGGCAGGGGTTTTCGCGGCGTATTACGGGTGGCTGAGCCGCTACCTGCGGCCGGACTCGCTGGTGGGCGGGGCGCTGCTGATGGTGGCCATGCTGGCGGGGCTGCTGCAATGGCGGGCGTCTTCCTCGGCATTTTTACTGACGCTGCCGCTGCTGACCGCTACCGTGGCCTGGGGCCTGCGCCTGAACCAGACGGCCAGCCCTACCCGCCAGCCTGGTATTGGGATAGGGCAATGGCTGCTGGCGCTGCCCGCGGTGGCGCTGCTGAGCCAGGTGATAGCCTTGCTCTTCGTGGTGTTTGGGTTGGGCCTGCTGGCGCTGGCGCCGCTACTGGTGAGCGCGGTGCTGCTGGGCCTGCTGCTCCCTGTGCTGCTACCCATCGTGAGTCCGCCCACGGGGCCCAACCGGCCGATGGCTACCAGTTGGGTTTTACCAGCGCTGGCTTTTGCCACGGTGCTGGGGGCGCTGGGGGTAGGGCACGCCACTCGCCAGCCAACGGCCGACCAGCCGCGGCAAACGCATCTTTTTTATACCCTCGATGCCACGCGGCAACGGGCCTACTGGCTATCGGCGGCGGCCCGGCCCGATGTCTGGACCAGCCACGTCTTAACCCGGCCGCGGTACCAGCCGCTGCCGGCGCTCTTCCCGCAGTCGGCCGCGCCCATCCTGCACCAGGCCGCTCCCGTGCTGGCCCTGGCTTCGCCTACCCTCGCTGTTTTGGCCGATGAAAGCACGCCCGGTCAACGGTTACTCAGCGTGCGGCTAGTACCCGGCCGGTCGGGAGTAAGTAGTTTATTACTAAGCATAACCGCTACTACCCACGTGCAGGCGCTGCGCGTGGCGGGCCAGGCGGTAGCGCCCGCCGACTTACTTCCCGCGGCGGGCACGACCAGCCTTACCTTTTTTGCTCCGCGCGCGGCGGGGGAGCTTATCGAGTTGAGCGTAGCCGGCCAGGGACCCGTGCGGCTGGCCGTTACGACGCGCAGCCTGGGCCTGCCCCCCGTGCCGGGCCTGCCGCCCCTACCCCCTGTTATGGTGCCGGAGCCCGGCTACAACAGCTTCACTACCCAGGTGCGGCAGGAGTTCCGGCTGTAAGGCGCACGGTGCCGCGCGGCTACCAGTTGTCATCGGCCACTTTGCCGCTCACGCGCTGGCGAATGCTGCTGGCCTGCTGGCGGCCACTGCGGTAGATGGCGTCGATGGTTGACTGAAGCACCGGGCGGGGGTAGCCGTTGGCATCGAAGGTCAGCGCGTTGGGCGTCAGGTAGTTTTCAATGGGCGTAGCGGCCCCCTGGCCCTGGCCGCTGTCGAAGGCAAAATCGGTGATGATGTAGCGAAAGCGGCCGGGCTTTACCTGGATAGTGACGGTGCGCCAGAGCGGTACCTGCACGTTGGCCCCCAGCAGGTTTTGCATCACCAGCTCACTGGCCTTGCCGCTCAGGGTGCCGGTGGCCGGGTCGGCCTGGCTCAGGGTGGGCTTTACCGGGCCGGGCGCGGTGGCAAACCACTCTTTGGCGCGCGTGTAGAGCTGGGCCTGGGTAGCGCCCGGCACCTGCACCACCGCCCGAAACGACACCTTGCCGGTGGTCGAGTCCATAGGCAGCGGGTTGACCCAGCCGTGCAGCTTGGGCAGCTTTAGCGGAGTTTGCGCGGCGGCGGGTAAGCCCGCGCTCAGCAGCGCAAGCAGAAAAAGAACGTATTTCATAAGAAGGGTTTACGCAAAGCAGTTGCGACGGGGTTGTGCGGCACGAGGCGGCTAGCGGGCAGATGCCCACCGGCTCACGGCTGGCTGTTGGTTGCTTTGCAAATGTCTTTCCAATTCAAAACGCTACAGCGTCAGCATTATTTTACCACTAAAAAAGCCCGCCAGACGCAGGGTCAGGCGGGCTTTTTGGGTAATTATTACGCGCTTTAGCTGAGCGAAGCCACGTCGATGACGAAGCGGTATTTCACGTCGCCTTTCAGCATCCGCTCGTAGGCTTCGTTGATGTGCTGGATATCAATCAGTGAAGAGATTTAAACTTTAGCGACCATCATAAAGGCTGCTAAATAATGCCAGGATTTCCAATTCACAATGGAGGTTTCAAATCGTACCAATAAGGTGCGAAAAGAATCAAACCAGGCCCAAGTGCGT
>JAABUK010003454.1_pt1 | contig 26666 bp, 29 predicted proteins | sample 5559141 | NCBI WGS metagenome assembly JAABUK01 (sample SAMN10711869, study PRJNA513367) | rock metagenome | isolation source: Antarctica rocks | place: Antarctica: Victoria Land, Pudding Butte nord | collected 2016-01-03
ATCTGCGGTGGCGGTGGGCGGGAGCAAACGACAAAACCGTGCACGAAGTGCACCGGCTTCGCTGGAGCGGAAACTCGAGGTCAACAGAGCAGCACAGAAGCGCTTCCGTCAGAGACAGAAGGCAGGGTGATGCTCTGTAGAGCGTCTTGCAGTTTGCAGCAGCCAAGGCCCGCTGGTGATCACTTTTGCTCAGAACTGACATGTCGACTGCAGGCCAGAGTGAAGGATGTTGAGGCTCAGCTGACGCAAGTCAATACACAGCTCGCTCAGCTCAGACACCAGCAGCAAGAGCTTGAAATACAGAACCAGGTACTGGAAAACAAGACGCAGACCCACAGCAGCCTGAGCCCTACAGCAGAGGTTGTCCTCCTCTGGAAGGTAACTCTTTTGCTGCATCTACACTCTCAACTCAGGCATACGACAAGCTCGTTTGTCTTGCCTCATTCAGGGGGATGCAGCGTGGCATGAGCAGGCAAACTCGAGTCATGATCAAGCATGGGCGCTTAACCTCACAGTCTGGCAGAATGACTCCTTTGTTACGGTCAATGACCTATGCCGCCTGCCTCTGGCCAAGCTTACCAAGCTGTGCACGGTATGTACCCAGGCAGGGCAAGTGTACAAGTCCATCTCGGCTTTTGACTTTTGTTCTGCTTATGGGTGCATGCGTCACAGCCTGGCATCAGCGCAATACTGCCTGCATCTGCCGAGTCTTCCTAGATACTGACAGTACGAGCCCAAGCAATAAACTCCTTGGCAAGAAAAATGCTTGGAGCTCTACAGAATGATCTGTGTAATGCATTGTAGCACTTTGACGCTGAGCCGTCTGCCAACACTGTTGATTCCATGGCAAGTGAAAGGTTGCTGCAGCTTTTCATCATGTCTAGCCAATTGCATGCAGTCTGTTGTCATCCATGTGCCCAGCTGCAGCATTCACGAGGACTTAGCAAAGCAACATATGGGCCTCTGGATGGGGATCACATGCTTCAATGTATGCATGTGGTTGCAGACGTACACACAGAAGCTGGCAGCTTGCTTGGTGGAGGAGCCTATGATCAGTCATCAAAGCAACCTGCATAGATGGACAGCAGAAGTTACTGGCTTGGTGAGTACACAGTCAGACCTGACACGCTTTGGCACCATATATGTATATACTGCTACCTCAGCGCTGTTACCAGCAAAGCAGTGTTGCATGCAGATGACTCACTGTCCTGGTGATTGGCAAGAAAATGGCGTGCTGTAGGGATGTACACCATCTCAATTAGCTGCGTCTGTACCTGAGGTAGCGCAGCTGCGAGGGTAGTGTGCCTTGGTCCTTACTTCTGTTACACGCCTTGAGCATTTGACACACCTTTTCACAGTTCTGTACTGATGCATGACGTCACAAGCCAGGCGGACAGTGACAGACCCAGACTGTGCTTGCATGTAGTCAGCAGCATAGCAGGTAAGTCAGAAAACAAAAGAAAAGAAAAGAGTACGCCTTTCGGCGTCAACTTAATGAGAAGCCAAGTATTATACCGGGCTGGCCAGGTGCAGATTAGTCACAGCTGCAGGCTTGTCTGCAGGTGCTGGCGGTGTCCATGCACAACCCCACCTTGTTGTACAAGCTGGACCAGAGCAGAATGGACCTGGGGTGTGCCGTCCAGGAGACAGCCACCGATGAATGCTTTAGACACCTAGTGGTAAAGACGCGTACTTGTTCCATTTGCTGCTGTGAAGCATTCCCCCAACAGAAACCCTGAACAAGGCCTGACTGCATGCATCTGCAGCATTGAGGGTGCACGTGTGCACAGGCAAGTGCAGGCAAGCATGTATACACATGTGTTGTACAAGCACTCAAAAAGCAAACTTGCTAGAGCAGCAGCTGCACGCTGTATGCTTGCGCAGCATGCCTGCGCAGCATGCTTGCTACATCTTGCAGCATAGCCTGTTGAGCTGCTTAACTTGGACTGTCTGAGCAAGATCAAATCCTGTGCTGTTGCACTGAGCCTACATGCTGCTGCGCTACCGACGCTGTAAAGCTTGTTAATCCCCAACACCCACTACTGACCGCAACTTTGATTGCATAGTGTAGGCGCTGATCTACTTTGGTCTGGCAGCTACACAGCCTATGTTAGCCGCCGTACCAACCCCACCACAGCCCACCACAGCTGTACTGAACCTACCACAGCTGTACTCAACCGACCACAGCTGTACTAACCTATCACAGCTGTGACTGTTTACAGGTAGCCATGCAGTACAGCGAGGAGCAGGTGCAAGATCTGCTGCACCTGCGGCGGCTGTTTTATGGGGGACAGGGTGTGCTCGAAAGGCAGCGCAGAGTTCTAGTAGGCAAGCTGTCTTCCAATGAAGCCATGGTCATGACTGACAGCCCTCCGCAAAGTAACTACTCAGTGCTCACCAGCATTTCTCATGAGCTGCGAGCCAATGCTGCTGAGGAGCACTGCTTGAGGCTGCAGTGCTGCTGTGCGTGCTTCAGAGGGGTGAGCAGGTTCATCAGTCTGTGATTTGTTGTTGGTGTCACGCCAACTTGTGCTGTAAATGAGGCTTTTCTGTGCTGAGTGTCACTCAGTACTCTGTACTCACTTATGCTGGAGTCAGGTGCATTCTTTGACAACAGGCATGCACAAGCTGTTGCTGCTTTGGCTGAAGAGGTGCCGTGCCATGCCACTTCAATGCACTGATGCATCACTTGAGCTTGTTGCATTGCATGACTGTCAAAACTGTTGATTTGGTAGACCTCACAGGGATGCACAAGACAGACTGCTCTGGAGAGACGAAACTTGTCCTGCACGTACCTAGCTCATCATGAGCTGGAAAGCGTAACTATCATCATGACTACTATTGACTCCAGCTTCTCATGGATTTTGGGATGTCTCATGACCTGCGTTGCCACCTTGCAGCATGACCAACACATGATGAGGTGTGAGTGTGTTCCTGCAGATCCACACCAGCAAGCAGTGTGCCACCGGCATGGTCCACATGTACCCATTCATGCTCCAACGAGGCAGGCTGTTTGCTGAGCTGGCAGCCCAAAGAGGAGAGCCTTCTGTGCAAGAGCTGATGACTGGCCTGAGCAAGTCAGATGCTCAGCACATGGCAGACTGGCAGCACGTGGCGAATTACCTAGACAAGCTGTCTTTGAATGACCTGGACATGCATTGCTCCTTGCTTGGCCACCCAGCAGGAGCATGAACAGCCTGATCAACTCAAGTTCAAGTCTATGCATGAAGCTCAGTAAGCCTGAGTGCGAAACAGGTTGATCACTTTAACTTGACAGTGAATAACGTGTGACAGCAGCATGAACAGCCTTGCCCACTCAAGCTCAAGCCTATGCATGAAGCTCAGTAAGCCTGAGTGTGAATCAGGTTGATCACTTCAAATCAACAATGGATGAGGGCGTGACACTATGGGACTAGGGTTTTGTAGGCTAAAGTGTGGGCCGTCAATGTGTGAATGGGGGGCATTGTAACACAAGCTTGTTGGTGCTGGTGCAGCCCTTCATTGGCTCATTTACTATCACATAGTTTGGGTCAGCATGATGATGGTGGTTTGGTCACCTAATGGCAGGGGTCCTCTGAGTTTATTTGTGGCTTAATGCAACACATGTTGAGTCAGCAGTGCTCTTTGTAGACCGGCTAGTATGAGTTTATGCTTGTACAGAGAGATAAATATTATGTGCATGCATGTTGAATTTGGCATCAAGAAACACTTCAAGCTAGGCCTCGCACTACGTTCAAGCCAGTTGGCATGTTTCTTTACGACGGCCAATGGGGCAGAATTTCTTTCCTTTTCGTTTCTTCCCTTCAAGCTGGACCTGAATGTATGGTTTTGCATGCATCATCTGCTTTTACAGGGTCATATAGTAGAGGTCTGTGCGGTACAGGTTCAGCACAGTGCATCCCTGAAATTGAAACCGCAACCACCTCCTCGACTGACTAGATCAACATGTTGTGCTGTTGCTACCAAATGGTTTCTGAATTGTATCAACCCCTTGATGTATGAGATCACAAAGGTTTTCTGGTGTTGTAGCACAGACTCTTTTCTGTTTGCAGACTAGTGTCTGTTTTGCATCCTCTGTCCTCCGTGTTCAAGATGCAATCGTTTGCAGCAAAGCTGCAAATGAATTCAACCGTAGCTCACAGACCCCTGCGTAGTCGTTGTGGATCAGTCATGTCTTGCTACTTGCTGCTCTGTCAGATATCACAAATTAAGAATACACATTGTAGTGTATTGACATGCTAACTACACATGTGAGGAGCTGCTGTAAAGCAAATCAGCATTTAGCCTGCACTGTTTTCAACACATCAGGCAAGCAGTAGTGCTGTCAGTCATTGGGACAGCTTGCATTAGACAAAGTGAGCAAACGGTTCAGGGTTCATTCCTTCTACTACAGTTCACGTTTGTGCATTGCAACCCGTAACAGCAAGTTGATGCAGATCAAGCATAAAGCACTGCTGCCCAAAGCTGTCAATCATTCCACTGGTATACCAGCATGGCACAACAGCAGCAACTTGATTGAGTACTCAGTCGTCATCCTCAGCAGCAGCTTTGCTGCCCTTATTACCCTGTACATGCGGCTGCTTCTGGTACATTTCGACAACCTGCTCAGCATTTGTTGCTTGCTCAGGGTTCTTGTCATCACGTACACGTACAAGGCGTGGGAACCTGATAGAGATGCCTTTGACTGCATCTGCCATGCCTGCAGCTGCTTGATGCACAGGACTGATTGACAGGTCTGCAGCTTTCACCTCCCAAACCACTTTGGGATCAAACCACACATCTGGCAGCAAGGTCTCACCATATCTGCATATACAACAAAAAATGGTGACAAGCAAGAAAAGAAAAGAACAGTCTACGCTTTTCAGCGATCATAACGAGAGCCTCCTAAGGCAGCAGCCCGGAGCTATGGCCTATGGTCATAGCCCCACAGTGACAAGCAAAATCACAAAGTTGCCATGGATCTGAAATGCCAAAATGCCTGGGAGAGATGCATCGCATGCAAGCAGGTTTTGTGCACCATGATTGGACGCAAATGATCACAACGACACCCACTGCGGGTAGTTGTTGACTAACTTCAGGACGACACCATGCTATTCTCATGCCATCCGTTCATGTGGTGTGCACACAGACCAGGATGCCTGACCAGCGACCAGCCTGTCAACAAAACTCTCAGGGACTGTTGCAGGGCATTATGCGTGTACCAGTTTATTGTATGATCAAGATGTGTCAGGTGACTAACTTGTGGTAGGACCTGGGTGTTGTGTCAGGTGACTAACCTGTACCAGGACCTGAGTTATGAGATGGTGACTAACCTGTAGTAGGGTCTGAGTTGTGAGATGGTGACTGACCTGTGAAAAGAGACCAGGTTGCATCACAGGTTGGTCACCATCTCACAACTCAGACCGTACTTAAGGCTAGTCACAACCCAGGGTGATATGGTGACTAACCTGTAGTAAGTCCTGGGGTCTGAGATGGTGAGGGGGCGCAGCAGGTCTGCCAGATCCTTCAGCTGCTCCTCAGAGAAGCCTGTGCCAATCTTGGAGATGGTCTGGTACTCCTCTGTCTCCTCATTGTAGATGGCCAGCAGGAAGGCACCAAACACCCCCACCCTCTTACCCCTGCATCGGCCTTGGGGGTGAGAATACAGCAGGCTGAAATAAGCAGCAGCGAGCAGGGCTACAGGATTGCTCTGTAGTATGATGGGCTGAGTCAACACATTATAGCAAAAACCCCCAATGATCGGCCCCTGCCTTGTGCAGCAGGGGGAACAGACAGCACAGAAGCTGGGCGACAACGATACTAAACAGGTGGCACAGAGGCTGAACAGCAGGTGCAGCAGGAGTGCTTTAAAGATGCCTCTTCATGTGCACGGTTTTGATAGTTTGGGATCCCAAAACAGTGCACATGCAGAGGTATCTTTGAAGCACCTGCTATTCAGCCTGTGTGTCATCTGTTTCGCAGTGTTGTTGCTGCAGCTGCTGCATAGGACAGCAGCTCTGTGTGTGCTCTATCAATGTGTTTTGACCTGCTCTCACCTACAGAATAGGCAAGCTGCCAAGGTTCACCTACACTCAGGGCAAGCCAGGTGCAGTCATTCATTGTTGCATCTTCTTTTGCTGAAGCCAGCCATATATGGCCAATCAGCAGACAGGATAGGGTTGATCACAAAAGGGTTGCTTGTTCACACCCACGTATCCTGCCCTAGGCTGACAAGGGCATACCAAGCACTGTAATGATTCTTTTGGGGTCAACCAAACACTGATTTGTATTTGGTTATCAAACTTGCAAAGCCAAAACTTCAGCATAGCCGTCATGCAATGTCAAAAGGTAAAATAAGCATCAAAGCTTTTGCTTCACTACCTGTGTCCTGACAGCAAGCATTGCATGGGCATCACGGTGAAAACTCACAAGCTCCAGGCTGCCGCCTCAGGAGGCTCCCGGTACAATCGCTGCAAGCGTTTTCTTTTCTGTTCTTTTCTGTTCTATTTTTTTTCTTTTCTGTTCTTTTCTTTTCATTTCATTTCGTTTCTTGTCTGAAGACTCACTTGCCATACCAGGCCCCAATGGGGACCAGGTCAAAGGTGTCCCCCACCCCCTCCAGGTAATCCTTCTTCAGCTTCAGCCAATGGGCACTGCGCTTACTGGGCTCGTATGTGCTGTCTAGGGTCTTCACTATGAGACCCTCTGTGCCCACATTCACCGCCTCGTTCAGGAAGGTTGACAGCTCATCTAACTCTCGAGAGGTCTGCATGGCAGCAGACAAGATTTGTAGGGTGTGCTGGTGAGCATGGCAAAAGAGAGGGCTGTGCTGGTGCAAACATCCAGCCTGGATCTTGACAACCAGATTACCTCCCCCCCCCCCTCCCTCATTCATTCATTCACTCATCAAGTTGTTCATTCACTCATTCACTTGTTCATTCACTCACCCATTGGTTTGTTTGTTCGTTCCTTCTGTTGATTCATTCTCTTAGTCTTTCATCCATCAAACACCTGTCTTGTACTAGGGTCAGGTACGTGCAGTCTCTGTCCTCATGTGCATTCACACAGGCGCATTGCCCAGAGTTGCATGCCAGAGGCAGCCCCCATGCAACACATGGTGAAGTACAATGCCAACCACAGCAAGACACATGGGCAATGCGTCTCGCTCTCTGACACCCAAAACACAACTCCTCACATGCTTGAAGAGCTTGCTGGCTTAAGAGGTTGGTGCAGAGCTCCACAACAGCTGTTCAGCAAACAATTGCATTCACTGATGGTGCAGCTAAAAAGGGCCTTTGTAGCCTTATGCATTGCGCCCTGCAGGCCTGAGCATTGGCCCTGTGATTAGTTTGTGGCAAATCAATGATCTCCTAAAAGAAATTTATTGCTGTTGTTTTACGATAAAAAGGTAATTTTCCTCTGGAAAACCCAATGAGCCACTTGCAGAGTGCACAGCAATCTTAGCTCTGCAGACAGCACAGAACAAGGCAGGAAAGACTACTTCTGCCGAACACAGCAGCAGATTCTGGGCAAGGGCAGCTTTTGGGGTACCTTAGCAGTGGCATAGAAGAGCTCTCCAGGCTTCTCTTGAATGGCAGAGTAGAGGGCCTCGCGCCTTTCAGTCAGTGGGCGGTCCACCAGGACCTGCCCATTGAGGTACAGGCAGTCAAAGGCATACAGGCACACCTGCACCTTGATATCTGCCACCTTGACATCCTTGCGTGCCCTTGTACTCAACACCTGCACCACAACAAGCTCGCCACACGACAAAACAGCATCAGGATGAAAAGCCTTGATCCAAAAGGCAAGCAAGTCAGCTGTCAGCTGGGACGTATATCAGAAGGGACAGCAGTATATTGAAAACAGCATATCATGATGTGCAAGTCACTAGAGTCTGTTGCAAAAATTGCCTATGAGCTGCAAATCCTCAGGAAGATACAACTCATACGCAATCAGAGCTTTGTGAATTGCAGGGTTACACAGCAGCCTGTGACCAATGGGGCGCTTTCTCTCCACAGATAAGGTCAAAGGCAGACCTTGTGCAGGTGAAGCAAGTACTGCAGCAGAGAACAGAAGTGGTGGATGCTTGCATGACAAGGACATCTCCACAAAGCAGTATCTGCAATGCTTGGTGCTCAGACAGAATGTCATGGTCTGCCCTGATGATCATACCACAGCACCAGGGGGCAAAATATGACAATCATTTCACAAAAAACTGCTGTGAATCAGTTTGCTTATTTCCTTGATAGATTACATCTCAGATGCACGTCCCCAAGGATGCACTGACTTGCAGAGCCCAGTGACATGCCTGGCTCACAGGTATTGTGTCAGGTACAGTGTGCAATTCGATTACTTGTTCATTGCTTGGCAGTGTGGCAGGGGGCTAACCTGGAAGGGAAGAATCTTCTTGGTGATGCGGTCATACGCCACGGCCTCACAATCAAGGACAACACTCTTGCAGCCCTCCTTCAACAGCTTGGGCACATCAGCTGCCAAGTCAGGGTACTTGGATGTGTTGTTTTCACTGTTCCGGCTGCACCACACCAGAAAGAAGCATTGGGCACTGTGCACTTGTGTGCCTTTGAGAGATTGTGCAGAATACAAGACAAGAGCTTGGGCACATCAGCTGCCAAGTTGGGGTACTTGGATGTGTTGTTCTCACTGTTTCGGCTGTACCACATCAGAAAGAAGCGTTGGGTATTGCGCACTTGAGTGCCTTTGAGAGAGTGCATAAGGCACAAGATGTGGGCAGACACATTCCACGAGCATGGCACTTGTTACGGATTTAAAGTGTGCTGTGATGCATGCTGTGCAGCATGTGATGACAGCATGTGATGAGGATGCTGCACAGCTGCTGTGCATGGTTTTGCAGCCTGTGCATTCTGACCTGTGCATGTTGATCACAAGAAGCTGCAGATTCCTGACATGTGATCCCACTTGCAGGTGCATGGGCCTCATTGCAATTTGAACATAATGAAATGCATATCATGCACAGTATATGCGCCCTACATCATTATGCCACACAGCAGCAGCCCCTGTGACGTTCCCCAGCCACACGATTGGCATCTCCCCAAGGCGCTCAACAACACACTTCAAGCCTGTGTAGACTGCTAATCTGATATAGCCTTTCACATCTCCGCCAGGATCTGTTCATCATGCAAGACAATCTGCGGCCCAACACCACTACCATCGTCGGCTCACCTATAGATGCTGACTTTGCCGCCTTCAGAGATGTGGACCTGCGCTCGCTCGCCGTCATACTTGTGCTCACAGGTGAACTCGATGTCCTGGAACTTGTCCAGCACTTCAGACACCCCGGTTGTGGGCTTGGCAAGCATCGGTTTCACTGGCACACCCACCACAAAAGCCACATGCTGTTTTAGCTCCTGTACCACACCAGCCTCACTCACAATACTGCTGATAGTGCTGAACACGCATCACATCACATGACTGCCCCACATTACAGTACTGCCCCTCCTTCACAAGAGGGGGAGCCAATGCCAGAGCCACATAGTTTGTACATGTGTGATATGTGTGCATGAATGCTGATTGTGTCAAGGGGTCATTTCCCCTTGTAATGCGTAGTTCACAATGACATTGGTCATGGCTTGGATGACCATGCCATTGCACACAGGTACATGCACAAGTGAAAGACAAAAGGCATGATCTCTGTTCAGGCATCAGTCCAAAGACATGAGCAGAGGCCGAGTGCGTAGGACCAGCAGGCTTGTCAACAGCAGATGCATGGTAGGTAGCAACTGAGTTACACTAACATTACCTCAGTATTAGAGGCTGGTGCCAAGCATATCAAGCACATCTGAAGACACAAGGAGTCCACATGGAGTGGACAGGTGCCACCATGCAGTGATGTGTTCACAGAAAAGAAAGGGTTGCATTAGAAAAGAAAGTGTTGCATTAGAGGGAACTTACACTGACAGGATGGTTCAGTAAGGCCGGCACAAGCTGGTCGTACGAGGGACACTGGCTGTACACGTACTTGACAGCCTGCGAGGCCTCTTCAAGCTGACCAGCCAGCTTGCTGTCCTTGTCCTTGTCACCTTGGCAGTGCAGCAGCACTGCATGTGCCAGGGCCACCAGCACTGTCTGCTCTGCTAGGCCTATTCTGAGCTTGCCCTGGAGGGCCCTCATGATGTAGCCTGTCTCGTTTTGACGGCTGCCCACTACCAGCTTCTGAATGAGGCCTTTCTTCTTCTCCATGGACTTGGAGCCCTCTGTTGATGCAATCTCTTTGAAGGTCCTGAACAGCAAAGGGACAGAGGTGAGTTCAAGCAGGTTCAGCTGTAGCAGTTCTGCCACAGCATGACACAGTGGAGAGTCAGTCTTGTAGTACAACAAACAGATATGCATGCCTCCTGTCTGAAAGAAGCGTGGTGTGTGTCTATCAACCTGCGGGCTGTCTTCTCTTGGAAGTAAGGCTGCAAGACGGCACCAAAGGTAGCCTCTGCTTTGTCTGGAGTCCGTGCTACCGTGCTACAAGCCACAAACAACAAGAAACAGCAAGAACTTGCTGCAAATCTCCTTGCGGTGCTCGAACACTGCTGAACCAATGTCCAGAGTCTCCCAGGTGTGGGCTACACAGCTTTACTACATGCAGTCATGCATGGACAAGGTGCAGTAGTGACATAGGTGCAGTAGTGACACAGGCATGAGGAGCAGAGGTGCTGACTTGAGAACTCCAGGGATGGTGAGGGGGGAGGGTGTGAACATGGTGCGTTGAGTGGCTCTGGCAGCACTTGCTACCGTGCCCAAGTCGCCACTCTCATCATACTGCTTCTTGATCAGAGACTCCTGCCGCCCTGTTGCTGCTGCTAGCGCCTGCCGTGACAGAAACAAAGGCTGACAGTTCATACCAGGGAACATGTCTGGCCAAAAATTGTGACAAGACTGGAGACCGTGAGGCAGAAGCAACAATGATGACATTAGTGGCAGTCTGCGCTGAATCTTTTTCCCTGACGCTATTGTCAGTCCTTGTTACATCAGCACTTTATAGTCAGCAGATCAGGAGACAGGCCAATGTCATGCCTGTGTTCAGTTTCACACTGCCATGGCTGCAACAAGATCCAACTTGGGCACAGTCATTTGGAAGTCAACACGTCATCAGAAGATTGTGCACTAAAGCGCTAGACGAGCAAGCACGCAGATCACGCAAGGCTTGGGCCTGTGCACCATCAGTGAGCTGCTAGTGTGCTACATGCCGCACGCTGCATCACAAAGGCCAATGCGAACTTGCAGGTGCAAATCCTGCAGACCAGCAGCAGGGTTTTGGCAGCAGTGGTAGAGTCCCAAGGTAGCAGACCTTGACAAGTGTGGCATCACCAATGCCCAGCTCAATGCCTTCATGAGAAGGAGCCACCTGATTGGTGCACAGGTACACTGTTGGCAGTAAGTCCTCGGGAGTGGTTGCAATGATGGTCCTGAAGCAATTCACCTGCATGAGCACTGTGCTTCATCAGCTGATATGTTGGGCTGTTGTGCGTTAAGATGGTGGCTAATGCATGTGGTCTATAGCTTGCATGGATGTAAAGTGTAGCTGCTGCTTGCAGCACTGCAAGCATGAAACCTGCAGGAGTGATTGATGAAGCTAGTCTGATGGCAATCCATATGGAACACATGAGGAAAGAAAGCCAAACCAGGAGTTTGTGTTATGCATGAGCAAGCTGCAGTCTGGAGCATGACTAGTAGGTCCCACACAGCCAACAGTCAGGTAAGCTCACACGATCACATAAGAGCAACGACAAACTTGGCAGTCTAACATGGAAGCAGCATCAGGCTTGTGGTCACAAGGGTGTTACCTATTGAAACAGAAGAAAAGCTGCAAGGGCCATACCAGCAAGCTAGTGATCACAAGTCGTTTGGACTCCTCAGCAATTGCTTCAAAGGTGTCAGCCAGGAAAGCAAAAGGAACGGGCTGACCAGCTTTCCAGGTTGCCAGCTTATCCAGGTCAAATTTGCCATGCTTGCTGGCTGCTGCCAAGGCCCCCAGACCAACACCCTCCACCTGGGGATGGAGGTGAACACTGCTGGTGAACATGAATGCATGTAGTTGTCGGTGACCTCTCACCACAGACACTTGAGCTAGCAAAAGAGATGCCTATTGGCATGTTGAAGATGCAATGGACTGCTGCTGCATGTAGCACCCATTAATTTTCCAGTTGAGTCTCAGGTGAGCTTCAGGTGAGCTTGATGCATACGGATTGACAGGCTTGCGAGGTGAAAGGCAGATTGTGCTCTTTCAAACATGGAATGACAAGACAAGATGCCCAAATTGGCCTCATACAGGGAGATACACAGGACTGATTATACCTGATCTCGGGGGAAGACGCGTGTTGAATGAATGAATGTATGAATGAATGAACGAACAATGGATGGATGAATAGACGAATGAACGAACAAACAAACGAATGAACAAGCCAACGAACCAATGAATAAATGAATGAGCGAGTGTCTGGAAGTTAGTGACTGGATGGATGGATGCAATCTGACCTTGGCAATTGCCTTGACGCTGTCAGGCAGTATTGGTTTCTTTGTGGGTTTTGCAGCTGACTTGGCAGGCTGCGACTTGACCTCTTCAGTTTCCTCATTGTCAGCGCCTAAGCAAAGTGGCAAAAGTGAGCCATGCACAGTGGCTAAATATGCAAACGCTGCTTGTACACAGACTCAAAAGCAATAATATCGTTTTGGTGGAAACAGTGCTTCTCAGGGGACAACTCCAGTTTATGACAAACAACTGCCAGGAAACACTATTGCAGCACAAGTCGGTTGCGTTGCTGACAACTGCCTCCAATAACGGCTGCTGGAGTAGCATAGGCTGCTCTGTGTCTGTGCAAGAGTATGTTGCAAGAGTATGTAAGTGGGACACCAAGTGTACCTGCATCCTCTAGGCTACTGGATGTTTGCTGTTTTTGCTCCTCTGCATCACTTAGACCAACTTCCAGATCAGATGCAGCCTCTTTGGCAGCAGATGCTGCTTTTTCTGCTGACTTTGAAGATTGCTTCTTTGGACTGGCTGCCTTTTTGCCTTTTGCGGAGGCTTTGCTGCTGGCCTTGCCTTGCTTCCCTACATGTTCACACCCCCTCAAATACTTGATGTGCCAATCTTGACGTCAGGGGCCAAAAGCGACTAGCACTAGCCTTGATGCTTGCAAGACTGGTGCATGTATTGCCAGAAGCAACAAAGGCTCTATTGGCTGTACACAATGCCAGGCATAGCCCTTTCAAAGCATGTCAGGGCTAAAGTCACGGACGCTGCAGCGCCTGCAAAGCTGCATGCTGGCTCTGTCATGCTGGCAAGTTTTGCATGTACTGACAACTATGCACCTCTCTGGGCAATAGCTACATGTTGATCTGCGGCAGGCTGAAGGCATTTTTCAAGTGTGCAATTATTATAAATAGTTATAATTTACAAAAAATAAGCAGCAGATGGCATACCCTTGGCAGGCTTAGTCTGAGGTTCAGGTGAGGATGAGCCAGCAGCAATGTGTTCTGGTTTAGCAGACACAGGACCAGCATCAGGTGCTTCCTACATTAGCATGGACACAGGGCTTCATGTCATGAGAGTAACAGCGTGTTTGTGAAGTCAATGCCTGCTTAGCAAACCTGCAAAAGCTCTGTGGGTGGAGCAGCAGAATCTGGACCATCTGCATCAATTAGCTCTGCTGCCTGAGGCGCCTGCAGGTAGGCATCAAGGTTGGCATGTCTGGGAGATGATGCAAGCAGAGAGCAGCTTGAGGCAGCAGTAAGACATCTGGTCCTCAGCAAGCAGAGGGGTGCAGGAGAGTTACATCAGCAACATCTGAAGCTGTGCTGGCTTTGCGTATGCGTTTAAGCCTGCCTTTGCCTGCCTGCTCTGGGGCAGGAGACGCGGAGGCAAGCTGAGGCTCCTGGACAGCAGTGGTTCCATGTCAGCCTCACAAGTACGAAGGGCACTTCAACGCCATGTGTGGCAGATATGACCTCCAACCCCGGGCAAGAGAACTGTAGCGACATCTGTGATCACCTCTCGTGGTCTTTTGGTGCCAGAGGTATTGACATCCTTCAGCACTTCGGGGCTGCTTTTCTTGCCGGGGGTCAGAGACTTTTCGGGCTTAGCTGAAGCAACCTTGACAGTGCGGGGAGGGTTTTCAACCTTAGCCCCGCCGAAGAAAGAAGCAATGCCACGTTGTTTCATGGACTTGACGACATGCACTTGCACCGAAGCGGTGGAGTTGTGTGACCCACTAAATGGAATTGTGCGAACCCAGCTGCATGTCCGGGTTGGTTTAGACAAGCAACCCACCAACCGCAAAAAGCCTGCACTGGCCAGCTCGACGACCGATCGTCGGGTAGAGGTGCTATTGCCAGTCACCAAGCGACACTCGCACACATGCACTGATCTGGATCGATGCGGACATCGTCTAAGTGGGTCCCAAACGAAGTTGCTTCCTCGCACATCCAATCTGGCGTAGCATTAGCGCAGCATGTGCTTTGTTGTTGTTGCTTTGACCCAGCAAGAAGAGGACTGGCATCGACAGACAATTTACATGTTCCACTCACCAAGCAGCAGTCGCAATGAGCGCGGCTGCCGAACAAGAGACACCACACTAATCTGCTGAACATACAAGAGGCCGCCTCACTCCTGTGACTTTTGCGGATAGGCTATCTGTGCGCATCCAGACTTTGCAGTAAGCAAAGTTCCCTGTCATCTTTGAGCTTGTGTTATGCAGGTTAAAACTTTTGAGCAGGTTCTATATACAGTATGGCTGCGTGCTTTGGCAAGGTCCCGGCAACCCTAGTAACAGCGCATATCACTGTCAGGCATTTCCGTATAGTATGCCATGCATCAATAACTAGTGTAGCCATGCACTGCATGCTTGTGCCCTATCAGCGCTGCCAACAACATCTTTAGATCTCGGAGAGAAAATGCAAGTCAACAAAATATAGTGATGCACAGTACGTGAGCGTACATTACATTGTGCTTCCGAATTGCTGTAAGATCCCGCACACAGCAAGCCCAACTACTGGCTTCCAAGATTTCAAGTGCAACTACTTGATTTTCTAATAAAGGTTCATTGGACACTGGTTGTTGCAATAAGCCCTACGTATGCACGTTTTCCTGGCAAAGAGTTGCACTCATGGCAGGATGGCATGTGCTTGCAATAATGTTGCACCAGCTAGAATGTCACGGTACTGCTCCTGCTGGAATGTGTATCGGATTGTCAACATTACACTTGATCAGCCAAAATACATACAAACCAGCAGTCTGCCTTTGGCCTGAGGTGTCACTTTCAACACAAACTCCAATCTCAGCTCTGCATGCTTTTGTTCTTGGGTTCAATGAGACATAACATGGATGAGACATGACATGGCCGGCCGTCAGGACTGTCAGCCTTGAGTGCATAATCAGCAATAGACGCTACCAACCGCTTTGTCGTAGCTTTCAAACTAGAGGTTTCTACTCACCATGACTGCATTATAGCCTAAATATGCATTTCAATGCAACTGCAACTAGTACTTCTGATTCAGTGCATCACGCAGCCCTACACAGCCTTGCTTGATATATTGTACATTTGTAACAGTTACCATGATCCAGGGCTCTGTGAGGACCTCAAGATGCAGCTGACTTTGGCTTAGCAACATGATCTGCCACGCCTGAGTCCTTTCTGAGCCCTCGTGGCTGCTTTTCCATTTCAAATCTGGTTCTTACTCATCGCTGCCCGTGCCTTCGTTCCGCTGCTGACTGCGACTAGGGATGAGCTGATAATTCCCATCGCGCTCTTTGACCAAGCTTTTTCGCTACCGACTGCATTTGCTGTCGTCATCCTCATCTGTGGGTCTTCCGTGCCGCACACCAAGCTCGACATCATGGTAAGCAGCGGGGAGTGTCGTATGTCAAGACTATGATCACTGACTGTCTTCGGCCCTGAGGCTCCTTATTTGCCGTAGGCGTGCTTCACCTGTCCCGGACAAGCCACTGTGGCTATGATAGAGCGTTTTGGGAAGTTTTCTCGTGCTGCCCATCCGGTGCGTCTTGCTTGCGTCATCCATAAGTTGTTTGCGACCGTTTGTGCAGCTTTGCTGGCAGCTAGCTGACTTGCACCTTTGTTGTGCAGGGTTTCAACTGCATCATCCCGTGCTGCGGTAAGTCGCCAGATGTGACTGCTGTTTCTTCCAACGGCCCAATTTACTTGCATTTTGGTTACTGACCTGTCTGCACCTCTGCAGGTGAAAGTGTTGCCGGAACTTTGTCTTTGAGGGTACAGCAGTTGGACGTGCGGTGCGAGACAAAGACACGAGACAACGTCTTTGTGACAGTTATTGTCTCAGTGCAGTACCAGGCAAGCAATATAGGGGTGCTGGCAGGAGTGTACACATATGTGGCTGCTGTTCACAGTCCAAGCTTGATGCCTTTCTGTGCCTCTTTAGGTGGTGAAGGAGGCTTTGTATGATGCTTTTTACAAGCTCACAGATTCAAAATCACAGGTGAGCAAAACAGCTGACATGCTTCCTGTGGTCGTGCAACACACTGTGCTGCCCTATATTTCTTGGCAAAGACTCAAGACTGTGGGCGTTGACAACTTGTTCACCCTGCAGATCAAGAGTTACGTATTTGATGTTGTTCGGGGCACAGTCCCCAAGATCAATCTTGATGATGTGTTTACGGTAAGAATTCTCCTTGATACGCATGGCATTTGAGTGACATTTTTTGTAGCAAACATGCCGTCGCCAGCTGTTACACTAGTCCCCGCTGCCCACATTACTTCATGCATCGCATTGTGTGAAAGTTGCTGTTTACAGCTTCCTGAGCAGCATGTTTGTTTGGACTGTTGCTCCTCAGCATTCCTGATGGTACTGTGTACGACAACAAATGTATTCTTGCAAACCTCCTGATGCTAGTCAAGTCTGCTCAAATGTTGCAATGTGCATGGCAGCAAAACTGGCTGTGATCATTTATACATTTTGACTTCTTACCTCTGCCACAGACCAAGGAGGAGATTGCGTATGAGGTGAAGGATCAGTTGACCAAGAGCATGAGCACTTTTGGCTTCATGATCATTCAAACTCTGGTGACTGACATTGAGCCTGATCAGCGTGTCAGGGCTGCCATGAATGAGATCAATGCTGCATCCAGGATGAGGTAACCATCTTGTTGCCGCTCAGCCACGCACAAGCTTGTTGTACGGCATTGTATGCTGGATATCATCTGGCCACCAGATGAATCCAAGCAAGGCATGCCTGGCATTCCTAGCATAATATCAAATGCTGTTTTGTGCATTTGGGAGTTCATGGAAGTCCAATGATGAAATGCAACCACTCACGCGACAACACTGCACAGCAGCCGAGGCAATCCTGCCGTCTAGTCTACAAGAGTTGATGCATGTTTGCATGCTACAGGACTGCTGCCAGTTTGCTTTTGTATGTTGTAGGACTGCTGCTGATATGTGTCTGGTTGTTGCAGGGTTGCTGCTAGTTGGGTTTTGTATATTGCAGGATTGCTGCTGATATGTGTTTGATTGCTGCAGGGTTGCTGCTGTGGAGAAGGCAGAGGCTGAGAAGATCCAGGTGGTGAAGGCAGCAGAAGGAGATGCTGAAAGCAAGTACCTGCAAGGACAGGTACCCCTGCAGAAGCTTGACTGACCCCAGAACAACACAACATCACAAGATGTTAAATGACTCCTGCTCACTTCTGGCAGAGTGTAGTCTGTTCACTCTGCTGGTTCTTCATCTGCCAGTTGGCTGCAGCCTGATCAGCAAGCTCTGTCCTGAGAGTCTGCTACTGCATGGTCGCATCTGCTCAGCCGCTGTATAAACCTGTTTGCTGGCTTGTTGCGTGGTTGATGTTCTTATGTTCAGGCTACTCATGTGTCGTTGGTCAATAACAGCTTGTTCACTGATGGCTGATGCTGTTTCGCAGGGTATTGCGAGGCAGAGGCAAGCCATTGTGAATGGTCTGAGGGAGTCGGTGAGTCTTGCTGACATGACTGCCTGCTACTAGCGTGATGTACATATGTACATATTGTTTTGCTTGTGTGTGTTGTCGGACAGTGCTTGCCTGTTGACTCTTGCGATAGTGCTTATTCACCTTGGCCAGATATATTGTGAGTACAGCAAAGCTATAGACAATGACTGGACACTTGATAAACGATTGATAGCAATTACCAGCCTTGATGTTCGACAAGATCATGCTAGTTCCCGAGGCCTGCTGCCTTGTCTGTGCTCTGAAGCTGCTGTTGTTGGCATGTAGGTGCTGAACTTTGAGCGTGATGTGACAGACATCAGCTCAAGGGATGTGATTGAGATGATGATGATCACGCAGTACTTTGACATGCTCAAGGACATTGGTGTCTCCAAGGGAAGCTCCACAGTCTTCATGCCACACTCACCTGCCACCGTGGCAGATGTGGCTGGACAGATCAGATCAGGCTTCATGCAAGCTCAGGCTGGATCAGCAGGGATCAACCAGCCATCAGGTCACCCTGTGCAGCATCCCATGAATGTTGGCATGCAGCGCTGATCATCTCATGAGCTTGCACTGCGGTTTGAGCTTTGAACTTGCAGCATGCGTCAGTTTCAGTATGCTCAGCCTTGGGGGAAAATACGAAATTCGCAAGTCAAGCCGACCTTCAATTCTGTTTTGTTGGCTTTTGTGGGTGGTATGCCATCTTGGATGGTTTTGTGCCTTCAAACGCAGCGTTTGAACTGAAATCCTCTGCTATAAACAACGGTTTTGCATGTCAATGATTACTATATCTGGCCAGCAGGAGCTAGAACCCTCTGTGCATCCAATTTTCTGTGAATGGTCTGCTTGTTTTGTGCTGTACATTAAGCTGGCCTTTCAGGGCGATATAGGACTGTGTAAATACATATTAGTTGACAGTGACCATTCTTGAGGCCTTTTCTTCAGTGCATTTTGCACACCTTGACTATCTTGCTGGGTCATGTGCCCTGCTGTGATGCTTGATCTGTCTACAAGCTGCTTGAAGTCAGTGGTTTTCTGTCATGTGTATTTGGGCGGAGCAGTGTTGCCCTGCAAGCATGTTGCAGCTTCAGCACTCTGCGCAGTCACATACACCAAAGTAGTCTTTCAGTGCAAACTATGTAAGCCTCATGCATTTTTTGTGGATCAGCTGACGCAGTATTTGCACAGTGCCTCTTGCGAAACACGGGCCCATACACACATAACCTGCGCAAGGCAGCCATATGCGGTACGACATGCAAAGCGGTTACTCAATAAATCGCCATTGTCAACGCATACCTACATTGATGCAGAAAGATTGTGTAGCCCATTTTTCGTATGCAGACCCAACAAGTGGACAGCAGTGCTATAGTATCTACTTCCGTGTACCCACCCACACAAGCACTGCATGACGTTACGCTTCACAGTCAAGCCTTACACGCATGGCTGCAAGAATGCACGTTGCGGCATAAGGACACACAACGCTTCATAGTGAGGGCGTAGGTGTCCTATACATGTACATCTGATCTCTAAACGCCACTCAAGGACAGTCATCCAAAGTATGCATGTGCCTTCCACAAAGCCACTCACATTCACACAACCAGTGTGCATTTGATGTCAACAAAGCAAACGCTACTGATGTCTGTGTCACAGCCAGGTTTTGCTGCAGGGCACACAATCAACCACACAGCCCAGGCTTTCATAGTTGGCTTTACAGTTGAGGAATTGCCACTATACTTCACATCAGCACCACTCAGCGCAGGTTTTGTGAGTGCGAGGCTCAAGGTGTCCATGATACCAGCGTCTGATGGGGACTTGTCTACTGCAAACTTGGCTACTTGCAATTGCAAGCTCCGACTTTGCCTGATGATCCAGGCATTTTGCCGGGCTCTGCAACTCAGCGCAGCCCCGGGAACGTATTTCTGGATCCTACACTTCAGGAACTGCAGGCTCAGAGATGGCCGTCTAGTTGAAGGGGTCCATACGTGGGTCATGCTCTGTCACCAGGGCTTTCCCAGTACACTGCAGCTCGACCACATGCTGCTGAGCTATACTACACTTGTCTGGCTTGTCTATATTCAGCATCCTTAGCCAATGCTTGTGAGACAGGCAACCACTTATCATCAGTAAGTTAGTTTGATCAACAAACAGAGGTCATGGTTACAAAGCAAATCTGTGTCATGCAAACAAGTTGCACAGCAAATCTGCCCACACGCGTTCTAAAGGTGAAGGCAGATTAAGCCAGCGCTGAAGATGTTGATGACAGCGGACATGCTTACCAGTCAAGCAGTGCACATGACCTTGCCAGTGCCTGAGCAGAAGGGGCACGTCTCTTCCTCTCCATTCCTGGCAGTTGTCTGGGCCACACTGACCGGCACGCTGCCGTCCCCAGCACAGTTACCACATGTCAACTAGCATGCAACAAACCGCCCACAATCAATCCATTTTGCTTCTCAAGTGCTACTGTGAGGCTGCCAGTCACAAACTGAACAGATTCTTTGCTACCCAGTCGAAATGGGTGACAATAGCACATTCATATGGCATATCCTCACTCAACATGTCTACAAAAGCACCCATCTTCTTGGCCTCCTTCTTCAATTGCGTATCGCTGGCACGTATCCTTGTGTTACGATTGACATGTACTTCAGTGCCTTTGACAGCAAGCTGCTGCACATCAAAGTTGTCAGCCAAACCTGCAAAACCAAGAGCCTTTACAAACTGTTGCACAGTTCTTGGTCCAGACAGAAACATGTGCCGCCTCCCACCTGAGTGACTGAGGAATGCCTGGAAGGTCTCTGCAGTGTTCTGCAGGACATTGTTACACTTGTCCTGCTGCCTTCCTGCGTGACTGCCCTTGACCCCTGCCGATCTGCCTTCAAGAATTCTGGTCTGGACTCGGTCTGCAAATTGCTGTAGCCTTTCCTCGGCAAGCACTTTAATAATTGCACCTGCAGTAGTCCGCAAAAAAAATTGCAAGCGTTGCGCCAACTTCGGCTGTGCAGGCACTCCTCACCTGTCTGACTGTTTTGAAAAGGATCTGCTTTCACGTACATTTTGGCATCCCTATGCAGACGTGCACTGAAATTCTTGCTCAGCAACAACTCAACATCCAATCATGGATCCCAGCACAGCGACAAAATATTCGTACAAAGGCTGCAACAACGAAGCATGCGCCAGAACTTTTGGTTTCGGAGTGCATTCACAATTCTGCACGCTTGAGAGAGAGAGAGAGAGAGAGAGATTACAATGCTTTAGCCAGCCATTGATATGCCGCTGGGTTCACTGATGCGTGCCTGCCAAAAGACGAACAATCGTGCAAGACATTTTGCGCTCCAGAATCGACAGCACAGTGAGAGGCAAGACATCATGCTTCCCAGTCAATTGACAGCAAGCCTTACATGCAGCGTTGCATACATGCATGTGGCAGCGTGATGACACACAATGCTTCACAGTGAGGGCAGCACACAAATTTGATGCCACATAATGTACATCTCATCTCTACACGCCACTCACAATGTACCTTCAACCTCTACATAGTCACTCACATTCACAAGCACAGTACTGTGCATTGAATATCGACAAGGGAAACACCACTGATGTCTGTGTCGGTGTAACAGCTTTGATGCAGGGCATACAGCCAACCACACCGCCATCTTGAGGAAGTGCTGCTATACACCACACAGTCCAGGCTTTCAAAATTGGCTTTGAAGCCGAGGAACCACTGCTGTACTTCAAATCAGCAAATCCAAACTCGATGAAGGTGTTGTGAGAGCGAATTGTGTCCAAAATGCCAACATCTGATGATGAGGTTTTGTTCATTGTGTGCTGGTTACTTTTTGAATGCAAGCTCCAACTTATCACTCTGATGATTCAGGCATTTCATCAGGCTCTGCAAATCAGTGCATCCCCAGGGACGTGTTTCTGTGTCCAGCACTTCAGTGAATGCAGGCTCAGTGATGGCTGTCTAGTTGAAGGGGTCCATACGTGGGTCATGCTCTGTCACCAGGGCTTTCCCAGTACACTGCAGCTCAACCACATGCTGCTGAGCTATACTACACTTGCCTGGCTTGTGGCCATTCACAGTCGATGCTTGTTGAACAAGAAATTCTTGAGGATCATAAGGAAGGTCAGTCAACCAAACCAGATGTTCTGAAGTCATTGTAATACAGCAACTCCGTATCATGCAATCAGGTTGCACAGTGCTACTGCGGTTCTCATGGTGGAGGCACGAATAAGCCAGTACTGAAGATGGTGATGAGAGTGGACATGCTTACCAGGCAAGCAGTGCACATGACCTTGCCGGTGCCTGAGCAGAAGGGGCACGTCTCTTCCCCTCCATTCCTAGCAGTTGTCTGAGCCACGCTGACAGGCACACTGCCGTCGCCAGCACAGTTACCACATGTCAGGTAGCCCCCTCCCTGTACATGTGACACCAATATGCTTGTACAGGTTGCATTCACACTGAGACCACATGTCAAGTAGCCTCCTCCCTGTATGTGTGACAGCATTACGCTTGCACATGTTGTGTTCACACTAAGAAAGACGCTTGTGCTATCACAAGGAAGTGACAAGGTCACAGAGTAGCAGTGAGCAGCCACGGTCATGCTCACATTGACTTGGGGGTAGGGGCAGGGGAAGGGGGGGGGGTGTGAATGTAGTGCAAGACTGGCATGCTGGTATGACTTCAGCAGGATGGCAGGCAGTATGTCACAAGCATGTACAAAGCACTGCAGTGGCTCTGCTCACACTGATATTCCAGTGTCTGCACACCCCTTGGATTTCTAGGCATGACATTACAGACTTCCATAGCCAGGCTTGAGCTATTCCACACAAACGCTGACACGTGCTCAAAATGGCAGCAGGCAAAACAAGCAGCACCCAAAAGCATTGCACTCCCAGGAGGTGCTGATGTGCATCCATGAAGACAGGAGTCATGATTGTGCTGACAGTGGCACAGACAGCAGCTCTGACAAGTACAATGGAGTTACCTCACAGTATTGACAGCGCCTCTTTTCCTGAGCCTTAGCGTTGTTAGCTTCCACAACCATGAAGGCAGACAGCACTCCAACAGCTCCCCCACAGAAGGAAGCCACGATGGGGTCCACATGGGCCAGCTGACTAGGCAAGTGCATCATCTTGATAAACTCAGAGTATGTGGTTCCTGCATCCAAATTTGTTTAAAGTTTGAACTTATGTGTGCTGCTTGCTATGAGGACCTCTGCAAGCCACTTACAAGGGGGCAAGGCCACAAAAGCGTTTGCTATGAGTGCATCATGACAATGCATAGCAAAAGTGACAGAGCAGATCTGGCTGGCTTGCTCGGCAATACAGACTAGTTCAACACAATGATGCTGACAGCTTGCGCCAGTGCTTTTGCTTTACGAAGTGACACACTGCTTTTAGCTGTTGAGGAGCTGTGACAAGCGCAACAGCGTGGAGCATTGGGGTATGTCAATTCAGTGTGAAGCGATGAGACTTCTGAAGCACAGCATGCTCAGCATGCATGTCAGGCATCCACCATGCAGCTGAGATTTGAGATCTGAACAAGCAAAACATGAATGTGATGATCAACTTGTTGTACCTCCAAGACCTAGGTTCACTTCCAGAGCAGGAGACAAGAGCCCTCCAAATAAAATGATGGTTCCAACAGCAAAGGCATAGAACTGGTAGTAGTACTTGACGGTGCTGGCAGAGAGTGGGGGTAGGAAGGGGACTGCAGAGGGGTATCGTTCCTCCTGTATCTCCTCTTCTTGCGTTGGGCCAGAACCCTGAGAGCAAGCATAGTGTGAAGGAAAGGAAGAAGATGCAGTCAACACCGCTTACACTGGACGGGATATGTCACACCAAATATGGATCCATGTGCAGCATGCACTAATTCTTTGTAGTGAAACTTGTGACCAAAAACAGGACCCACCACTGGGAGCTAGTCAGGACTCCATGTACCTCACTATGGGGACAAAGACGTACACAACAAATCAAGGAATGCAACATAGGTTTTGAGCAGAAGGTCACATGTGTAAGCCACAGCATGCAGCGTGGTGTGATGATGCTATGCAATGGACTGCACCAAGCGGAACTGCTTGGCTAATGATTGCTTGACAGAAGCAGTCTCAATCAACCTCCATTAGGAGCGCTCAACACCAGACAGACCGTTGTGCAGATGTAAGCTGCATAGATACCTTGACTCTTTGCTGTATCCGCAAGCGCCGAACTTCTTCCATCAGCAAAAATATGCGGTTTCTGCGTAACTCGATTGACTGCTGGATCTCTTCAAGTTGCATGTGGGAAAAGCTCTGCAGCAAGTAAGTGCATAATGCTTGTGCACTTGAAGTATGGAGCAGTTAGATGCAATGGAGTGAGCGAGGTGCACATGAATTTTGTCTTGGTTGAACATGCTTCATTGGGCTTCACCACCTTATGCAAGCAGTGATACTCCTTTGCAAGTGCGCAGACTGACCTTGACTGAGTCTCGGCTCTCGATGAAACAAAAACTCTCTGAAAAGTCGCTCAAAACACTGCAGCAAGCATTGCATGTGCTTGTCAATCTCCACGAGCTTGAGGCAGACGGCCTTCAGGCACAACATGCAATGCAAAACACTTGCTTGTTAGGAGGCTTGCTGGGCTTCTGGCCTGAGTGCTTATCGCTGCCACTTGTTCCTGCCTCTGAGTTGCTTTTTTTCCTTTCATCTGTACCGTTGTCAGACGGGTGTTCAGACGACTTGGGTTTGGAAGCTTGTCTGGCATGTTGCTCATTCCGCTGCATCCGACGTCTGCTTATTAGTGGCTGCAAGGTTGGACCACTGCTGAGTAGTTTTGGCCCAGGAACCGAGCTGCCAAGTGCAGCTGCCTTTACTGACTTGTATGTCCAGCCGCACCCACACCTCTGGGTGCACGTATTTGCCATTAACATGCTGTTCATATAGCTGCAATACTTTGTCACTTCATTGCTCTCACTAAGCTGTCCGAGACAGGCGCAGCTCTAACTGCTGACTGCACCCGACGACGCAGAAGCAAGAACAGCGGTCAATATCGGCGGCCAGCGCGCGAGCAAGAACAACGTGTCCCCGTTTGCCCAAAATCGGAAGCTGCACCTTGCGCGCAGGATTTTTGCTTGCAGATGTCGCAGGTCAAAGTTTATCTAAGGATACCTGCATGGATACTGACGCAATGCGACTGACGCAATGCGTCTGCCGGAGAGCAACGTCATTTCGTTTTCGCTCTTGTGGCTCACGAGCGCTGGACAGCGCATTCTAGCTCCTTCTCTGCCTCTTGACCACCGCTTGCATACTTCAATCTCCAATTATTCTCTAGGCCGGGCTTCCCTTTCATAGCGCATACTGCTCACTGTACAGTTGACCTAAGCTCTCAAGCAAGGACATTTGTTGCACGCACAAACAGCTTCAAAAGTAGAATTTAGCAAAGTTCGCGTTGTCAAAGCTCAATTGTGCTTTTGCATTCCACCGCCTGTGTCATGCTCAGCTTGAGAGGCCACGCCCCGTGTAGATCACTATTGAAGCAGTCAAGCACAAGCGCTTCCGTACGTGTGTCGTGCAAGCCATACAATTCACTCCGCGTTGTGCAACAGCAAAGCAACAAGCGTCGGCACTGCACTTGGAACACAGCGTCTCTCAGCCAGAGCAGCACTAGGTCACACATCAGGTGTTCAGCTCAGCAGGATGTTGAGGTGCACACTCCTGAAGTCCTTGATGACCTTGATATGCCCGAAAACCTGCCCTCCACGTCTCACAGTCTTGAGGAGCAGCAGTTGAACACTTCAAGTCGTCCCCAGCAGCTAGCTTCTTGGGCGCTTGGTGGTCAGCACAAAGGGCTTACATCGCTTTTAGGCTTTGCTGGGGTTGCGCTAGCTGGCATAGGCGGTAAGCCATTAGTGATTAAGTGCTTTGCTTATCCATTTCAGTTGTAGTCCTAGACCCCGCCTGTCATGATAGGTCCTCTTATTCTGGTTTCGTGGCGGTATTCAATATGTTATTTTCCTGCAGGTATTGACTTGCGTGGTCCTGGTTCCACATTACAAGCAATATCTGTTTTGGCGGCCATTGTTACAATACACGAGCTGGGACACTTTATAGCAGCGCGGTCACAAAATATCCACGTCACTAAGTTCAGCATAGGCTTTGGGCCTATTCTGTTCAAATACCAGGTACACAACGTGCATATGGTCATGTGCTTGCCTGTTGAAGAACATAAGCGACGTATTGGCTACCTGATGTGCACATGTCGCACAGCCTTCATGCACATCACACGCTAAGTTGTTGCAGCTGCGCAGTATGAGTTGCAAGTGAGATTTTCAATCTCAGGGTGCGATTTGCTCGCCACAAGTGGGTTCCAAAAATCCAGCTACCTACATGGCATATATTCAGGCAACACCCCTGGCATCAGCATCTGTTGTGTAGTCAGCGTTTACTGCCTCTTATAGCTGCTGTTTCTACAGAGAAGAAAAGAAAAGAAGAACTACACATTTCAGCGTCAGTTGAATGAGAAGCCAAGTCTTATACTGGGCTGCCCAGGGCTGCCACTCCTGCCTCCTCCACTCCTTATGAAGTGTTGTGTAATGCGCTTTGCAGGGTCCTGATGTAGAGTATGCTTTGCGAGCTATTCCTTTGGGGGGCTTTGTTGCCTTCCCTGACGATGACCCCAAGCTGGTAGAGAAGTACCCCAAGGATGACCCCAACTTGCTGAAGAACAGGCCCGTCAAGGACAGGGCCCTGGTCAT
>JAABUK010003457.1_pt1 | contig 26665 bp, 23 predicted proteins | sample 5559141 | NCBI WGS metagenome assembly JAABUK01 (sample SAMN10711869, study PRJNA513367) | rock metagenome | isolation source: Antarctica rocks | place: Antarctica: Victoria Land, Pudding Butte nord | collected 2016-01-03
GCCAGCCCGCCGAGTGCGCGCCCATCTACGTGCTGCTGGCCTCGCCCGAGAGCAGCTTCGTCACCGGCGAGGTGTATGGCGTGACCGGGGGCAACCACCTGCCTTGACGGCTGGGGCGCTGACCCCAACGCGCGCGGGCGACGCCCTGCCGCTGGAGCAGTATGCCGCCATCGGCGACGGCCGCAGCGTGGCGCTGGTGGGGGCGGACGACTCGGTTGACTGGTGGGGCGTGCCGGCGATGGGCGGCACGCCGTTCTTCGACCGGTTGCTGCCCGGGCCGAAGGGCGGGCGGCTGTCCATCACCCCCGTGGACGCCTTCACCGTCCAGCGCCGCTACCGGCTCGGCAGCAACGTGCTGGAGCAGGTGTTCACCGCCGCGGCCGGCAGCGCCCGTGTGACCTGCTCGCTCAACAGCGGTCTCAGCGGGCGCCTGCCGTGGAGCGAACTGGCGCACCGGGTCGAGGGCCTGCATGGCACCGTGGCCTACATCGTGGAGCTGCGCCCCGGCCGGCGGCTGGACCAGGCGACGCCCTGGCGGGAGCCGGTGCCGGGCGGACTGGGCGCCGATGGTGCAGGCGGGGACGGTGTGCTGCACTTGGACGGCATCGTTACGACCCTCCGCACCTCGGACGGCGTGGAGCTATCTTTGGAGGAATAAGCCCTGCTGCCTTCTGTGCGGCAGGGAACCCGGCAGGTGTCGCAAGGCTGTCAGGACTGTAAGCGCCTGGCGTCTAGGTTGCGGAAGGGTCATGCGCCAACGGGGCAGGCAGGCCCCCGCCGGCTCATCCTGTCGCTGCTTAAGCATCCCCACCCGGGCCATGCGGCATGAGGGCTGCCCCGGCCTGGGTGGTGCTTGCCTTACCCGTTCGGCCGCAGCACGACCTTGATGCACTCGTCCTTCTTGTCCCTGAACGTCTTGTACAGGTCCGGCCCGTCCTCCAGCCCCACGCTGCGGTGGGTGATGATGAAGGACAGGTCTATGTCCCCCTTCTCGATCCGCTCCAGCAGCGGCTTCAGATAGCGCTGCACATGCGTCTGGCCCGTCTTGAGCGTCAGGCCCTTCTGCATCAGCGCACCCATCGCAATCGGCCCGGTCTGCCCGGCGAACACGCCCGGCATGGACACGATGCCGCCGGGCCGACAGGCCAGGATCGCTTGGTTCAGCGCAAACGGCCGCTCAAGGCTGACGGTGTGCGCCATGACCGTGGACACGATGCTCTGCGCCGTCGTGGCGCCGTGGCTCTCCATGCCCACGGCCTCGATCACCGCGTCCGGGCCTTGTCCGCCTGTCAGCTCCAGTATCTTGGCTTGCAGGTCGCCGTCCGTGTAATCCAGCGTCTCGGCCCCGGCCTCGCGCGCCATCGCCAGCCGCTCCGGCACGTTGTCAATCGAGATGACGCGCTTGGCCCCCAGCATCAGGCAGCACTTGATCGCCAGCAGCCCCACGGGACCGCAGCCCCAGATGGCGATGGTGTCCTCGGGCGTGATCTCGCAGTGCTCGGATGCCATGTAGGCGGTCGGGAAGATGTCGGACAGGAACAGCACCTGCTCGTCGGTCAGGCCGGCCGGCACCTTGATCGGCCCCACGTCAGCATAAGGCACCCGGACGTACTCGGCCTGGCCGCCCGGGAAGCCGCCGGTGATGTGGCTGTAGCCGAACAGCCCGGCGAGCGGGTAGCCGTACTGCTTGGCCTGCGCCTCCCCGTTCGGGTTGCTGCGCTCGCAACAGGACCAGTTGCCCCGGCGGCACTGCCGGCACTCGCCGCAGCAGATGGTGAACGGCACCACGACGCGGTCGCCGACCCTAAGCTTGGTGTTGTCGCGGCCGACCTCGACCACCTCGCCCATGCACTCGTGGCCCAGCACGTCGCCGCTCTCCATGGTCGGCACGAAGCCGCCCATCAGGTGCAAGTCGCTGCCGCAGATGGCGCAGGCCGTCACTTTGATGATGGCGTCGCGGCCGTCCTGGATGGTGGGGTCCGGCACCGTCTCGCAGCGTATGTCCTCTTTGCCGTGCCATGTGAGAGCGCGCATTGCCGAGGTCCTTCGTAGTGGAGGGGGGCGTGGTGGAGGGGGGGTGCCGGGCAGGAAGAGGCCGGTACGCCTCGATTGCGCCCGCGTAGAGCAGGGCTTGCCGGGGATCGGAACAAACAATTCCGTGTTCCGTTGCTTCCTACGCCCGCATGGCCATGCCGCAGCTTGGCCTGGACGGGTTGGGGCCGCCTGCCTACGATGGCGAGGTCGCATCCCTGACCCGCCGGATGGCTCGCGTCGGCTGCGGCGCGGCACAGGCGGTCGGGGCGCCTGGATGACGACCGCCGCGCCGGGCATCGCGGCATCCCAAGCCGTCACATGCACGCCGCCCGCTGATGCCCAGAGGTTGTCGGGCCGTGCGAAAGGTTGCCGCCAGCTTCGACCCGAAACTAAACTTGTCTGCCTGCCGTTCATCTCCACTTACGCCAGCAATTGCTCCATGCGGACTTGTCTGGCCGCACGCAAGACGCTCGCGAGGACCAAAGATGCCCGATACATCCTTCCCGGTAGCCCATCTATCGCTGACCCTGCGCGTAAACGGCCGGAACCATCCGCTTGCGCTGGACCCGCGCACCACCTTGCTGGACGCCCTGCGCGAACACCTGGGTCTGACCGGCACCAAGGTCGGCTGCAACCATGGCACCTGCGGCTCCTGCACCGTCCACATTGACGGCCGCCGGCAGCTCGCCTGCCTGGTGCTGGTCGCTGCGGCGGAGGGGCGCGACATACGCACCATCGAGGGCCTGGCCGGCGCGGACGGCGCGCTGCACCCGATGCAGGCGGCCTTCGTGGCGCATGACGCGTTGCAGTGCGGCTATTGCACGCCGGGGCAGATCATGTCGGCGGTGTCCTGCATCGAGGAGGGCCACGCCCGCAGCGACGCCGAGATACGCGAGTACATGAGCGGCAACTTGTGCCGCTGCGGCGCCTACCCGAATATCGTCGCCGCCGTGCGCGACGTGGCCCGGCAAGGGGCGGCCTGACATGCAGCCCTTCACCTACGCCCGCGCCGCCACGCTGGACCAGGCGTTCCACTTGGCGGCCCAGCCCGGCGCCGCGCTGATGGCCGGCGGCACCACCATGGTTGACCTGATGCGCGGCGACCTGTCGGCCCCGGCCAGCATCGTGGACATCGGCCACCTGGACGAGCTTGCCTCCTTCGACACCGGCGGACCCGTGCTGCGCTTCGGCGCCCTGGCCCGCATGGCCGACGTGGCGGAGGACGCGACGCTGCTGCGCGACTATCCCGCCCTGGCCGAGAGCCTGCAGCTCGCCGCGTCCCAGCAACTGCGGAACGCCGCCACCGTGGGCGGCAACCTGCTGCAACGCACCCGCTGCGTTTATTTCCGCGACGGCGTGTCGGCCTGCAACAAGCGCGCGCCCGGCGCCGGCTGCGCCGCCCTGGACGGCGTGACGCGCGACATGGCGCTGTTCGGCGCCAGCGAACGCTGCATCGCCACCTACCCTGGCGATTGGGGCTACGCGCTCGCAGCGTTCGACACCTCCATTGAAATCCGCTCCGCCAGCGGCACGCGCACCATCCCGTTCGCCGAGCTGCACGTCGCCTATGGCGACGACCCGGCGGCGGAGACCACGCTGCGCCTCGGCGAGATCATCACCGCCATCCTGGTGCAGGCCACCCCGGCCGGGCGCCGTTCCACCTACATCAAGGTGCGCGACCGGCAGAGCTACGCCTATGCCGTCGTGTCCGCCGCCGTCGCGCTGCGGATCGAGGGCGGCGTGGTGCAGGAGGCTCGGGTCTCGCTGGGCGGCGTCGCTACCAAGCCCTGGCGGTCGCACGCGGCGGAAGCGGCGCTGGCCGGCGTCACCCTGAACGACGAAACGGCGCTTGCCGCGGGCCATGCCGCGTTCGTAGACGCCAAGCCGCGTGGCGAGAACGCATTCAAGATCGAACTGGGCGCCCGCGCGGTCGCCCGCGCGGCGCTTGTCGCAAGCAAGAGGAACTAGCCCATGGACGGAAGCATCGGCGCCCCCATCCCCCGCCGCGACGCACCCGCGAAGTCAACCGGTGCCGTGCGCTACGCCGCCGACTACGGCCACGCCGGCACCGCCTACGCGGCGCTGACGCTCAGCCCCGTCGCGCGCGGGCGCATCACCCTGGTGGACACCACGGCGGCCGAGGCGGTGCCCGGCGTGCAGCTCGTGCTGAGCCACCGCAGCATGAACCAGGACCTGGGGTCCGAGACGTTCATCATGAAGGGCGGGCACATGCAGTCCTCCTTCATGCCGCTCACGTCGGACAAGGTGCATTACGCCGGGCAGATCGTCGGCCTGGTGGTCGCCGACACGACAGAGGCGGCGGAGCAGGCGGCGAGGGCGCTGAACCTGGAATACGCCACCCAGCCGGCGTCTGCCGCCATGGACGACCCCGGCCATGCCACGAAGGCGGACGGCAAGCCGGAGGTCGTGGTCGGCGACGCCGACGCCGCGCTGGCCCGCGCGCCGGTGCAGGTGGACCACGAGTACACGACCCCCGCGCAGCACCATCACCCGATGGAGCTTTATGCCACGACGGCAAGCTGGAACGACGGCAAGCTGACCGTCGAGTCGCCGAGCCAGTGGGTCATCGGGCAGCGCGCCGCCCTTGCCACCATCTTCGGCGTACCGGCCGAGGACATCCATATCGTGTCGCCCTACATCGGCGGCGCGTTCGGCTGCAAGGCGACCCTGCTGCCCCACACCATCCTGGTCGCCGCCGCGGCGCAGCGGCTGGGCCGGCCGGTGAAGCTGGTGGTGCCGCGGGACGCGATGTTCACCGTCGGCTCGTTCCGCCCGGCCACCCGCAACCGCATCGCGCTGGGCGCCGAGCGGGACGGCACCATGACCGCCCTGATCCATGAGGCTGTGGGCCAGGCATCCGAGATTGACCACATCGCCTTCCCCGGCACCAACATCACCACGCGCATGTATGACGTGCCGAACATTCGCACGTCCGAGTCCACCATCGCTACCGACGTAAACACCCCCGGTTTCCAGCGCGCGCCGGCGGAGGGTCCGGCCTTCTTTGCATTCGAGAGCGCGGTGGACGAGCTGGCCGTCGCCCTCGCGATGGATCCGGTGGAGCTGCGGATTAAGAACGAGCCGAAGGTGGATCCCGTGAAGGGCCTGCCGTGGAGCAGCCGCTCCCTGGTGCAGTGCTTCCGCCGCGGTAGTGAGCTGTTCGGCTGGGACAAGCGTACGCCGGGCATCGGCTCCATGCGGACCGAGGACGGCGTGCTGATCGGCTACGGCTGCGCGACGGCAACCTACCCGTCTGCCATGGTGCCCTCGGCGGCGCACGTCGCGCTGACGGGCGACGGCCTGCTGCGGGTGCGCACGGCGGCGCATGATGTGGGCACCGGCGCCTACACCGTGCTGGGCCAGGTCGCAGCCGACGTGCTGGGCGTGGCGGACGACATGGTGCGGGTGGAGCTGGGCGACAGCGGCCTGCCGTCCGGCCCGATGGCGGGCGGTTCCGTCACGACGGGATCGGCCGGGTCGGCGGTCCACATGGCGGCAATGGCGCTGCGCGGGAAGCTGGTGCAGGCCGCCACGGCAGAGGGAGGCCCGTTCGCCGGCCGCGACCCGGCCACCCTGCAATTCGCCGGCGGCCACATCGTCGGCGCGGACGGCACGGCGCACAGCCTGGCCGACGTGCTCAAGGCCACGCCCGCCGGCACGCTGGACGCCGCGGCCGAGTGGAAGCCGGACCTGATGGACGCCGACAAGGCGCAGTACGGCTTGTTGGGCGGCTTTGCCATCGAGGGGCCGATTACCAAGACCCACGCCATCTACTCGTTCGGCGCGCAGTTCGCCGAGGTGCGGGTGGACCCGCTGCTGCGTACCATCCGCGTGGCGCGCATGGTCGGCGCGTTCGCGTGCGGCCGGGTCATCAACCCTCGGACGGCCCGCAGCAACCTGGTCGGCGGCATGATCTGGGGCGCCAGCTTCGCGTTGCTGGAGGAGACGCAGGTGGACCGTCCGCGTGCGCGCTTCGCCAACCAGGATCTGGCCGGCTACCATATCTCCACCAGCGCCGACATCGGCGAGGTTACGGCGGAGATCGTAGACGAGACGGACACCGTGGTGAACGCCATCGGCGCCAAGGCGGTGGGGGAGATCGGCATCGTCGGGATGCCGGCGGCCATCGCCAACGCCGTCTATCACGCGACGGGCATACGGGTCCGCAAGACGCCGATCCTGATCGAGGACCTGCTGCCCGCCGGGTCCTGATGTCCTGAGCTGGGCCGCCGCACCGCTTGCGCGGCGGCCCTTCAAGATGACGCGGTCCTGGCTGGCGCGTCAGGGCGGCTTTGTTCCGGCCAGGTCGTCATGCACCAAAGCTGCGGCCTGATGGCGGACACCGATGCGGGGGCATCGGGTAGCCTCTTGGTCGCGCTGCGGCGGTCGCGTAAAACGGCCAAGACCAAGGTGCAAGCCGCCTACCTGACGGCGCTGCGGATCATCCCAGCAAGCCTCTTGCAGGTGCAAGCTGCCGCAGCGCCGATATATCCAGCACCGGCCCGGGCAGTGGCGGGCCGGACAGCACCCGGCAGGGCGCATCCGGTTCGCCCAGGCTGTCCACGACCAGCGTTGCATCCCCGAACCCGCTGGTCCCGCCATACAGGCTTGCCGTCACGATGGCCGGGATGCCGGCGCCGCAAGCGGAGCGCAGGCCATTGGGCGTGTCCTCGAACGCGATGCAGCGCTCGCCGGGAAGGCCGAGCCGGTCCAGCACCAGGCGGTAGATGTCCGGCGCCGGCTTCTTCCGTGGCACCATGTCCCCTGCGCCGACCACCTCGAACAGCCCCGGACCGTCCGGCCCCAGGGTGGCCAGCAGCAGCGCACTCACATTCTCAGGGCTTGTCGTGGTGGCGATGGCCAGGCGCAGCCCGGCGGTGCGGGCCTCGTGCAGCAGGCGGCGCACGCCGGGGCGCAGGCCGATGGTCCCGGCCTGCACCGCGGCGACGTAGCACGCGGTCTTGGCGGCGTGCAGGCGGCGCACGGCCTCCTTGTCCACCGCCGCCACGCCGGGCACGAGGTCCTGGTAGTGGCGGATGCGCTCCTTGCCGCCCGTCACCTCCAGCAGCCGGGCATACATCGCTGCGTCCCAGTGCCAATCCAGCCCTGCCTCCGCAAAGGCGGCGTTGAAGGCATGGCGGTGCCCCTCCTCGGTTTCCGCCAGGGTGCCGTCCACGTCGAAGATCAGCGCCTCAAGCTGCATCGGCGGCACCCCCGCGCGGGGTGGAGGCGATGCGGAGGTGGTTCTGCATGGTGTCCCGGATCACGCCCTCTCCTTCCTCGATCAGGAAGCTTCGCAGCCGCGCCTGGACCGGCAGCAACGGCAGCGTCCGCCGCTGGACGATGTACCAGGACCGCATGAGCGGGAAGCCCTCCACCGGCAGCGCCGCCAGCAGGCCCAGCGCCAGTTCCAGGCTGCAGGTGTGCTGGGACAGCAGGGCCAGGCCCATGCCGGCCATCACGGCCTGCTTGATCATCTCGTTGCTGGACGACACCATGGCGATCCGCGGCTGGAAGCCGGCCTTGCGGAAATGGCCCTCGGTCATGGCCTTGGTGCCCGACCCGTCCTCCCGCATCACGAACGGCTCCCCGGCGAGGGCGTTCAGCGGCAGGGACGGCGCAGCGGCCAGCCGGTGCCCGGCGGCGGCGATGATGATGGACGGGTGCGGCGCGAACCGCTCCGCCAGCACGCCCGCGTCCTCCGGCGGCTGGCCCATCACCGCCAGGTCTATGCTGCCGCGGGTCAGCAGTTGCAGCACGCGGGTGCGGTTGCCCTCCTGCAGGTGGACCGTGACGCCGGGGTAGGCGGCGCGGAAGCGGGCGATCATGTGCGGCACGATATACTTGGACGTGGACGCCAGCCCCAGCCGCACCCGGCCGCCGGTGGTGCCCTTCAGCGCCATCATCGCCTGGTCCGCCTCCTGCAAGGAACGCAGCACGACGCGGGCATACTCCGCCAGCAGCGTCCCGGCGTCGGTCAGCGCCACCCGGCGGCCCACGCGCTCGAACAGGGCGAAGCCGGTCTGCAGCTCGATCTGCTTGATCTGGAACGACACGGCAGAGGGCGTGAGGTTCAGCCGCTCCGCCACGCGCGCCAAGGACAGCCGCTCGGCAGCCTCGACGAACACCTGCAACTGCCGGACGGTCACGTTCTTCATGGGACGAACAGGAATCCCTCACCTGTTCCATCAATCTATTTCGCTTTCCCTTGCGGCGTCCAGCCAGCAGGTTGCTGGCAACAGGGGTCAACCTGGGCACCACAGGGCAGGAGCCGCATCATGAACAAGGCGCTGGACGTCAAGATCACCGACCTCAAGGAGCGTTACACCTCCGGCGTTCTGAAGTATCGCCAGATGGGCTACTGGGAGCCGGACTACGAGCCGAAGGACACCGACGTGCTCGCCGTGTTCCGCCTGACGCCGCAGGACGGCGTGGACCCGGAGGAGGCCGCCGCCGCCATCGCCGGGGAGAGCAGCACCGCCACCTGGACCGTCGTGTGGACCGACCGCCTGACCGACAGCGAGTACTACCGCGCCAAGGCCTACAAGGTGGAGCGCGTGCCGGGGTCGGCGGACCAGTGGTTCGCCTACATCGCCTATGACCTCGACCTGTTCGAGGAAGGCTCGATCAGCAACCTCACCGCGTCCATCATCGGCAACGTCTTCGGCTTCAAGCCGCTCAAGGCGCTGCGGCTGGAGGACATGCGGATGCCGGCGCACTACCTCAAGACGTTCCAGGGGCCGGCGACCGGCATCGTGGTCGAGCGGGAGCGGATGAACGTCTATGGCCGCCCGCTGCTGGGCGCCACGATGAAGCCGAAGCTTGGCCTGTCCGGACGCAACTACGGCCGCGTGGTCTATGAGGCGCTGAAGGGCGGCCTCGACTTCACCAAGGACGACGAGAACATCAACTCGCAGCCGTTCATGCACTGGCGGGACCGCTTCCTGTATTGCATGGAGGGCGTGAACAAGGCGCAGGCCGAGACCGGCGAGGTCAAGGGCACCTACCTGAACGTCACCGCCGGCACGATGGAGGACATGTACGAGCGGGCGGAGTTCGCCCGTGACCTCGGCAGCATCATCGTGATGATTGACTTGGTGATCGGCTACACCGCGATACAGTCCATGGCGAAGTGGGCGCGCAAGAACGACATGATCCTGCACCTGCACCGGGCGGGACACAGCACCTACACCCGGCAGAAGAACCACGGCGTCTCGTTCCGGGTGATCGCCAAGTGGATGCGCATGGCGGGCGTGGACCACATCCATGCCGGCACCGTGGTCGGCAAGCTGGAAGGCGACCCGAACGTGGTGCGCGGCATCTACGACACCTGCCGCGAGACCTACGTGCCGAAGAACCCGCAGCACGGCATCTTCTTCGACCAGCCCTGGGCCAGCTTGAAGAAGCTGATGCCGGTGGCGTCGGGCGGCATCCACGCCGGGCAGATGCACCAGTTGCTGCACTACTTGCAGGACGACGTGGTGCTGCAGTTCGGCGGCGGCACCATCGGGCACCCCATGGGCATCCAGGCCGGCGCCATCGCCAACCGCGTCGCCTTGGAGTGCATGGTGAAAGCCCGCAACGAGGGTAAGGACATCTGGAACGAGGGGCCGGAGATACTGACCGCCGCCGCCCGCTGGTGCCAGCCGCTGCGCGCCGCGCTGGATACCTGGAAGGACGTGAGCTTCAACTACGCCTCCACGGACTCCGTGGACGTGCTGCCCACCCCGACTGCTTCGTAGGAGACGCCCGATGAAAGTCACCCAAGGCCAGTTCTCCTTCCTGCCGGACCTGACGGACGAGGAGATCACCAAGCAGATCGAGTATGCGCTGGGGAACGGCTGGTCCCTGGCGGTGGAGCACACCGACGACCCGCATCCGCGCAACTACTACTGGTCCATGTGGGGCACGCCGATGTTCGACCTGCACGACCCGGCGGGCGTCATGCTGGAGCTGAAGGCGTGCCGGGAGGCGAACCCGCAGGACTACATCAAGGTGCTGGCCTTCGACAACCGCAAGGGCTTCGAAACCATACGCATGTCCTTCATGGTACAGCGTCCGTCGCACGAGCCGGGCTTCGAGCTGGTGCGGGCGGAGGGGCCGGGGCGGACGATCCATTACACCCTGCGAAGCTACGCGACGGGCAAACCCTCCGGCGAACGCTATCTGCCATGACGGCGCACCTGATCGCGCCCAGCATCCTTTCGGCCGACTTCGCCAGGTTGGGCGAAGAGGTCGGCCGGTTGCAGGCGGCCGGGGCGGACCTGATCCACTTCGACGTGATGGACAACCGTTATGTGCCGAACCTGACCATCGGGCCGCTGATCTGCGAGGCGATCCGGCCGCATGTCAGCCTGCCCATTGATGTCCACCTGATGGTGACGCCGGTGGACGAGCTTGCCGTGATGTTCGCCAAGGCCGGCGCGAACATCATCAGCTTCCATCCCGAGGCGTCGCAGCACCCGGACCGTAATCTGTCGCTGATACGCGACCACGGCTGCCGCGCCGGCTTGGCGCTTAATCCGGCGACGCCGCTGGAGCACCTGGACTGGGTAATGGATCGGCTGGACCTGGTGTGCGTTATGTCGGTCAACCCCGGCTTTGGCGGGCAGTCCTTCATCCCGGGCGCACTTGAGAAGATCGCGGCGGTGCGGCGGCGCATTGACGCGCATGTGGCGGCGGGCGGGAAGCCGATCCTGCTTGAGGTGGACGGCGGCGTGAAGGTCGCCAACATACGGGCGGTGGCGGATGCGGGGGCGGACACCTTCGTCGCCGGGTCGGCGGTCTTTGGGGCGCGGGACGCGGACGGCGGCTACCGCGGCGTCATCGGCGCCATGCGGGACCAGCTTGCCCCCCAGAGAGCGCACACCCGACGGGAGCGCGCGGCATGAGCGCGGCGCTGGATGCACCTGCTCCGGTGGACGACCGCCGGGTTGACCTGAACGCGCTGTATGCCGAGAGCAACATCGGCGAGGTCATCGGCCAGCTCGACCGCGACCTGGTAGGGCTGCTGCCGGTCAAGACGCGCATCCGGGAGGTGGCGGCGCTGCTGCTGGTGGAAAGCGCCCGGCGCGGCCTGGGCATCCAGGCGGAGCCGCCGCCGCTGCACATGAGCTTCACCGGCAACCCCGGCACCGGCAAGACCACCGTGGCCCGGCGCATGGCCGACGTGCTGCACCGGCTAAAGTACATACGCCGCAACCATGTGGTCACGGTGTCGCGCGACGATCTGGTGGGCCAGTATATCGGCCATACCGCGCCCAAGACCAAGGAGATACTCAAGAAGGCGATGGGCGGCGTGCTGTTCATTGACGAGGCGTATTACCTGTATCGCCCGGAGAACGAGCGGGACTACGGGCAGGAGGCCATCGAGATCCTGTTGCAGGTCATGGAGGACAACCGGGACGACCTCGTCGTCATCCTTGCAGGCTACAAGGACCGCATGGACACGTTCTTCCGCAGCAACCCCGGCATGTCGTCCCGCATCGCCCATCACATTGATTTCCCGGACTACTCGGCCAACGAGCTGTTCCGGATCGCGGAGCTGATGGCGAAGGCGATGCAGTATCGCTTCGATCCTGACGGGCAGCAGGCGATGGAGGAGTATATCACGCTTCGGATGCAGCAGCCCCGCTTCTCCAACGCGCGCAGCATACGCAACGGCATTGACCGGGCGCGGCTGCGCATGGCGAACCGGCTGTTCGCCGGGCGGGACCAGCTGCTGGACCGGACGGCGCTGGAGACGATCACGGCGGAGGACATCCGGGCGAGCCGCGTGTTCGCGCAGTAGGACGATGCCTGCTGCTCCCTCTCCCTTCGGGAGAGGGTTGGGGTGAGGGAAGCGGCCAGCACTACGTTCGGGCGTCGAGGGGCGCGTTGGCTCCATCATTGGCGAGGGCGGCCCTTGCTGCCTCCCTCACCCCGGCCCTCTCCCGGAGGGAGAGGGAGAAGAGCAGCGCATCAGAATAGACGGCCACAAGGCTGCATCCACAGGGGAACACGCGATGCCATACCGCCGCACCACGCTGTCGAAGTTCATCATCGAGGACCAGCGCCGGGCCGGCGCCCCAGACCCGGACCTGACCAGCCTGTTGAACGACATCCAGACCGCCTGCAAGTTCATCGCCGTCGCCGCCTCCCGCGGGCGCCTCTCGCCCCTGGACACGGCGCAGGTCACGACGAACGTGCAGGGCGAGCAGCAGCAGCCCCTGGATGTCGCCGCCAACAACATCATGCTCGGCACCTGCGAATGGGGCGGGCAGTTGGCCGGCATGGTGTCGGAGGAGCTGGAAGACCCGCATCCCATCCCGGGCCACTATCCGCGCGGCCGGCTGCTGCTGGTGTTCGACCCGCTCGACGGATCGTCCAACATAGACATCAACATGCCCGTCGGCACCATCTTCAGCGTCCTGCGCTGCCCGGAGGGCGTGGCAGAGCCGCAGGCCGCCGACTTCCTGCAGCCGGGCACGGCGCAGGTCGCCGCCGGCTACGCCATCTACGGCCCGACCACTATGATCGTGCTGACGGTCGGCGACGGCGTGAACGGCTTCACGCTCGACCGGGAGATCGGCGCCTTCGTGCTGACCCACCCCGGCATGGCCATCCCGCCCGACAGCCGCGAGTTCGCCGTGAACGTGTCCAACGAACGCTTCTGGGAGCCGCCGGTGCGACGCTACGTGGACGAGTGCCTGGAAGGCGCCGAAGGCCCGCGCGGCGCCGACTTCAACATGCGCTGGATCGCGTCAATGGTCGCCGAGGTCCATCGCATCCTGTTGCGCGGCGGCCTGTTCATGTATCCACGCGACACCAAGGACCCCGGCAAGCCCGGCCGCCTGCGCCTGATGTACGAGGCGAGTCCCATGGCCATGATCGTCGAGCAGGCCGGCGGCGCCGCCAGCACCGGGCGCGAACGCCTGCTGGACCTGCGGCCCGGCAGCCTGCACCAGCGCGTGCCCGTCATCCTGGGCAGCCGCCACGAGGTCGAGCGCCTGACCCGCTACCACGGCGAGCACGACCGGGGCGAGGACCAGCCCTTTGCCGCCCCGCTGTTCAACGCGCGCTCCCTGTTCCGGACGGCCTGAGCCATGTCGCAGAAGCATCCCGTCATCGCCATCACCGGGTCGTCCGGCGCTGGGACCACGACCGTCACGACCACCTTCGCGCAGATCTTCCGCCGCGAGGGCGTGAACGCCGCCATCATCGAGGGCGACGCCTTCCACCGCCACGACCGCCTGGCCATGCGCGAGCTTCTGAGGCACGCGACGGCGCGGGGCGAGGTGCTGAGCCATTTCGGCCCCGAAAGCAACCTGTTCGCTGAGCTGGAGGCCCTGTTCCACACCTATGGCGAGCGCGGCGTCGGCACCACGCGCAAGTACCTGCACGACGACGACGAGGCCGCGCCCTACCAGCAGGACCCCGGCACCTTCACCCCCTGGCAGGAGCTGGAGCCGGGCACCGACCTGCTGTTCTACGAGGGGCTGCACGGCGCCGTCGTGACGTCCGAGGTCAACGTGGCGCGGCATGTTGACCTGCTGGTCGGCGTGGTGCCGATCATCAACCTGGAATGGATACAGAAGCTGCACCGCGACAAGCGGACGCGCGGCTACTCGCACGAGGCCGTGGTGGACACCGTCCTGCGGCGGATGCCGGACTACGTGAACTACATCTGCCCTCAGTTCTCGGAGACGCACGTGAACTTCCAGCGCGTGCCGACTGTGGACACCAGCAACCCCTTCGCCGCCCGCGACGTGCCGAACGCCGACGAGAGCATGCTGGTCATTCGGTTCCGCAACCCGAAGGGCATAGACATGCCCTACCTGCTGTCCATGCTGCACGGCAGCTCGATGTCGCGCGCCAACACTATCGTCTGCCCCGGCGGCAAGATGCCGCTGGCGATGCAGCTCATCTTCACGCCGATGATCCTGCAACTGATGAGCCGCAAGAAGCGGCTGAACTAGCCGGGCCGCCGCCGCTTCCCCCTCTCCCTGCGGGAGAGGGCCGGGGTGAGGGGGCCTTGAGGCGCAGTCCCAACCGATGCAGGGCTGCTTGCTTCCGGAGCTGGCAGCCCTCCGCGCCGCAGCCAAGACCCCCTTACCCCGGCCCTCTTCCGCAGGGAGAGGGGGAAGCAACTCAAAGGACCCCAGAATGGCACTCGTCTCGATGCGGCAACTGCTCGACCACGCGGCGGAGCACGGCTACGGCATCCCAGCCTTCAACGTGAACAACATGGAGCAGGTCCGCGCCGTGATGGACGCCGCGGACGCCGTGGACAGCCCGGTGATCCTGCAAGGCTCGGCCGGCGCGCGGAAGTACGCCGGCGAGGCGTTCCTGCGCCACTTGATCGAGGCCGCCGTCGAAAGCTGGCCGCACATCCCCGTCGTGATGCACCAGGACCACGGCGGCAGCCCGGCAGTGTGCCAGCGCAGCATCCGGTCCGGTTTTACCAGCGTGATGATGGATGGGTCCCTCAAGGAAGATATGAAAACCCCCGCAGACTACGATTACAACGTCGGCGCCACCCGGCGCGTGGTGGAGTTGGCCCATGCCGTTGGCGTGTCGGTGGAGGGCGAGCTGGGCGTTCTGGGATCGCTGGAGACCGGGGAGGCCGGCGAGGAGGACGGGTCGGGCGCCGAGGGCAAGCTGTCGCACGACCAGTTGCTGACCGACCCGGAGCAGGCGGCGGACTTCGTGCGGGACACCGGGGTGGACGCCCTGGCCATCGCTATCGGCACCAGCCACGGCGCCTACAAGTTCAGCCGCAAGCCGACCGGCGACATCCTGGCCATCGGGCGCATCAAGGAGATCCACGCCCGCATCCCGACGACGCACTTGGTTATGCACGGCTCAAGCTCGGTCCCGCAGGAGTGGCTGGCGGTGATCCGCGAGTTCGGCGGCGACATCAAGGAGACCTACGGCGTTCCGGTCGAGGAAATCCAGGAAGGCATCAAGCACGGCGTCCGCAAGATCAATATAGACACCGACATACGCCTGGTGATGACCGGCGCCATGCGCCGCCTGATGGCGCAGAAGCCGGAGGAGTTCGACCCGCGCAAGTTCTTCGCCGCTGCGACCAAGGCTGCGACCGATTTGTGCCGCGCCCGGTTCGAGCAGTTCGGCTGCGCCGGCCATGCGTCGCGCATCAAGCCGGTGACGCTGGACCGGATGACGGAGCGTTACGCGAAGGGGGAGCTGAACCAGGTCGTGCATTAGCTGCGCCTCTCCCTCTCCCGGAGGGAGAGGGAGCAGCAAGCGCCGATCTTGCCAGCACCGCCGCGCCCAGCGCCGCATCGGCGTCGGCCGCCGACACCGGCACGCCCAGCACCCGGGCGCGGATCGCCGTCCAGGCCGGGTTGGCGGCGCCTCCGCCGGTCGTCAGCACTCGCCGAAGCGCCGGTGCGCCGAGTTCGGCCAGGCGGCGATACCCAAGCGCCTCGATGCGCGCGATGCCCTCCAGCAACCCATGCAGGAAATCGGCGTCGTCCGCCGGGCGGGGCAGCAGGCGCGGCGGCAGCGCCGGGTCGTTGACCGGGAACCGCTCGCCCGACGCCGGCAGTGGATAGAAGTCGCAAAGGCTGGGCCGGCCAGGGTCAATGCGCCGGGACAGCGCCCCGATCTCGTCCGGCGTGAAGAACCGGGCCAGCACGGCGCCACCGGCGTTGCTGGCGCCGCCGGGCAGCCAGCAGCCGCGCAGGCGATGGCTGTAAATGCCCCACCCCGGCGCGACCACCTGCGCGTCCGCCAGCAGCTTCAGGGTAGTGGTGGACCCCAGCGCCGTCACCCCGTCGCCGATCCCGTCCGCCCCGGTCGCCAGGAACGAGGCGCAGCCGTCCGTCGTCCCCGCCGCGACAACAGCATCCGCCGGCAGCCCGAACCGCTGGGCCGTTGCCGGCATGACCCGGCCCAGCGGCGTGCCCGGCGCCACCGCGCGCGGCAGCATCGCCGGCCGTATCGCCGCCGCCGCGAGCCAGTCCGGCCAGGCCAGCGCCGCCGGGTCGAAGCCGGTCTTGAGCGCGTTGTTCCAGTCCGTCGCGTCGAACCGGCCGAGGAACCGGCCGGCGATCCAGTCGGCCTCGTGCAGGATGCGGATGGCGCCCGGCGCGGCTTGCAGCCCGATGGCCCGCGCCAGCGCCGAAGCCGTGCTGCCCGGCGGCAGCGGCGCGGCCCCGGCAGGATCAGGGTCGCTGTAGAGGCTCAGCCCGCCGGCAGGGGACCCGTCCGTGCGCACCGGCAGCAGGGTGCCCGATGTGCCGGCCACAGCTAGCGCGCCGACCCCTGCCAGGTCCAGCCCGTCCAGCACCGCGGCCACTGCGGCCCAGAGCGCCGCGGCGTCGCGCCGCCTTGCCGGGCCAAGGCGGACGGCGCCGGCGGCCAGCACCCCTGTCCCGCCCAGCACGACGGCCCGGACGCCGGACGTGCCGAGGTCAATGCCAAGGGTGGCGCGTGTCATCGCGGGGCGACCATGCCGGCGGCCGTCCGCTCCGAACGGTTTGCGCCCGGCCCGCACCACGGCGTCCGCAGCCCTGGGTCGAGCCGCAGGCTGGAACCCGTGTGCGCCGTCACCGTGGCGCCGGCCGCCCCACCTGGGCCAGCAGCGCCGGCACGAACACCAGCGTCGTCAGCAGGGTGCAGCCCAGGCTGAGCAGCAGCAGCATACCCATGCTGGCGGTCCCGGGGTGCCGCGACAGCGCCAGCGACCCGAACGCCGTCGCCGTCGTCAGCGCCGAGAACAGCACCGCCCGCGCCGTCGCCGACGCCAGCGGCGCCTCGCGTCCGGCCCGCCAGTTCATCACGAAGTAGATGTTGAACGACACTCCGACCCCGAGCAGCAGCGGCAGCGCAATGATGTTGGCGAAATTCAGCGGCAGCGGCAGCAGCACCGCCGCCAGCACCGTGAGCAAGCTGGACAGCACCAGCGGCGCCAGCACCAGCGCCACGTCCAGCGGCCGGCGCAGCGCAGCGGCCAGGATCACCGCTATGGCTGCCAGCGCCAGCCCGGCGGCGGCGCGGAATGCGCCGACCACGGTATCGGCGGACTCGGTGATGCTGACGGCTGACCCCGCCGCATCCGGCGCTACGGTTCGCACCTCCGCCACGAAGCGATGCAGTCCTTCGCTGCTCATTGCCGCGCGCCTGGGCACGACCTGCAGCTTGGCCCGCCCGTCCGGCAGCACCCACTCGCGCAGGATGTCCGCCGGCACATCGGCCAGGGTGGTGGGCGCTGCCCCCAGCGCGGCGGCCAGCCGACCGAGCTGCAACGGCAGGAAGCGGGTCAGCGCCGCGTCGGCGGCGAGCAGCACAGGGTCAGGCGCGGCGGCCAGGGCCTGCAGGTCCGTACTGATGGCGGCCAGCGTGCTGCCCGGCGGGATGCGGTCCTTCACGCCCAATAACGACGCCGATGCCGATGCTGCCGCCGCACGCAGCTCCGCCGCCGTCGGGCGCTCCCCGGACGGGCGCGCGGCCAGGGTGGGGCCGAGCAGCATGGCGGCATCCGCCAACAGCGGCAGCTTCGCCGCCTGGTCCTCCGGCACGAAGCTGTTGACGGTGATGACGCTGTCCACCAGCGGTAGGCGCCCCAGCCGCTCGGCCAGCGCGGCGGCAGCAGCGGGGGAGGGGGCCAGGACCTCGATTGTGTAGGGGTTGGCGACAGGGTCCTCGATCAGGGCGTGCAGGGTGCGGACCGCTTCGGTCGTGGGGTCCTTGGTGTTCAGCGGGTCGCCGTCGAAGGCCAGGCGCGGCAGCAGCGCCAGTCCTGCCAGGCCGAGCACGGCGAATACGGCCAGCACCGGGCGCCGCCTGCGCGCCACCGGGCCATCCAGCCGCGCCAGCCAGGCCAGTCCCGCTTCGGTCGCGCCACCGGCCGGACGGAACAGCGCGATCAGCGCCGGCAGCACCGTCAGGGTGCAGGCGAACGCGATCACCATGCCGCTCCCGGCGATCAGCCCCAACTGCGCCACGCCGACGAAGCTGGTGGGCGTGAAGGCGAAGAACCCTGCCGCGCTCGCCACTGCCGCCACCACCACCTGCGGCCCGGCCCGGCGCGCGGTCGCCACGATGGCCGCCCCGGTTTCCGGCGCGTGCAGCCCCTCTTCCCGGAACCGCACGCCGAACTGGATGCCGAAGTCCACGGCGATGCCGACGAACAGCACCGCGAACGCGACCGACACCAAGTTGAGGGTGCCGACCGCCAGTGCCGCGAACCCCGTGGTCAGCAGCAGGCCCAGCACCAGCGTCAGCAGGATCGGCACGATCAGCCGCCAGGTCCGCACGGCCAGGGCCAGCAGTATGCCCACCAGGACGGTGCTGCCCAGCAGTCCCGCCACGGCGCCGTTGGCGATGGTGGCGAACTCCTCGTCCTCCAGCGCCACCGACCCGGTCAGGCGCACATGGGCGCGGCCGGCGCGCATGAACTCCAGCCCGGCGGCGGCGTCGCGGATCGCTCGCGTCGCCGCGGCGCCGGGCTGCAGGGCGCCGTAGTCGAGATGCGGCTGCGTCAGCACGAAGCGGTAGGTGCCTGCCAGGTCCGCAACCGACCCTGCCAGCAGGCGCTGCCACGACATCGCCTGCGCCCGCCCAGCGGCGGCCTCCGCCAGCGCGGCGTGGAAGCCGCGCAGCGACGGCTCGAACGGCTCCAGGTTCGCCTGGCCCGCCTGCACGCCCTCCGCGATCAGCCCCAATGCGCTCAGCAGGCCGCGCAGGCTGGGGTCGGCGGCAAGCTGGCCCAGGAAGGGCTGAGCGTCCACGGTCTGGTCCAGCAGCGTCGCCAGCGGGCCGGGGTCCAGGAACAGCAGCCCGTTGCGCTCCAGGTAGGGCGATGCGTCGGGGCGGCGCACCTCCTTGAAGTGCGCGGTGTCCGGCCGCAGGATGTCAGCCAGCGCGGCGGCGGTCGCCTCGGCTTCTTCGGGCGTGGCGGCGTCAATGACGGCCACCAGCAGGTCCTCGTTCTGCGGGAAGGCGCGCTGCATCTCCATCGCGCGCTGCCGCCAGGGCAGGGACTCGGAGAACAGAGTGCCGGTGTCGGTCGAGACGCCCAGGTGCGACGCCGCCAGCCAGGCGGACCCGGCGGCCAGCAGCAGCGCCAGCAGCGCCACCCAGCCGGCCCGGCGCACGCAGAAGACCGCCAAATGGCCAAGCAGGAAGCCGCGCACGCGCTAGGCCCGCACCAGCCGGCGCAGGACCATTGGCAGGCGGCCGGTGTCCAGGCGGCCGGACGTGACGCGGGCACCTGGCGGCAGGCGGATCATCCGCCGGGCCGGCAAGCGGGTCCAACTGTCGCGGCTCATGCGGCGGTCCTTCCAGCGGAGGGAGCAGGCCGGGCTTCCAGCATCTGCCAGGCGATCAGGGCAGGAACGCCCAGCACGACCTCGCGCAGGCGCTTGACCAGGCCGAGCGCGATGGCCAGCTCCGGCGCCAGGCCGAACAGGTGGCACACGACGACATAGCCGCCCTCGGCGACGCCGATGGCGCCGGGGACGGCGAAGCCCGCGGCCTTCACCGCCTGGCCCAGCGCCTCGATCACCAGGCCCTCGGCGAAGCCCACGTCGGTGCCGAGCACATGCAGCGCCAGGCAGACTTCGATCCCGCCCAGCAGCCAGGACAGGCTGTGGTGGAAGCAGGCCCAGGCCATGCGGGACGGGGCGCGATACAAGGCGCGCAGGGCGTCGTCCAGGCTGCCCGCGGCGCGCGGCGGCTCACCGGGCGCCGCGCGGCCGAAGCGAGCGGACAGGCGCATGATCCCCCGCTCGATCCATCCCGCCAGGCCGAACCACTGCGCCGCGACGATGCCGGGCGCCGCCAGCGCCGCGATGCCGGCGCCGGCCAGGAGATAGCCGCTGACGCCGCTTTCGCCCACCAGCAGCACCAGCAGGGCCAGGCCGATCAGGGTGAACAGCACCTGGGTCAGCACCTCCATCGTCAGGTCGCCGACCGACCCGGCAACGGCGGCGGTCAGCGGCACCCCGCGGCGGCGCAGCAGGCGCACGGCCACGACCCCGCCGCCGACCTGCGCGACGGGCAGCAGGTTGTTGACGCCCTCCCGTATCCAGCGCAGCGCGACATACTCGCGCAGGCCCGGCTGTGGACGCATCGGCCCGGCGACCGCGCGCCACGCCAGGGCGGAGAACAGGATTTGCACGAAATGGAACAGCACCACCGGCAGGATGCCCCAGCCCGCCTGGCGCAGCAGGCCCAGCACCGTGCCAAGCCCGTAGCTCGCCAGCAGCCACGCCGCGAGGGCGATGCCAACAAGGGTGCCGATGGCCGCGCCCCACTTCATGACAGGCGGTCCAGGATGCTGGGATTCGTCATGCTGCGGAGCTTTACAGCATCCGCGCGCCGCTGCTGACCCTCCGGGACCGCTCACGACTTTCGGCGCGGCCAGGGTGGTGAACGGCGTCGGCGACGGCCACGCGGCGCCTGGGCCGGCGGGGGCATTGATATCCTGCTTATGCAGATCGTCCTCTGCGTTGCCCGTTCTGTCATCGCGGGGAGCGAAGGCGACGCGGCGATCCAGTGGCGGCAGGAGCAGCCCTGGCGGCCCTGGATCGCCACGCCGCAAGCGCGGCCCGCAATGACGGTGCTGTAATGCAATGATTGGAGCGAAAGGCGGCCGGCATCACCAGACCACTGCTCAGTCCGCCCCAGCCACGCACCAGGCGACGCCCCGTGCCTTAGATCTTGAACGCTTCCAGCGTCTCGGGCGCGAACAATTCCTCCGGTTGCAGCCGCCGCCGAGACAGGCCCTGCTCGTGATGGTAGCGCAGGAAGGTCTCCAGAACGTGCCGGTTGGCGTGGAATCCGTAGCTCCACCAGTCCTCGCCCATCTCGCGCCGCGCGTCCTCCACGGCGGCGACCTGCCAGGGCAGCATGGTCTTCAGCGCCGCCGTGACCTGCAGGCCCTCATAGGTGATCCGCTGGCTGGCGGTGAACGCCTTGAGCAGGCTGGTGGCGACCCAGGGGTTCGCGCGATACACCGCCCGGCGTATGGCGATGACGTGCATGATCGGGAAGATGCGCGTGCGCCGGAAATACTCCCGCTCCACCGCGACGTAGTCCGGGAACAGCCGGCGCACCCGGTCCGGCTCGGAGTAGAAGGTGCTGGGGGCGCGCGCCGTGTGGAACGCATCCAGCTCGCCGTCGGCCAGCATCCGGGCCAGGGTCTGGTCCGGCCCGATGGGGCGCACGCGGATGCCGGGCGGCAGGTCCAGCTTCAGCTTTTCGACCCGGCCGGTCTCCTCCTGGCCGCCGCTGAAGTACTCGACGCTGCCGGGGGCCACGCCGTATTCGTCCGCCAGGATGCCGCGTATCCAGACCGGCGCCGTCATCTGATATTCCGGCACGCCGACCCGCTTGCCGACGAGCTGCCCCGGCTCGGTGATGCCCGACGCCGCGCTGACGAAGATGCAGCCGTGCCGGAAGAACCGGCTGGGATACACGGGGATCGCGACGAACGGCGGGTCGTCCCGCATCAGGGTCACGCAGTAGGAGCTGAGCGACATCTCGCAGGCGTCGAACTCCTGGAAGCGGGCCATGCGGAAGAACGTCTCCTCCACCGGCAGGCTCAGGTAGTTCAGCGCGATGCCGTCCGGCTGCACCGTCCCGTCCGCTATGGCCCGCGTGCGGTCGTAGTCCCAGCAGGCCAGCGTCATCGGCAGCTTCGGCATCCCTAGCCTCCATCCCCGAACACAAGCGTCCTCAGCCGCGCGGCCAGCCGCCGGCTTTCGTCGTCCGACACGGGGGTCGCGGCGCCGGTGCCGAGGTATCGCGCCGCGACCTCCGGGCTGGCCAGCAGCGCGGCGCCGGTGCCTTCCAGCACGACGCGGCCGTTCTCGATCACCACGCCGCGGTCGGCGATGGCCAGCGCGGCGCGGGCGTTCTGCTCAGCCAGCAGCACGGCAATGCCGCGGGTGCGGAGCGCCGCCACCAGCCGGAACACGTCGGCCACCAGCAGCGGCGACAATCCCAGGCTCGGCTCGTCCAGCAGCAGGATGCGCGGCTGGGCCATCAGGCCGCGGGCGATGGCCAGCATCTGCTGCTGCCCGCCGGAGAAGGTGCCCGCCGCCGCATCCAGCCGGGCCGCCACGTCGGGGAACGCCGCGCATGCCCCGGCCATGCGCGCGCCGGCGCCGGACGGGTCCAGGTAGGCGCCCAGCCGCGGGTTCTCCCGCGCCGTCAGCCCGGCGAACACCTGGCGGCCCTCCGGCACATGCACGATGCCGCGCCGCACCCTGTCCGCCACCGGCAAGGCATGGACGGGCACGCCGTCGAACAGCACCGCGCCGCCGGTCGGGCGCAACAGGCCGGACACCGCTTTCACCAGCGTGCTCTTGCCGGCGCCGTTGGCGCCCACCAGCGCCACGACCTCCCCAGGGGCCACATGCAGCGACACCTCCCGCAGCACTTCGGTGTGCCCGTATCCCGCGGACAACGCGCGCAGTTCCAGCATCAGGCGGCCTCCGCCCCCAGGTAGGCGGCGACCACCGCAGGGTTCCGCTGCACCGCCGCCGGAGGGCCGCAGGCGATCACCTGGCCGGCGTCCAGCACGACGACCTGATCGGCCACGTTCATCACTAGGCCCATGTTGTGCTCCACGACCAGCACGGCCACGCCGCCGGCCTGCACGGCGCGCAGCAGGGCGGCCAGTTCCTCCGTCTCGGCGTCGTTCAGGCCGGCGGCAGGCTCGTCCAGCAGCAGCAGGCGGGGCCGGGCCATCAGGGCGCGGGCGACCTCCAGCAGCTTCTGCGCCCCAATCGGCAGGTCCGCGGCGTGGGCGTCCCGGTAGCGGTCGAGGCCGATCAGCGCTATCAGCTCCGCCGCGCGCCCGCGCAACGCCCGCTCCGCCCGGCGCGCGACGGGCAGCCAGGCGGCGTAGGACAGCACGTTGCCGCCCAGGTTCTGGTGCGCCCCGGTCATCACGTTCTCCAGCGCCGTCATGCCGGGGAACACGCGGGCGGACTGGAAGGTGCGTATCAGCCCGAGCGCGGCGATGCCGCTGCCCTCGACGCCCGCCAGGTCCTGGCCGAACAGGCGGACCCGGCCGCTGTCGGGCCGCACCAGGTTCGTCACCAGGTTGAACACGGTCGTCTTGCCGGCGCCGTTCGGGCCGACCAGCGCCGTGACCGACCCGGCCGGGACGGCGAAGCTCACGCCCTGCGTGGCGTGGAGGCCGCCGAACCGCTTGTCCAGCAAGGCTACATCCAAAGCGGGCACGTCCAGCGCAGGCAGTGGATCAAAAGTCATCTGTTCCGCCTTCTGGCGCTAGCGCACTGTCATTGCGAGCCGCCCTTGCGTGGCAATCCAGAAACCGCAAGTGCCGTTCTGGCCGCCCCTGGGTTGCCGCGTCGCTGCGCTCCTCGCAATGACGAGAACGGTGGGCAGCCGGCATCATGCCCGCCGCTCCGGCCGGGCCAGGGTGCGGACCAGCAGGCCGAACAGCCCTTCCGGCAGCTTCAAGAAGAACACGACGAGCAGCAGCCCGACCGCGAGCGTCTTGTAGGTCGCCAGCGACTGGGACAGCGCCGGCAGCAGCGTGATGAGCAGCGCCCCGAGCAACGGGCCGATTACGGTGCCCTCGCCGCCCACGACCATCATGCTCACCAGCTCGAACGACCGCCCGGCGCCGACCATCTCCGGGCTGAGGAAGCGGAAGTGGAAGGCGAGCAGCCCGCCGGACAGCGCCGCCGCCGCGGCGCTGAAGGTGAACGCCGCCAGCTTGACCCGCACCACGCGGATGCCCAGCGCGGCGGCGGCAAGCTGGTCGGTCCGCACGGCCTGCATCGCCCGGCCGAACGGCGACGCGACAGCGCCCGCGACCAGCAGCACCAGCGCCGCCGCCACGCCCAGCACGAGCAGGAACATGCGCCCTGGCGTGTCGAACTCGAAGCCCGCGACCGCGAAGGCCGGGATGCCGACCAGCCCGGACGGCCCGCCCGTCACCTCGTCGAAGCCGACGACGCAGCTCTCGACCAGCAGCCCGAACGCCAGGGTCGCCAGCGCCAGGTAAAGTCCGCGTAGCCGCAGCGTGACCAGCGACAGCAGCAGCGCGCACAGCACCGCCAGCGCCATGCCAGCCAGCAGCCCGAGCAGCGGCGGCGCGTCATGCGTCACCGCGAGCCACGCCGCCGTGTAGCCGCCGATGGCCATGAAGCCGCCCTGGCCCAGGCTGACCTGCCCGGCGTAGCCCATCAGCACGTCCAGCCCGATCAGCGCCACGAACAGGATCAGCGCGATCACCAGGGATGACAGCACTTCGCCGTCCGGCACCACCAGCGGCACGGCCAGGCCCGCCGCCAGCAGCAGGCCGCCGCCGGCCCAGGCGATGCGCGGCGGCAGGCGGGCGGCGTGGGACCAGACGCGCGCCTCGGTCCGCACGTCCTCGCGCCGGGCCACCCCGGCGCCGAGCAGGCCGCCTGGCCGCAGCACCAGTATCGCCAGCAGCAGCCCCAGCGCCACGGCACTGCTGAACAGCGAGCTGACATAGGCCGTGGCAAGCTGCTGCACGACGCCCAGCAGCAGCCCGCCCGCGATGGCGCCGGGCAGGCTGCCGATGCCGCCGATGGCGACCGCGATGAAGCCCGACACGGTGAACAGCCGCCCGGTGTCGAATTGCAGGCTGGTGGCCGGCGCGATCACGATGCCGCCTAGCGCGCCCAGCCCGGCCGCCAGGCTGAACGAGAACAGCATCATGCCGGGCACGCCGATGCCCATGAGCTGCGCCGCCTGCGGGTTCTCGGCGCAGGCGCGCAGCGCGCGGCCGAACCCGGTGCGCGCCAGCAGCCACCACAGCCCGGCGATGGCCAGCAGCAAGGCGCCGGCCACCCACGGCCCCTGGCTGGGCACCAGCACGCCGGCCACCGCCAGCGGGCGCTCGCCGCTGAACGCCGGCAGCGCATAGGGCTGGCTGCCCCACACCAGCAGCACCAGCCCCTCCAGCAGCGTCAGCAGCCCGGCGGTCAGCATCAGCATGTTGCTGTTGGACAGCCGTTGCAGGCCGGGCACGAACGTCACCGCCCCGAGCGCCGCGCCGCCGCCCATCACCGCCAGCACCGCGCCGATCACCGCGACGGCCGCGGGCAGGCCCCATTGCACTTGCAGGGTATAGGCCACCAGCGCGCCCACCACGCAGAACGCGCCCTGGGCGAGGTTCACGACCCCCGTGACACGATGGACCAGCGAAAAGCCGAGCGCCACGAGCGCGAAGATCGCGCCCTGCATCGCGCCGCCGACCAGGATCTGGGCGAAGCTGGACAAGCCGCCTGCTATCCGGCGGGCGCTCCGCGCGGCTTGCTCACCACCTGCCAGGCGCCGGCCTGCGCGTTCCAGCGGGTGACGACGATGCTGTCGAGGTCGAGGCCGCGCTGCGGCAGACGGCCCATGTCATACACGCCGTTCACGCCGGCGAAGCCACCGGTGCGCGCCAGCCGCTCCCGCAGCGCCTCCGGCGTGGCGTCGGCGCCCACGTCGCGCAGCGCGGCGACGACTAGCATCGCCGGGTCCCATGCGAAGGTGCTGCTGGCGTCCGGCTTGGGGCCATCCGCCCCGAACGCGGCGAAGAAGCGGGCCTGCGCCTCCTCCACCGCGGGCGGCAGGGTGTTGCCGGGGTGCGCCGGCCACTCCGCCGAGGGGATGTAAAGCTCGCGCGGCAGGAACGCGGCGAAGGACTGCATCTGGGCGTAGGTCATGTTGCCGTTGGTCGTCGCGACCGGCACGTCCAGCCCGGCGGCGGTGATCGCCTTGAACACCGTGCCGACCGCGCTGCCGGTGGACCAGGCGATGATGGCCTGCGGGTCGGCGGCCTTGATCCGCTCGATCTGGGCGGCGGCGCTCACGTCCGTCGGGTTGAACCGCTGCTGCTCGACAAGGGTAATGCCGGCGTGCCCGGGTTCTGCGGCCAGCTCCTGGATGTTCCGCAGCGCGTCCTGGCCGCTGGCGTCGGTGCTGGTGATGACGCCGATGCGCTTGATGCCCTTGGCCTCCCAATAGGTCAGCAGCGCGGCGGCGAGGTCCTTGGTCGAAACGCCGGAGCTGAACATGAAGCTGCCGGGTTCGGGATGCACGCCGGGCGAGAAGCAGTACAGCACGGGGCCACGGCGCATCAGCGGCGCCATCGCGTTGCACATGGCGACCAGGCCGGAGCCAAGGATCACGTTGGGCTTCGCGGCGACCAGGCGGGTGGCGATCCCGACCGCGACCTGCGGGCTGCTCTGGTCGTCATGGAAGGCGAACTTGACGGGCCGCCCGTTGATGCCGCCGGTCTCGGCGATCAGCGCCTCGGCGCGTTGCAGGCTGGCCTGCTCCTGCTGCCCCAGGAAGGAGCCGCCGCCCGTGAGCGGGAGCACGACATTGATGACAACAGGCTCGGCGGCCCGCGCACGCCCCGGCGCAAGGAGCGTGGCCAGGACCAGCATGAGCGTGCAGAGCAGCGGACGACTGGCCATTGAAACCCCTCGGGGACGCGCCGCGGGCTGGCTTCCGGCCCAATTGGTTAGGACACTAAGGAATCGTCATAAAATAACCACGTTTTCTGCGGGTTTCCGCGGTTTGATGGTGTAGTTCCACTCTCCATGGAACGGGTCGCGGTGGATGTTGAGGGCAGCTATGTCCTCGTCGGACACCC
>JAABUK010003459.1_pt1 | contig 26662 bp, 28 predicted proteins | sample 5559141 | NCBI WGS metagenome assembly JAABUK01 (sample SAMN10711869, study PRJNA513367) | rock metagenome | isolation source: Antarctica rocks | place: Antarctica: Victoria Land, Pudding Butte nord | collected 2016-01-03
ATATTCTTTAAGATGTTTTATAGTTATAAGTTGTTCATTCTTTATTTTCGCATTTTTAGCTGCGTAATTTACGCGCGAATTTCTCACGCAAATAATCATAATAAGCTCTCTCTAAAAGAACAGAAAATGAGGCTTATTAACTATGATTCTATGCGAATTTACCGCCTCTGAGATCTAAAAAGTAGGAAATTATCGCTCTACAAAGATATTAAATTTAATGAGCAAAATTTGAGATTAAGTAAAATAGTTAAGTTCAATTCTCTACTCAATTCTACAGCTAATTAAGATCAGCAAGAAATACAGTCTTAAATTTCGATCTCCGAGTCTTCTTCTTTCTTTAAAATAGTTGAAATTAAAGAGAAGAATCATCATATAAAATAAAAAGAGAAAGAGTTATTAGAAATGATTTAAAATACTCTAAATTTACTTAGATCTAACTAAATATCTAAGAATATAAATATACTCTTTATTGCGATCTCTGTGCGCGTTTTAAAGAGATTATTAAATTGTTATTTAAAATTCTTCAATAAAACTTAAAATGATCTCAAATTAAGAATATAATATAAGATTATAAATATTCAAATCAAGACTTTAAAAGAGAATGAGATTTGATTGATCATTAACGCCAATTCTATGCTCAAGAACAGTAATATATTATTAGACAGATGAGTATTTATAGAAAAAGAGTAGAAAATCGGGCTCAAAATATAAAAAGCTTAATAAGTGATCTGCGGATTTAAGTAGAAAGATGAGAATATAAATTTCGATAAATTAACGATCTCAATCATTAAAGCTTAAATAACGCGAATTCTCTTTACTCTAACTGCAGAAAATAACTGGAATATTTAATAGATAAATGCTATTGCCGCCTTCTTAAATAAGAAGATTAAGAATGATGTTTTTATCAAATTATTTATTAAATATAAATAAAAGAATAAGATCTGTAAATTGAAAAAGACTCTATATAATCTTTGAACATCTCCAACTATTTAACATAAAATCTAAACCGCCTTTCTGCGAGATCTAAACTATTTACAAATCTTATACAACTCAGTTCTTTATTCTTAATACTTCTCAAATAATATTGTCTTCATCTTCTTTCATATTAATAATTATATCATTATAAGCAGTAATAATTAAGATATTCGCGAGCTCAAAATAATTATATTAAGTCGATTCAAAATAAAGAATATTAATATTTATAAGATCTATTTAGACATAGAAATCACACGCGAAAAGCAGACTATTCATCTTATGTAAGCAAAATTCACAATTTATCTTTTATAGAACGCAGAATTATAAGATATCAAGTCTAAGTCTATTTCTATAAAGATAGATCTGAAAATTAAATTTGTTAATATCTTAATTTAAATAAAGAACTTTAAAAGACTTATAAGCAAAATATAATAATTAATCATTATTTCGCGCTTTAATATAGCTTATATTATAAGCTGTCTCGTAAATATAATAACGAAACTCTTAGAAATAATTTAAATTGCTCTTAAACGCGTTTTACACTATTTAAGAAATATTATTAATAAAGATTTAATTTATCAAGACAGTAATTCTTTACAAGACTATTTTAACGCGAATTAAGTAGAAGAGAGCTCTGCGAAATCAATAATAGATGTTATTTTTATATTAAATAATGACTCTATTCATTAATTTATAAAGAGATAATTAATGATTACTCTATTTACTTATAAGACAGAGTATATAACTGCATTAACAGCTATTTAAGATGCTATATAAATAGACTCTTATATATAAGAAATATAGAATATAAAGTTAAGTTCTATTCTAATTTAAGTCAATAATTAAAGAGTCATAATATTAACTAAAAAGACGGGATAGAACAGACGAATAAGACATATCAATGTTCGATATCAGTTTATATAGAAGGCCATTAAAGATGAGACTATTTTAATAGAATACATACTCACAGACAGTCAGAAGGTTGATAGACTGACAAAGATCTTAAGAGCGAACAAATATGATCAATGGAAGGCCCTGATTGGCCCATTTTGAGGAGGCAAAGGCGCGGATATGAATAGTAAGAAGGGGGAATGAGTGGGCAGAGGTCTCAACATCATGATTTCTATATCATTGCCTATTTGAGGCGACAGCAGGCTTCGTCTCCGCCGCTGCACTCGTGGGGGTGTGTTATAGGTCCTCCTTGGCAGCTTACTCAGCAGAGACCTATTTCCTTCTTCCTTGCTAGTCTGCATAGATAGCTTCTTCTTCATACACTCATTCATCACAGACAACTCGCCTGCGCTGGAGCCATGGCAGATTTTTAATCTCATGGGAGGCACAAGCACAGGAGGGTAAGTTTTTTGTCCTTGCTCTACTAGCTTGCCACTGACTTAGGTGACTTTCATAGAATCATTGCCATCATGCTCGGACGCCTAAGGATGTCTGTTGCCGATTGTATCAAAGCATATCTGGACCTCTCGAAAAGAATATTCAACGCAAAATTCTTTCGCAGTTGGCCACGCTCGTACATTAACGGCAGTGGAAAGTTTGACGCGGAAGAGCTAGAATTGGCGGTCAAAGACACTATTTTACACGTCACAGGTGACAATCCTGATGAAGTCTTGTTGAGAGATCCTGATCCAGTCTGCAAAGTGTATGACGAGACTATGGTATAGCAGCACCTAAACTGACACAGCCCTGCAGTTGCACTATTTCGACCCGACAAAGCAACAGTACCCTGGCTGTTTTTCGGTCTTACGAGAACAAAGAAAGGGCGAAGTTACTTTTCGATGAGTGTCGTGTATGGGAAGCATGTCGCGCAACATCAGCTGCTCCATTGTACTTTGACCCTATTGCCATTGGTCTAATGCAACAAATATTCATCGATGGGGGCGTGATTCACAACAATCCAATCAATGTCGTGTACGGCGAGGCATTGGATCTTTGGCCCGGTCAAGACTTGTCCCTTCTCTCATTAGGAACTGGGCAGGCACCAGGAAAGAGTTTTGGCCAAAAGTTGCCCTCAATCATTGACGCGCTTCAAAGATTGGTGACTGACACCCAGGAGAAAGCAAACAGATTCCGGACGGAGCATCAAGGCATGGTGTCACAGCAGAGGTTATTCCGTTTCGATGTGACTCATGGACTGGCAGACGTTGGCTTGGAGGAATACAAATCTGTTGGTGTCATATCGGACGCTACACAGCATTATTTGGACTCACAAGAGATCGCCGACGAGCGAAGAAAATGTGTCACGAGCCTCTGCGAGGTCCTGAACGCCGCGCAAGCAGCTTCAACAACGTCTAATCCACCTCGGCTTGATACCAGTCAACCATCTCAAACCCTCCGCAGTATCATGCCACCACCTGCACAATCGGAACAATCTGCTCCCCGTCACTCGCCTGAGGGCCAAATTCCAGACAGGCAAACCTCCGCAAACACGATGCAAAATGGTAGGTAAGAGGGAGTTTCGTCCATGTCGGACCTCAATCAAGCAGTTGTCGTTAATATCCGTCAGTTCCAAGCTTGTTACTGTCTTGCTTGCAGATAAATCAAGCGAGCTCTTCGGCTAACGTAGCCACTATCCGCTTTCTAGGCGCTGCGCCCGAAACTCGCAAGAGGTCCGCCTCCAATGACACATTCACGACTCGCAGCGAAGTGGCTATCGAAGAGACAACGCGAGAATATGTCCCAAAGCATCCGAGCGAGAGGAGAACCTCCACTAGATTGGTCACCAACAGGACTCCCGCATACATAGGCCAGGCATTCCGTGGTCGAGGTATGGCAAACAGATCTTATAGATGAGACTTTACTAAATGAAGCAGACGAGATCTACGTTCGTTTGAAAAAGAGCTTGAATGCGAAAGCTACAGGTGTCGTATCCTTTGGACTATATGGGCAGGGCGGGGTCGGGAAGTCTCAACTTGCGCTGAGATACGCACATGAGAACCAAGACCGCTACAGTGCAATAGTCTGGCTTCCCAGCGACAACGAGGCCAAGATCATCAATGCGTGCGAAGATTTTGTCGCAAATCTAACCCACTATGAGAAGCCAGCGAAGGCAGAAGCCTGTAAGAATATTTTCCTACAGTGGATGCAAACTAGCTCGGATTACCTTCTAATATTCGACAACGCAGAGGATGTCTCTACGATCAAGCCTTTTCTGCCAACAGCAATTGGCTGTCAAGGTCGTGTCATCATCACCACTAGGGACCCTTCGATTGCACGTTGCTTACGCTCTGAAATTTCGGAGCTACCATGTTTTACTGCTGATGAAAGCGCAGACATGCTTCTATCGGAGATCTGTGACGAAGAACGAGAGCTCGCTTTGAGATTAGGCAAGCGTCTCGGAGGTCTCCCTATTGCTCTGCACCATGTTGCTTCCTACATATCGACACAACGAATCTCCATTCAGGACGCGCTCAAAGAATACGAGCAGCATGACGGCTTTATGCGAATACAGCAGTATGTACCCGCAGCGGAGATGCTTTCCTACGAGCCAGGAATGGCGAATATCTGGGCTCCCACCATATCCAGTCTTCCTTCGGATGCAAGAGACTTGCTACACCTACTAGCACTCTTTGACCCAGATCAGATCCCATCGGATTTGATTGAGCCATTTTCAGATCTTGGAAAAGATTACGGCATGCAGAATTCAGGACGACCGGTGTCAAGCCGAGATGCGCTAATACCTTTACAAAATCGGTCTTTGGTGGTCAAAGAGCGCAGTGCACAGTCATTGGGCATTCATCAGGTACTCCAGGACCATATCAAGCACCGATGGAGCTCAGAGGAACGGCAAGCTGCATTCTCGTCAGCTTCCCATTGTATCCGGGCGAGGTATCCTCGACAAGTCTCGGGGACTTCGATGGCAAAGTTTTATGACAAATGTGCAGCATACAACCCTCATGTGCTTCGACTACAGCGCTTCATGGATGATCATTTTTCTGATTTGCAAATCGACCTTGACCTCGCGGAAGTTCTGGCGCACTGCGGCTGGTACTTTTTCGAAAGAGGCCAAATAGAACACGCAGCTTCAGTCCTGGGCACAGCCGACAAGATCTGCACTTCGTTGACGAATGGTGAACTGAACCTGACAGCTGGGTTGATTTACAACAACGTTGGTGGCATCTATCATACCAGAGGCGAAAGGAAGAGATCCGCGGACTACACGCTCCTTGCTGTCAAGCACCGCGAGACTATCCGCCGGGATGATCCCGAGATACAGCAGCTGGCGGTTTCTTACTCAAATCATGCCAGCAACCTTCAATCCTTGGGGCATGAGAAAGAGGCGGACGACTTTTACGCCAAAGCCCTGGACATCAGAGAGAATTGTCCAGGGAGTTCCCCCGAGCTGCGCGAGGCCATTCTCTCCAATATCTGTTCAGTCATGTATAAGCGTGGTCAGCTGAAAGACGCACGTGAGATGGCAGAGAGGGCCATGGCGTTGCACGGCGAAATCCAGCCGCCGACCAGTCACATGTTATACACCGTGTACTGTTACGCGAATATGCTGTACACATGTGGAGATTTGGATCGAAGTTATAATTTACACAAGCAATGCTTGCAGCAGAGGATCACTCTCGAAGGCAAGTACCATTTTATGACAGGTGTATCCTTTCACAAGGTTGGTTGTCTTGACTACGAGGAAGGGTTCATAGAAGACGCAATCCAGAATCTGCGCAGTGCACTGGCAACGTTCAGGAAGGCAACGGCCGAGAAGGGACTATTACCGAGGACTTGTCTGAAGCTGGGACATGTACTCGAGAAGGTCGGAACCAGGAAGTCCAACACTACCTTCTCCGATGAAGGGCTTGCTTTGCAGGTGGAGGGAAAGAATTTACTGTCGGGGATGAAGGTGCCAGACCTGAGGTATGAAAGCAATGAGGAACTCAACTCCCTTGTACGAGCGACATACCGTTAGCCCAGAGAACAACACTATGATGGTACAGAGATTCTTGTGAAGTGAGGAGACGTTGTGGGGCCTTGGCACCTGCGGGGGCCAATTTCCTCAAGCCACCTGTATTTTAGATTTTAGCTTCTACAACCTATACATCCTTGACCTGAACTGCTCTACAACGTCCTGGTTTGGACCCACGAAAGAGCTTGCCGACCTTTCTCTTTGCGGAGGACGCCAACACATAGAGTTTCAGGTCACAGGAGGGATGCTGAGCTTTGCAAGTGTTAAGTGGCTGGTTGTTTGGCCCTTTCTGAACTACTGCACGCCGCCGCCAAATACGTGGCTGACTTGCAGAGGTCGACCGTAGGCTACATTATCGGCTCGTACACTTCTGTCACGTGACCGGGTCTGTCTGGGATGACGCTGACGTACGGGGAGCTCTGGACAGCGGAGTTGATGACGAGGCGCGGTCTAGGACTAGCGCGCTCGGGCAAGCAAGCCCGGTTTGCGATTGCATGGCCATGAGTGTCTTGGTAGCTGGACGTTGCCTCAGTTACTGTCGGAGGCTTCACCGGGCTTCACCCCGTCACAGGATTGAAAGTAAGCAACAGGATGAGGCCAAAACGTGAGAGAAAGAGAGGAAAGTTTCGGCAATCGACAGAACTCTTGAAATTGAGGTTGAGGCCACCTCTCAACAAGGGGCGATCCCATTTCCAACATAGAACCGATGGTGAAGGTGTGGCCTCGCCTTTATGTATTCGTGTGCGGTTTCGGAGGGTTCCCATTTCAGCGCCCCCAGGTCCTGAAACCGGGCACCTGAGCATCACCGTCTAAAGTTGACAAAAAAGACACGACAGGACAACTAGTCAGAGATGACATAATTAAATTATCGGAGGACGAGAGGGAAGGCGCCTGAGCAGAGGGTGAAGAGCCTGGGTGGTGGGTGAGCGGAGGTTGATTCGAGCCTGAGCAAAGGCGGCGATGCTGACTAACCGCAACGGAAATGCAGCCAAAAAATTATATGTAGAAATACCGTTTAAATCTTGCCATAGGCTGTCTGTCCCCTGATTACTCTGCACTTAGACCTTGCTAGTGGAAAACACCCGCATGATGTTGACACGGCGGATATTGCTAATGTTGGAGGATTTCAAATGTATATCGGAATATGATAAGCTGCAATTTATAGCGTTGAAGCACTTTAAGCTGCACCTTCTCCAGCTCGTATACAGCAGACGCTGTTGTGTTGTTGAAGGCCATACTCCATGTCATCATCTGAAGCTCGGTCGGCTCGTCACCTCCAACATCTTGTCCACGAGGCACAGAAAACGATAGGAACGAGGACTCCAACAAAAGGCCCCAAACTAGGCCAACTACCGATCTTCTAACCCTGACGGGAGCAGTCACCTCTACGTGATGTCAGGGACTAGTGTTCATCTCTGGCCAAGACGAAGAAGCTAAGTACTGCTCGATCGACGAAGCAATTGAGCTCTTAAAGCTCTTTTGTGGGCTCACCGTGGTATGGCGAGACATGCGTCTGCGTTGCGTGCACGTGCCGCGACCACCATACCATACCAAACCAATGAATTCGAGAATTCATTGCCTATATTAAGGCGTTCTCGAAGCCTATTCCTCCTCCTCAACCCTCTCTGAGATCGAAGAATGCCTCCGAAACAACACTATTCTCAATAAGGAAAGGGCACACATTCAGTGATACAAGGGATAGCGCTGATTGGAAAGATTAGATAGAATAGACGCATAAGATATATCAACGTTCGATATCAATTCGTACAGAAGACTATTGAAGATGGAACTATTTCGATGAAAGAAGTGCCCACAGATACGCAAATGGCTGACGGATTGATCAAGGCATTGAAGCCGGATGGATATGGCAAATGGCTTGCCCTAATTGGGCCATCTCAAGGAGGACAGGGTACGGATTTGGACAGCGAGGAGGATTGAGTAGCGCAGGAAGCCTCAGCACTATGGTTTCCTATACTATTGCCTATTTGAGGCGATAGCAGGCTTCGTCTCCGCCGCTGCACTCGTGGGGGTGTGTTGTAGGTCCTCCTTGGCGGCTTACTCAGCATAGGCCTATTTTCTTCTTCCTTGCTAGTTTGCGTAGATAGCTTCCTCCTGCATACATCAGAAACGCATGGAACCTGAATTGGGCGTTGTCGGTCTGCGAGGAAAAGGGCCGGGCTTCCCTATAGGTATATGCATAACAAATCTTCTTCGAGACTGTCCCTGGAAGGACCTTGCGATCTGAACAACTAGTAGAGCATAGTAGATCATGCTGGCTCAGCTTCCCAAGATACAATCCTTTAGGTTTCTCGGAGGCCTTTTGAAGCACATCGGCAAAGGTACAAATAAAACCCATAGTGATATATATAGCCGTAAGATGGGTCCGAAATATTAAGGAGGTGAGGTATTACCACAATTTGGGGGATGCTCTGTTTTGGCCATGGTATCAGGCATAATCAGCGGTGTTCTGTCTCCGTAGCTCACCTGCGCTATTATGCATCTTTTCGAGGCTTCGTCGCCCTCAACATCTCGACACTGACAAGTATCAATCTCGGGTCGTCTCAAAGGAGTTAGGAGAACAGCCAAATGTTCATGGAGGTCGAAATTCAATCTAGGTTCTTACTAACCTGGGAGCGTAGATTGTACGTGGTGTGGTACTGGTACGGCTCACCGTAAGATGATTGGCTTGCTCGCTGCTGAGACGCGCCCGCAAGGTATGGTCGAATCCAATTGGGTTGAAATCAATGGGTATGGTCTCTTCATCCTTGTCTGCTGAAGTAAGGTCACCCAGGAGATCTTATCAAGGCTGCTGGAGCTACGCTGTGGTGACACTGCTGCATCAGACTCGACAGATTCCCGGAATGGGGACTGTCTCCCGGGTTAAGAGAGAGGACAAAGGAGGACGTGTCCGTCGGTGCGGTTATCGCTGCAAGTTGTCGATCCTGGGGTTGGAGGGGAAGTGTTCTTGCCCTGTCCGCCCCTCGGACAACTTCCGCCCCAACCTTTCTAAGCACAGCTCCTACGGGGCCAGCGTCCGTTCGAGAATCCCGCTCCTCTGTGTCGTTCTTATTTGGCTTGAGCCCTCACCTTTGCAATTGTAGCACTTCCTGCATGCTTTTGATAACCTTTTGATTGAGTTCATCGCTTGTTTTTCTGCAGTTCTGCACTTCAGTTCCACAAGCAATTAGGCCCTGATCACCAAGCCCCACACAAGCTCCAAGAGCTCCAAACAGCTGTGCCCACCCGGCACCCGATTGCTACAACCACCCACTCGCCCATCCACTCACCATGGCTGACGTTTCAGTCCAAGATGTTGTACAAGATGGCCACCAAAACTTCGTTCACCAGCGTCTGCGAGCCAATTCCTCCATCATGCAGCTCAAGAAGATCTTGGTTGCAAATCGAGGCGAGATCCCAATTCGAATCTTCCGAACTGCCCACGAACTTTCCTTGCAAACTGTTGCTGTCTTCAGTCATGAAGATCGTCTCGGCACGCACCGACAAAAAGCTGATGAAGCCTACGTCATTGGCAAGCGCGGCCAATACACTCCCGTTGGAGCTTACCTGGCCGGAGACGAGATTATCAAGATTGCAAAAGAGCACGACGTGCAGATGATACACCCGGGCTACGGCTTCCTTTCTGAAAACGCTGACTTTGCACGCAAAGTGGAAGAAGCCGGCCTCATCTTTGTGGGACCTACCTATCAGACCATCGAAGCACTTGGTGACAAAGTCTCAGCGAGGACGCTCGCGATGAAATGCGATGTTCCAGTCGTTCCCGGTACACCAGGCCCCGTTGAGAGGTTCGAGGAGGTCAAGGCCTTTACCGACGAGTATGGCTTTCCCATCATCATCAAAGCTGCTTTCGGCGGTGGTGGCCGCGGCATGAGAGTTGTCCAAGCGCAAGAGACTCTAAAGGACTCTTTCGAACGAGCTACTTCGGAAGCTAAGTCTGCCTTCGGCAATGGAACCGTCTTCGTTGAACGCTTTCTTGACAAACCCAAGCATATCGAGGTGCAGCTGCTGGGAGACAACCATAGCAACGTAGTCCATCTGTACGAACGTGACTGCAGTGTGCAAAGGCGGCATCAAAAAGTCGTTGAGCTTGCTCCTGCTAAACAGCTACCAAGGGAGACAAGGGACGCTATCTTGGGAGATGCCGTCAAGCTCGCCAGCTCCGTCAATTATCGAAACGCTGGTACAGCAGAATTCCTGGTAGACCAACAGAACCGATATTACTTCATCGAGATCAACCCTCGGATCCAGGTCGAACACACAATCACTGAGGAGATCACGGGCATCGATATCGTTGCTGCACAACTTCAGATTGCGGCAGGTGCAACACTGGAACAATTAGGGCTTACTCAGGACCGCATCTCCACCCGTGGATTTGCTATCCAGTGCCGTATTACCACAGAAGACCCTGCCAAAGGCTTTTCGCCCGACACTGGCAAGATTGAAGTCTACCGCTCTGCTGGAGGTAATGGCGTTCGACTTGACGGTGGCAATGGTTTCGCAGGCGCTGTGATCACACCGCACTATGATTCTATGTTGGTGAAGTGCACCTGCCATGGCTCAACTTACGAAATCGTTCGGAGAAAGATGCTTCGAGCTCTGGTCGAGTTCCGTATCAGAGGTGTCAAGACCAATATCCCTTTCCTAGCGTCACTCCTTACGCATCCTACATTCATCGAAGGTACTTGCTGGACAACCTTCATTGATGATACCCCAGAGCTATTCGCTCTCATTGGCAGCCAGAATCGTGCACAGAAGCTCCTTGCTTACCTTGGGGATCTCGCAGTCAATGGAAGCAGCATTAAAGGTCAAATTGGCGAACCAAAATTCAAAGGAGACATCATCATGCCCAAGCTACTTGATGATGAGGGAAATGACCTGGACATCGCGTCTCCTTGCACCAAGGGCTGGAAACAGATCATCGACAGGGAAGGACCCGCTGGATTTGCCAAAGCCGTTCGTGCCAACAAGGGTTGTCTTCTCATGGACACAACCTGGCGAGATGCTCACCAATCTCTACTCGCCACTCGAGTTCGAACAGTCGACCTGTTGAATATTGCCAGAGAGACAAGCTACGCGTACAGCAATGCATACAGTCTTGAATGCTGGGGTGGTGCAACTTTCGATGTAGCTATGCGCTTCCTCTACGAAGATCCATGGGATCGTCTGAGAAAGATGCGAAAAGCTGTACCTAACATCCCTTTCCAGATGTTGCTGCGTGGAGCCAACGGCGTTGCGTACTCATCTCTCCCAGACAATACCATCTTCCATTTCTGTGAGCAGGCCAAGAAAAACGGTGTCGATATCTTCCGTATCTTCGACGCTCTGAACGACATTGATCAACTTGAGGTTGGTATGAAAGCAGTTCACAAGGCCGGCGGTGTCGTTGAGGCCACCATCTGCTACAGTGGTGATATGCTGAACCCAAAGAAGAAATACAACCTTGATTACTACATGTCTCTTGTGGGAAAGATCGTAAAGATTGGCACGCACTGTTTGGGCATCAAAGATATGGCTGGAGTCCTGAAGCCTAAAGCTGCTACTCTCCTTGTTGGGTCTATCAGGAAGAAGTACCCTGACTTGCCGATCCACGTTCACACGCACGACTCAGCCGGCACCGGTGTTGCCTCGATGGTGGCTTGTGCTCAGGCTGGCGCCGATGCTGTTGACGCCGCAACTGACAGCTTGTCTGGCATGACTTCACAGCCCAGCGTTGGCGCAATGCTAGCCTCCATGGAAGGGACGGAATATGATCCTGGTCTTAATGGTCATAACGTGCGAGCGCTCGACACATACTGGGCTCAGCTTCGACTTCTGTACTCACCGTTCGAAGCCGGCCTCACTGGTCCAGATCCAGAAGTCTACGAGCATGAGATTCCTGGTGGTCAGTTGACCAATCTTATTTTCCAAGCATCTCAGCTTGGCTTGGGTGCCCAATGGGCAGAGACCAAGAAGGCTTACGAACAAGCAAACGATCTACTTGGCGACATTGTCAAGGTCACACCTACATCAAAGGTCGTGGGCGATCTTGCGCAGTTTATGGTCTCGAACAAACTTTCCTACGACGATGTGATTGCAAAGGCTGGCGAGCTTGATTTCCCTGGCTCAGTGCTGGAATTCTTCGAAGGGCTGATGGGACAACCATACAAGGGCTTCCCAGAGCCTCTCCGATCGAGAGCACTTCGAGACAGAAGGAAAATGGACAAAAGACCCGGCCTTTACCTCGAAGCCATGGATCTTGAAAAGATTAAGAAAGACATCAAGGAGAAATTTGGCTCAACCAGCGAATGTGATGTGGCAAGTTATGCCATGTACCCCAAAGTCTTCGAAGACTATCGCAAATTCATCAGCAAGTATGGAGACCTGTCAGTGCTCCCAACCAAGTATTTCTTGTCCAGACCTGAGATCGGAGAAGAATTCCACGTGGAGCTGGAGAAGGGCAAGGTGCTGATCTTGAAGCTCCTTGCAGTCGGACCACTTTCCGATCAAACTGGCCAAAGAGAAGTCTTCTACGAAGTAAACGGTGAAGTCAGACAGGTCTCCGTTGACGACAACAAAGCTTCAGTGGAGAACACTAGCAGACCAAAGGCTGATGCTGGTGACAGCAGCCAAATTGGCGCGCCTATGAGTGGTGTTGTGGTGGACGTCCGAGTACACCAGGGCACAGAAGTCAAGAAAGGCGATCCAGTGGCTGTGTTGAGCGCAATGAAGATGGTGAGTTCTGTTCCTCGATTTGGAAATGTGACAACACTAATTCTTGTTAAGGAAATGGTCATTAGCGCCCCGCACTCGGGGAAGGTCGATGACTTGAGGGTCAAAGAAGGAGATTCGGTTGATGGCTCGGACCTGGTCTGCAGAATTGTCAAAGCCTCATGAAAGGAGATGTGACATGAACGATCGATTGAGATTAGCGAAGCGATTGTCTATCATTAACCCGCAGCAATAGACCCACAGCAATAGGAGGAGGACACGAGAATGGGGAAGTTTTCATTCATAGACGACCAGTATTGCGCAACACGAGGACCCTGCTTCGTAGAGTATCTGTACATAACGATTGACCGTAAAAAGTCTCTCCCTTGTCACAAGGGTCACATCCTCGTTTCCGCTACATGCGTATTGATCGAAGACTACGGACCTTTGATAGAGTTGAAGCAATTTACGAGCAAGAATGCTTGGCATTAGCTGCGGCACACCATAGAGACCAGCGTGACAATATTCACTCCGCAGCGTTAAGTAGTTGATATGCTGGCCGCCCCTTCAATGCCGACAATGACTTTTATTCTCTCGAGCTACAGCCCACTTTGATCTCTGTTGCCTGCGACACGACCTTCTTGAGTCTCATTTTTCTTTCCTAGTACCTGGCCGAATCACCCTCTTTCCACAGAAAACCGAGGATGGCTGCTCAAACCTTCGCGAACCAGACTTTCGACGAGTCTGAAGATGAGGATGATGACTTTAACCCTCAACCGATTGATGCCTCAGACGACGAGAATGAGGGCGTCGAGGATGCAAACGAAGAGCCTCAAAAGCCTTCCCGCTCAAGCTCAGCTCCGCGAGTGCGACCTAAAGACGAGTCGGAAGATGAGGGTAAAATGAATAGACGAAATATACCAAAAGATCAGAGTAACGGACGAAGGAAGGAGGCCGATAAGGGTATAGATGAGGAGCTTGACGGGGAAAATGGCGAAGAGGACGAAGGAGAGGGTGAGGATCTCAATGGTGGCTTGGACGACGATGAGGAGGACGAGGATGAAGATGAGGATGAAGAAGCAGTCTCTGTTGGTCTTTAGATGCGACATGTGCAGCTCAATTAATCTAACGTCTTTCCAGGGCCGACCACGAAAGCGAAGAAGAAAAGGCGGGATGAACCAGTTCTTCGAGGAAGAAGCTGAAGTCGATGAAGATGACGATGCCGAAGACGACGAAGACGACCTCGGAAACGATGGCTTCGTCGCAGATACACATCCTGATGACCTTGCAGCCCTGCCCGAAGGAACAGAGACCGATGACCGCCGCCATAGAGAGCTGGATCGGAGGCGTGAGATGGAAGCTTCAATGGATGCAGAAAGACAGGCTGAGGCTCTACGAGAGCGATATGGCAGAAGGGCAGCAGCGAATTTGACAGACTCCGTCGTTGTACCTAAGAGACTGTTGCTCCCAGGCGTGGAGGATCCCAGTATCTGGGGTGTGAAATGCAAAGTGGGCAAGGAAAAAGAGGTCATCATGAGCGTCATGAAGAGGATGCAAGAGCGACAACACACCAAACAGCCAATGCAAATCCTCTCCGCTTTCGAGCGTGGTGCTGGGCCTATGGCGGGCTATATCTACGTTGAAGCCCGAAAGCAGGCATACGTTGAGAATGCATTGGACGGCATCATGAACGTCTATCCTAGGAGCAAGCTCAATCTGGTATCCGTGAAGGAAATGCCAGACCTGCTGAGGGTGACAAAGAGTGAAGAGCTCCAGGTAGGCGCCTATGTCAGGGTAAAAAGAGGACTCTACATTGGAGACCTTGGTGTTGTCGAAGACGTCGAGAGCAATGGCCTCACAGTCACCGTCAGACTTGTGCCTCGCCTCAATTATGGCATTGATGAAGACGACAAGAATCCTATGTTGGGTGCCAATACCAAGGGAGATCCTTTAGCGAAGAGAAAGCGCATGAATGCTATCGGTACCAACACAGTCGCTACTCGTCCACCGCAGCGATTGTTCAACGAAAGTGAGGCGAAGAAACGTCATCAGAAGTACTTGGCACCCACGGGCGGCGCTCTGACTGGTAAGGCTTGGAGCTACAAGAACGAGACGTACGAGGAGGGATTCTTGATCAAGGATTTCAGAAGTCAGCATCTCGTAACCCAAAACGTCAACCCCAAACTGGATGAGGTAACCAAGCTCACAAAGGGCGCCGAAGACGGCACAGAACGACTTGACCTTGAGTCACTGGCACAGAGCTTGAAGAACAATACCGCGGAAGACAGCTACCAATCTGGCGACCATGTCGAGGTGTATGACGGAGAGCAAAAAGGCATATCTGGTCGTACAATCTCCGTTGCCGGCAATATTGTTTCGATCAGGGTTGAGGAAGGCGAACTTGCTGGTCAAATCGTTGATGTGCCCATGAAAGGACTGCGAAAGCGTTTCAGAGAAGGTGACCATGTCCAAATTATTGGTGGCAGCAGATATCGAGATGAGGTTGGCATGATTTTACGTATCAAGGATGACCGGGTGACAGTCCTCACCGATATGTCGATGCAAGAAATCACTGTGTTCAGCAAGGACTTGCGAGAAGCTGGTGATGCTACTGGTGATGCTCGGCTTGGAAATTACGACATTCATGATCTTGTTCAGATTGAGTAAGTCTTTTCATATTTTGACATGGCCAAAACTGACAATTTTGCAGTCCAGCCACTGTTGGATGCGTTGTTAAAGTCGACCGTGAGTCGATGCGTGTCCTGGATCAGAATGGTTCCATCCGTCAAATGCTTCCCTCTCAAGTCACCAACAAGATCGAGCAGAGAAAGGATGCCATTGCGACTGATCGTAACGGGTCTGAAATCAGATATGGTGATGTTGTCCGCGAAGCAGGCGGAGAGTCAAAATCAGGAGTCATCATCCACATTCACCGAGCTTTTGTCTTTGTCCACAACCGTACTCAACCAGAGAACGCAGGCGTCTTCGTTGCTAGATGTGTCAACGTTACGACAGTTGCTGCGAAAGGTGGTCGAGCTACTGCGGCAGATGCGAAGACGAATTCGGCTATGCAAATGAGGAATGGAAACAGTCCAAATGCGCCGATGGCTCCTCCGAGATCTACCGGAAGAGACAGGCTGATTGGCAAGACTGTTACTGTTCGCAAAGGTCCATACAAGGGTGTGCTTGGGATTGTAAAGAACACCACAGAAACAACTGCTCGGGTTGAGATGCACTCCAAGGCAAAAGTCATCACAGTGGATAAGGACGAGCTGGTCGTGAAAGAGTATGTACCCCCCATTTTTGGTCTTTTCTTACGCTAACGCATCGGCAGTCCCGTTACTGGTCAAACCATTGATATGTCACGCTTTGGAGGACCCAGGGCTCTACCCGGTGGATCTCGTCCCGGCTATGGCGGTGGTTCTACAACCTCAAGAATACCAGGCGACTGGTCTGGGAGCCGAACGCCTATGGGTGCTGGTGATGGTGGTAGAACTCCTGCTTGGGGAGCTTCTGCCAGAACGCCCGCTTGGGCGCCCAATGCAGGTTCCGGCGGCGAGGGTGGCAGGACTCCCGCTTGGAAGGCTCAAGCTGGCTCTCAAACAGCGTATGGAGGTGCCGGCAACACGACTTCCTATGGCGGAACATCAACCGGCTTTGGGGCCGGCGGTGGAGGAGCAGGCGGTAGAACACCAGCTTGGTCTTCTAGTGCGCGTACTCCCCACGGAGCAGAACATGGCTTCTCATCTGGCGGCTTCGACGCCTTCGCAGCAGGGGGACGCACTCCTGCACAAGGTGCCTCTGGCTCACGTACTCCAGCCTGGGGCGGCGCAGCATCAGCACCAACACCAGGGAAACCTTACGACGCTCCCACGCCTGGTGGCCGTCAACACGACGACTTCCCTACTCCGTACGGGGCCCCTACTCCTGCAGCGAGTGCGCCGACGCCGAGATTTGCGCAGGATGCTCCGACGCCTAGAGGTTGGGAAGGTGCCGCGTCGATTCCTGCCGCTGCGAGGGGCGCTAATACAGAACCTTTATTGCATTCGAGGTATGATGCGCCTACGCCGGCGGCGAGTGCACCGACTCCCGCGCCGTATGGTGGTGGGTATGGGATGGATGCGCCGACTCCGGCCGCGGGGGATGGGGGCCCGAGGTATATTGATAGTGATGAGGAATGAGGAAGGCGTTTGTTGTGTTGGCATGGGTCTCAGGAGTCCTGAAAAATTGCAAACGAGCCTTACAAGGAAGAAAAGCTCGAGAGGAGAGGCTCATTCTTGTCTGGACGTTGCATAGCATAAAGCGTTATATTCTTGCTGCTACTATTCCAAATCTCTCGGAGCTGAGATAGGCTCTCCGATGTTTTAGAGAAAGACCAATACAATCTAGGCAATTGGTAGCACAACAAAGCAATTTCCCAACCCGGTATTTATCTCGACACAGCAGAATCCCCAGTTGACTGAAACCTGAGCAACCGAAGCGTTCAGACCCAACGATTCTTGACCTCCAAAAAGGAAGCGCACGCCTTCACGGACGAGCTGGGATTCGAGAGGAAACAATGCGATCATCCCTTCGACAGTTCTCGCATCGTGGAGGCTGGTCGAGGGATGTAGATGATCATATCCACTATTGTGGTGCCACCTAACTAAGACCTTGCTACAGGTTGTAGAATATCTTTTGACATCTTTTGAGCATGTGGTTTTCGGGCGCGGTAATTACATACAGCATCAGTCGTCACTCCATGCATTCGATATTCGCCTCTAAGCACTTTCCGTATTGCAATTGCATTGCACTACGAGCAGTAATGGGGGCCAACTACTGCATACCCATGCTCCTTCATATCTCAGGGATGGGATGCGCAACCCTTGACTTGGATTAAAGCAGACGATACGGCGGACTAATATGTACTCACAGAGGAAAGGAGGTAAAAGACGAACTGACGACGACGACGACGACAACAACAACAACAACAACAACAACAACAGCGCTATTTAAGAGGATATTGAACCTCTTCCGTTTTTCTCCGTCCTCCCAGCGCTGACTCCCATCCTCTCGGGCGGAAGTAGGTTCTGGCGACAACTCGCACAGCCGGCCCGACAAGGCTGCGCCCTGAAACTGGGGTTTTCTGACAGCTCCCATCAAGCTTCTCTTCTTTGGAGTCAATCAGATTTCCATTATGGTACGGAAATGGTCATGGTCGACTTCCACAATGACCTCTTCATCTGCCACTCGATCATGGTATGTCCATTTCGCCCCTTCAGACAGTCCAGTAAACGTCCCAAGGCCCGTATTATGTTTCTCAATACTTCGCTCTCAGTCAACGACCTGAGCGTTTGGAGATTATTTCCGGGGCCGATATAGTATCACCACTGCGATTCCAGCTCCAGCTCTGCCTGTGGTTCGAGACGTTGTCAGAGACATAACAACCTCTGCTACTACCAATTCATAGCAACGGGCAGGCATGGAAGGCCTCTCAGGCGCCGCCAGCGGCTTCGCCGTTGTCTCCTTGACTATTCAGCTCGTTGAGGGCATCTTCAAACCCCGTGACTTCTTCAAATCTATGGAACATGCCCCAGCATTGATTGCGATCATTTTTGAAGGGTGTTGCATAGATTTCCTCGATCCTAGACGGCATAAAATTTCAAATCCACGAGTCACACAAGAAGGCGATTGACAGCATTCAAGGCGGCACGTAATGGTGAAAGCCTAAAGAGATTCCGGGATGCGCTAGAGGAGACAAAAATTACCCGGACGCTGGTATTACAGGCCAACAGTCTCTCGTTGAAGTGAGTCATCTATTTTCGTGGTCTGAACGTTGAACCGTGCAACGTCAAAAATCTGGCCTGTGGCGACAAGAACTGATCCTCGTCTTCGAGCCTGGTCAAATTGGGGCGTCTCAGAAGGCATCACTGAAGCGGCAAATATGCGAGGACCGGATTGGAAATCAACAATATCTATTCAATATCATCAAGAGAAAAAGCCAACGATTGGGAAGCGTTAGGTCTATAGTTTATGGATTCGCCGATTTATCCGTCGCGCATAAGTCGCTGCTTGTTTCCACGAGATTAGATCGTCTCAATCTTTCGAACCATTCGGCCGATCTCTTAGAGAAGATGGACCAGATGAAGACTTGGATGTTGAGTCCCGTGACTCGTTATGAGGTTGAAACAGCTGTCAAATTGGCTGTGCAGTCCCATTGAGAGCCGATATCAAATGAGCGACCCATGGCCAGGTGGTCGACTGGGAAATCGCCCGGTTCAATACACCAAGACGCGCCTGACCCTTCAAATATTGAGCACAACACTTGCGATCAGCAGAGCAAGAAGAGATCCGCATCTGCAACCGTTTGCGACGCTATCTGCAAAAGATGGCGAGTCCGATGTCAGGCCCCGAGCACAGTGTCCATCAAAGATTTCTTCGCTGGCCGAATCTACATCCACACAGACGCATATCACATTATGACAAAACTGTCATCCAACAGTGAGACGGTTCACAGACATGACAATCTGGAGTACGAGACAGTCTTCACTTATCATCCTGCTCCGTGGCTCTTGAGAAGCTGCTTCAGGTTTGGGTTCAATGCACTTGTGATGAAAGCGGCCCAGGGATGGCAACATCATATCGGGACTTTTCGAGCCGTACCCAATGATTCATTGATATTTGAATTCTGTGAAAAGGGTAATTTGGACGACGTCAAATCCTTACTGGTCAGGAGAGACGCATCACCATGGGATGTAAATTCAGAGGGATGGAGCCCGTTGCATGTGAGTCACCCGGAAGTTTTGCCCTTATTTATTGCACAGTTGAGCCTTTTCATGTCAATTGCTATCTTGTAATTCCAATGGTCATATTTCCTAGAAGCGGTTCTCTTCCCTGGTCTTATGCCCTCTACGGTCAAAAATTTCTCAAAGCCTAGCTAACTCAACGCGACTCACAAGGTCGCTTCTTCCGGCCGCCATGTTGAAGTCTGTGAACTACTTCTGGAAGAGGGTGCTGACCCGACCGCGAGGACATACCGCCTGGACTGCACACCTCGCATGCGGCCCCTGTAAGCCATATTGTGTTTGATATGGCCCTTCGATTTCCGCTGACCATGATATGATCCATGCAGTTCTGGTTTTACGATTGCATGCGAAGCTCGAAGATTTCGCATTGGTCTCCCATCTTCAGACATTGACACAACTCGCCAGCTTGCCACGCTTCGCCTATTTTCGCGACACCTGGATCTCGATCAGGAACATGATAATGGGATCTTCTTCTCTCTGCATCTTCTTGAAAATGTCCCTGTAGGTGAGAAACCACACTCCGAGTCTGAAAAAACTTCTTAGTGGGCATTGGAAGTATGCCGCTCAGATTTGAAAGAAGAAGCTTTTAGGCCGATGCTCGCAAACATCTATCATTTCGCATGAATCTTGAAATATCTGAACAGTGCAGTGTCGTAAACATACTGCCAGTAGAAGCAAAGCGGGCCTGCACATGCGGATTCTAATTCCTAATCACTTAGTCATCATCCTTCCTCGTCATCCATCACCACATCCCCCAGACCATCCCACCAACAACAATCTCAACCCTCCTCCACGCGCTTCCAGAGATCTAAAACATGCCCTCCTCTCCCTCCCATGATCTCGTCTCTTCGTCCACCCTCTCGAACCCAACCCCATCTTCCGCCCCCACCCCCCCTCCATCAGCATCCAACCTCCCACCGGCCGCCCTAGCATTAGCAACCCGCCTATTCGACGCAGCGAGGAATGGCCAGGTGGATATTCTTGAGCAGGCGCTCAACGGGGGGCTGAGACCGAACATGACGAATGGAAAGGGGGATAGTTTGGTGAGTTTTCACCCTCTTAGTCAGACTTTGAGGGCTTTCTTTTCCTTTTGCGGTATGGAGTCATGGGGGATTGGACGCGGCTCATGGGTCTTGTCTACATGAGCCGCGAAGGGGGAAAGCGGTGGCATGTATGTTCATTAAACGACGGATTATGCTTAAAGAGGAGACACGTAAAGACAGATGAAGCGCGGCGGATAGTGTAAAACACCTAAGCACGCACGCACGTACCGGCAACGCTGTTGCATTGCACCGAGTTACTCCTGGCCATCTCATTCGCTTATCCTTCAGAAGGGATCTTTGTCGAAATCCTGCTCTGCACTGCTCTGTCTAGTTCGCCGTCCCTTCTGACCCATCTCGCCTTACAGATAATGCTAGCATCCTACCACGGCCACCTCTCCCTCGTCGCGCTCCTCCTCCGTCATGGCGGGGATCCAAATACCCTCAACGACCGTGGCCAATCACCCCTGGCTGGTGCTGTGTTCAAGAATGAGGAAGAGGTTATCAAGGCCTTACTTGAAGGGGTAAGTCACAGCTCACATACTCACAACCTTTGATTTTCTGCTTTTGCGGATGGAGGTTTTGGGTGTGATCACGGAGGGTGACGCTGATGAAAGGATGCAGGGAGCAGATCCAACGATCGGAGAACCTAGTGCATTGGATGCTACGAAGGTGTTTCGGCAGGAGAGGTTTGAGGGGATGTTTAGGGAGCAGGTTGAGAAGTTGAGGGGGAGAGGTGGGATGGTGGAAAATGGGCATTGAAGATGCGGGCACGAGGAGGAGGGACAAGGTTCTGTTGATCAGATGGTACTTTGAGATGGCGCTTTGATTGTGCAGTGAATCATGGCGCTTGGAGGGCTGACCTTTACAAGGCTGAATATGGAAGAGGATCGGATCCACCAACAACGATTGATGCTGCGGATAACGCAGTTTTGCAGGGTATAGCGTGCTATGGCTGACACGGAGTCGGTGGAATGGAAGTTGTCTGATGTTGGAAGAGACGCATGTCGGCCTATGAGGTAGGGGGTTAGCCGGAGTTACGAGCTAGATCTGCTTATCTCCATCCTCCCTCGACCAACATCCTCTCTCTTCACGTTCGAACCCCTGCCTCTCAGCAGTATTCAATTATAAAAGAGGAGATGTCCACTCGCTTCTCGCAACCTCCTTATAGGCACACGAGAACCGTCAGAGTTGCGAACACTCTTACCATCCCTACACCAAGATGTCCGTCTTCACCTCCTCCCTGCCGGTCTCAGACCGCTTCACGCATTCCCAGCTCAACGTCAAGCTCCCCATCCCCACCCATGACTTCACCGACCAGACCATCATCGTGACAGGAGCGAACTCCGGCCTGGGGTTCGAAGCAGCCCGTCACTTCGTCCGTCTGAACGCCGCCAAAGTGATAATGGCGGTCCGCTCGAGGGCCAAAGGCGAAGCTGCAAAGGCGGATATCGAGTCCTCGACGGGCAGAAAAGGTGTTGTAGATGTCTATGAGCTTGATCTGGCATGTTATGAATCGGTGAAGAGATTTGCGGAGCAGATAAGCATGTTACCGAGGGTCGATGCAGTTGTCCAGAATGCCGGGATACTGATGCAGGAGTATGAGGTTGTTGAGGATAATGAAAGCTCTATCACGGTTAATGTGGTCAGCACGATTCTGCTCGCCATATTGCTCTTACCTGTCCTTCGTCGGTCAGCGGAAAATTTTGGGACACTTCCAAAAATGTCAGTTGTCTCTTCAGGAAGTCACGTGTTCGTTCAATTTCCGGAATCGGCTGCAGCGCGGATTTTGGAGACTCTGAATGACAAGAAGACTGCGAATATGAGAGATCGGTAAGTCTTGTTCCGGTAGTGCATGACACCAAGCAAGGCCGCTGCCTCTCGCGGTTTATCGCCAGCTGTAACATTTCATACTGATGCTCCACAGCTACAGCGTCTCCAAGCTTGTCCTCCTTCTTGCTACGCGCGAGCTCTCTCAGAACACTCGCGCTGAGCCGAAAATTGTCCTCAACTCAGTCGCTCCGGGCTTGTGCCACTCTGATCTTGGCCGTAATTTGACAGGTGAAGGAGCTAAAGCTATCGAGGGTAGGAAAGCTCAGTATGCAAGGACGGCTGAGGAAGGAAGCAGGACGCTTGTTCATGCTGTTACATTGGGCTGGGAGGCCCATGGTCGGTATCTCAGTGATTGTGAAATCCAGGAGTAAGTTAAACAAATCCACGCGTCTTGTGGTACGAGCAAGCGTATGTGCTGACCTGGGACTTGCCTTAGTGATGCAATGTCTGACTTCGTACGTAGTGGAGAAGGAGAAAAGGCAGAGGGGAAGATATGGAAGGAGTTGGAGGAGAAGCTGGAGGCTATACAGCCTGGGATCTTGAGGCAACTCTGAGAGGCCATGAGGTGGCCCCGTTGGTGCCGCATGAGATTGAACCGATTCAATGGACTAAGGCGACGACTCTCAGCTTAACGACACAGGGAGTCGAAGGCTCCGCATGCTCTCAAAAGTCGGTCGCATGCGTGCTTCTTGATCAGCAACATCTGTTGTGACATAACATGGACATAAACTTGAGCCTCCAGCGGCTCCGTTTGCAAAATGCCCCAACTGATAAATGCCTTCCATGTCATCGAAAAATCCCTTTGCGCAGAGTAGCAATCAGCATGGTAGTGACAGTAGAAACAGACTCGCCCCAATTAGTACTAGTTAAGCAGATTTTGAACCATGTCTTTTCTTTTCCACCGACCAACACGTTGACTGATCATTAGGTACCGGCCTATTGGTTGTTAGATATCGATCATCCTACCACTGCGATATAGCCATCACACAGACAATTCTCGAATGTCGACGCAAGACAGCCAGCAGTCTCCAGACGAAAGAAATGGCCCAGATGATCGAGTACAGCAACACGAGACGACCGAAGCATAGCTTCATCTTGAAAAGATGTGACAAAGTCGCCCCTTCCCATGTCTGTTCAGGTTCGCGTCAATGGAAAGCAAGTAATGCATCATACTTCAACGCTCGAATCAAGCGAGTCAACTGAGACTCAGCGTCTAACCTTGAATACACCACATGAAGTTGATGACTGATTTAATGCGGTCTTGGAAAGCGCGCCAGCGTACTGAATAGCAGAATCTTGAGCTGTATGATAAATATTCTTAGATGGCTGCGGGAGCTGGAGCTGCAAATGGCTTAGATAGTCTGGATAATTAGAAGAAGATACGTTAGCTATTCAGATTCCACAAAGTAGAAATTCATTTAGGGAGTGTGGAAGGCAAGAGAGGAGAAGGGCAGTGGGAGAGGGCAATTTTGCCGGTTGGGCGAGAACCAACGGAGCGCCTCCACTCCTTTTCAACTCTCCACCCGCTCCACTCATTTTCATCTCGTGCCTGAACATTGCCATTGAGGCCATCAAGGCGCAGAATGTGACAAATGTGCTTGTAGTGCAGCATAGTCTGATGCCGTCTGACACACCGAGTCACGGTGTTCAAATCGTCTTGCAAGAGTCACTGCTGCTCCGGGGTTGCTCAACGAGAACACAAGACATACCTCTGATAGGATGGAAAGATTGTCTGTACCACTCTAAGACTGGTCACTGCCATGAGGCTCAAGCAGTTGGCCTAAAGCTCACTCGACGTTATCCGAACATGGCTTGCAAGCAGGGCTGTGTTTTCCCGTCTTTGTGGGATAAGAACGTGGAGGTGAGTAGGGCGTCGAGTATCACAACGATGGTGGGGCGGAGTCGGGATTGTTTGCTGTTGTTTCATTTTAATCGAGGAGCAAGTCGAGTGCTCAGATCAAGGCATGATTTCTGCTTTCCTTCTCATGTGTCTGTCCATGTTCATTTCCTCCCCCAGCCTTTTTGATTTATAGAAAGCATGGATTCCGACTCAATCGCCGCCGCAAAGGCTGCCGTCCATGAGGTGAAGATTGATATGCCACCAGATCCACAACCACAAGGATACGACCGTCTGGCCTCTTTCATGGGGTTTCTTCCCGAAACGGCAATCTTCCACCGTTTCGCTGCTTTGAACGCCAGAAACATACTGTATCTCCAAGCAGAGCTCTTGTGGCTTGACAAGCAGCTCAGTCATGTAGCAGAGGATGATGCTCGATCGGCAAGTGAACTGAGACAGGACTATTCCAACAATTGGTATCACTTGAGCCACACTGGTGAGGACTCAGACGGTGATTCGCAACAGTGGAAGATATTCATGAAAATTCGCAAAGCACTCAATGAGTACAGTGCGTACCTTGGACTTTCCATGCGAGCTGGGACGGTCATGCTAACGCAGAATGTGAAGACACAGCTGTCTTACAGCAGGGAGAAATGACGAAAATGCAACCGCCAGGCCAGCTAGCATTATCATTTCTCAACCAATGGATGAAAAGTCCCGACATGGGTACAGTGTACTTGACTGGTCATGACAAGCATCTCTGGACATCAACAGAGCCACATGAGCTCCTAGCATTGGATCGCAGAGAGCACGACAACCTGTTATCCTCATGGATGACGAAGGTCGTAAGGAAATGGTTGCATCCTGCTATTGGAAGACATTTCAAGGTGATTATTCCTGGTGAAAAGAACGCAGTTGAATGGCCTCCTGACATGGAAAGTACAGAAGGATAAAGGAGTGCATTTCATGGAGCGCAGTATTGTTACTCAGAAAGCTATTCTACGCATGACCTCGGTCATCACTCTCGGTCTTTCTTCGATACTGCCACTCTGCTCCATCCTCGTTCTGAACACCGTGCAGAGAGTGTCGGTACGGCTTGGGATCATCGCAGTCTTCACGGTCATTTTCACATTATGCCTGGGACTCGTCACAGGGGCTCGCCGAGTTGAGGTCTTCTCAGCAGCCGCAGCGTGAGTATGTCAGGGTCACACTTGGAATGGAGCTTACTTTGACAGATACGCCGCGGTGCAAGTCGTTTTCATCGCTGGCAATGGACCCAACAATGTACCTGGAAAGCAACCATGATCATATACCTACAAAACAGCAGGAGTCGGCCAAGTACTCCGCTGGAGGCCTTCATGCTAGTTACTGGTTGCGTCCGCGTCCTCCATCAGCATTCGTGCTTGAAGAGCTACCCATCGGATCAGCCGCTCGGTAGTTCCGAATGCTCTCCCGCTTTTTCTCCTCCCGCACAGCATCCTCCCGCTCCCGTTTGGGGTTCGCCCATCTTATTTCTGCCTCCTGCTGTCGTTTCTCCAATTGCTCTACTATCTCAGAGTACTCCGGCGATCTTGTTGGCGTCTGGTAGTCATGGACACTTTCTCTGGTGCTGTTGGACGTGGACTGCTTCTGTGGTGGTGGACGAGAAGGCATGGTGCGTTTTCCACCTGAGGACTCTTTCCCTGTCGAGGACTCTTTCCCTGTCGAGGACTCTTTCCCTGTCGAGGACTCTTTCCCAGTCGAGGAGCCTTTCTCCATAACGAAATTTTTGAGACGGTTGAAACCCCGCGAGACTGCTTCCAAGGCCATGGCTAGGAGGGGTCAAGCAATCTGTGACAGAGAATGTGGATTGTACATCCGTCAATCTTATACAGGAACGAAAGGACAATCCCTTTGTTTGAACCCAGCGTTGCCACAATCAGTAAGATGTGAAGCCCATACCACCCCCATCCAACTCCTCTGCAGTCCCTCACTCGAACCGATCTCATTCTGTTGGAGACGCAGTCAAGAACGAGCACTACCTCCCAACGACCACTTGCTTGTTTGGGAATGACAACATGGCATGAAACGGGGACCATCTTGATCTCCCGCACTGCAATCAGTCCACCCACCCACCCACCCCCTCCGAACCGAACAGAACTCGTTGTGCCGTGACGCAGTCAAAACGAGGACTACCTCAATACAGATGTTCTCCTGTTCGGAAGATGCCGACAAGGTGGGACTCGGCGAGCATCTTGTTTTGAAAAGAGCTATTTCAGTGGATGTTATCCTGGCCACAGGAGACCGAGACTCCTCTCCTTGCTTCCAGAGAATTTATCCCTTGGTGGTGATATGCTGCGGAGATGATTGATATGTTCTGCTGCAATCTAAGTAGCGTCCTTTGTTTATGGATCTCTTAGTGGTTTGGAAATTCTTTGATTTCTGGAAGTAGTTGTTTGGAGGCTTTCAGAAATCTCGTCTTTCTTTCCGACGTTCTAGCTTCTCGGAGAGTGTGTACTGTCCCTCAAGTCAGGTCTGGCTGTGGTCTATACAATTGGTCCCCTTCAGCCCAGTAATTGATTTAACA